>Ga0272442_10005598_pt1 | contig 16723 bp, 14 predicted proteins | sample SSMForm2O_FD_200262 | JGI IMG/M metagenome (GOLD analysis project Ga0272442, IMG submission 200262) | Marine sediment archaeal communities from Little Sippewissett salt marsh, Falmouth, MA, United States - SSM-Form-2O | ecosystem: Environmental > Aquatic > Marine > Wetlands > Sediment ... | reverse complement strand
GCACTTTCATGATCCCCCAAATCATTCAGTGAATCACCTATGGCCAGATGCGTATTGATACTGTCGGTTTCCACTTGGGCGAAACAGAAAACGGCAATCAACCAACCGAAGCAGAAGAGTGATCTAAACTGTGACATTTGTAAGTCCCTCCTTGATTTTTACAGAAAATTCGATTAAACTTACTTTACTGAAATTTTTTTTGAATGACAAGGATTTTTTTTGATATGGCTGATCGAAATCTCATCATCCGGGGTGCCCGGGAGCATAATCTGAAAAATATTGATCTTGAAATTCCCAGAGACAAACTGGTGGTGATCACGGGACTGTCCGGATCGGGCAAATCATCTCTGGCCTTTGATACGATTTACGCCGAAGGTCAGCGGCGATATGTGGAATCGCTTTCGGCCTATGCCCGGCAATTTCTGGGCCTTATGGAAAAACCCGATGTGGATGCCATTGAGGGGCTGTCTCCAGCCATATCCATAGAGCAGAAAACCACTGGACGGAATCCACGGTCTACAGTGGGTACGGTCACAGAGATTTATGATTATCTTCGGCTGCTATTTGCACGCGTGGGTACGCCTTACTGTTACAGCTGCGGACGAAAAATTGAAAAGCAAACGGTGCAACAAATTGTGGATTCCGTTTTAAAACTTGAAGCGGGCACACGTTTTCAAATACTGGCACCGGTTGTTCGGGGCAGAAAAGGCCAGTACCGGGAGGTCTTTTCACAAATCCAAAAAGACGGGTTTCTCAGGGTTCGTGTGGATGGAGAGCTGCATCAACTGGATGAAACGATCAAACTCGACAAATATAAAAAGCATAATATAGAGGTGGTTGTTGACCGGCTGGTGGCCGGGCCTGATATCCGTGAGCGTCTTACTGATTCTCTGGAGACGGCCTTGAATTTGGCTTCGGGCATTGTTCTCATCGATCTGGGAGAAAAAGGAGAACAGCTCTATTCGGAACATTATGCCTGCGTGCATTGCGGAATCAGTTATGAAGAGCCGGCACCTCGTCTTTTTTCATTTAACTCACCTTTCGGGGCCTGTCCAACGTGCAATGGTCTGGGTACGCTGATGAAAATCGATCGCGATCTGGTTATCCCCGATAAAAACAAATCGCTTCGCGAAGGTGCTGTTTTACCATGGGGGGAAGAACGGGAAGGATGGTATTTCAGCATGCTGCGTACAGTGGCGAAAACCTACCATTTCAGCATGGATACACCATTTAATGACCTGACACCGGAGCAGCAGCGCATCGTGCTTTACGGTTCCGGAGAGGATGAAATCCGTTTTGAATATCAATCGCAGAACCGAAAGGCTCATGGTGTGTTTGTCAATCGATATGAAGGGATCATTCCCAATTTGGAAAGGCGGTATCGTCAGACTACGTCCCAGGGAGTCCGTACATGGATTGAAGGATTTATGAATACTGCGCCCTGTTATGAATGTAATGGAGCGCGTTTGAAACAGGAAGCGCTTTCAGTGAAGATTGAGGACAAAAATATTTTTGAAATCACCCAACTTTCCGTCAGAAAGTCACGACAATTTTTCAGGAATATCAAACTCTCCAAACGTAAAAAAGAAATTGCCAGACAGATTCTCAATGAAATCGGAAGCCGGCTGGATTTTTTAGAAAATGTAGGGCTTGGTTATCTGACTTTGGATCGAACTGCCGGTACACTTTCCGGTGGAGAAGCCCAGCGGATTCGTCTGGCTACACAGATTGGTTCGCAGCTGGTCGGTGTACTTTACATTCTGGATGAACCTTCAATCGGACTGCATCAACGTGACAATGGTCGATTGATACAAACATTGACTGCTTTGCGGGATTTGGGTAATACTGTTCTCGTTGTGGAGCATGACCGGGAAACCATTGAATCCGCTGATTTTCTGATAGATCTGGGGCCTGGAGCCGGAATTCACGGCGGAGAAGTGGTGGCTATCGGCACTCCCTCAGACATCCGTCAAAATGAGCAATCCATCACAGGTCAATATCTTACCGGATCAAAATCCATTTCAGTCCCGGAAGACAGACGACCGTTCAATAATCGCTCCATTATTATCCACGGAGCTACTGGCAACAATTTAAAATTGATGACCGTGGAAATCCCGGTGGGACTGTTTGTCTGTGTAACCGGTGTGTCCGGATCAGGGAAGTCCACTCTGGTGAATGAAACACTGTACCCCATTTTGACCCGGCATTTTTATCAGAGCAAAAAGAATCCGCTTCCCTATGAATCCATTGAAGGAGTGGAGCATATTGATAAAGTTATTGATATTGATCAATCCCCCATCGGCCGAACACCGCGTTCCAATCCTGCGACATATACAGGTGTATTTACACCGATTCGGGATCTGTTTTCACAGCTTCCGGAATCGAAAATCAGGGGCTATCGGCCCGGCCGGTTCAGTTTTAATGTAAAAGGCGGACGATGTGAAGCATGTGAAGGTGGCGGGATTATTAAGATTGAAATGCATTTCCTGCCGGATGTGTATGTACCGTGTGAAGTGTGCAAAGGGAAAAGATATAACCGGGAAACGCTGGAAATTAAATACCGTGGTAAGACCATTGCCGATGTGCTGGACATGACAGTCGAAGAAGCGCTTCACTTTTTTCAGAGGATCCCTATTATAAAAAGGAAGCTGCAAACCCTGAATGATGTGGGTCTTGGATATATCCGACTGGGTCAGCAAGCCACCACGCTTTCCGGTGGTGAAGCTCAGCGAGTGAAACTTTCTACTGAGTTAAGCAAAGTATCCACGGGCAACACCCTGTATATCCTGGATGAGCCAACCACCGGGCTTCATTTTGAAGATATTCAAATGCTGCTCTGTGTTTTGAATCGGCTGGTGGAAAAAGGGAATACGATTCTGGTAATCGAGCATAATCCGGACGTCATTAAAACGGCCGACTGGATTATCGATCTTGGCCCTGAGGGCGGTGATGATGGAGGACGGATTATTGTCACCGGCTCGCCGGAACAGGTAGCGGCTTCGGACATTTCATATACAGGAAAATTGTTGAAGAAAGAGTTGAGATTGTAGACGTTTATTTTTCCTTAAATTTAATGATCAATTATAATCAAACAATTAAACCCTTTCGGGTATAGTGCTGTTTGATTTTTGTTAAGATATACCTTTTCGGGTATATTTTTTAAAAATTTACTTGACATTATACCCGAAAAGGTATATCTTAATAATGATCTATTATTAATATACCCGATCAGGTGTAATGATGTCTTCAGAACTGGCCAAATTTGTAAAAGAACGCCGTAAACTTCTCAACCTGACACAACCAGAGTTAGCAGACCGAGCCGGAGTGGGTTTGCGCTTTCTACGCGAGCTGGAGCAGGGTAAAAAAACCCTGCGTCTCGATAAAGTCAATCAAGTTCTGGCACTTTTCGGGCATCAGGAAGGTCCTGTTCCCATGAAGAGGCATATTGATGAATAGAAAAGCCCGTATTCTCATTCACGGAGAAATAGCCGGAAAGCTCGAAGAGACCGGAGATGGGTATTTGTTCGAGTATGCAGAGCCGTATCTGCAATCGACGGGTGCCAAACCAATCAGCCTGACGCTTCCCTTGTCGGATCTGACTTATAAAAGCGAGATGCTCTTCGCCTTTTTTGATGGATTGATTCCTGAAGGCTGGCTACTTGATGTTGCAGAAAAAACCTGGAAGCTCGATCCCAGGGACCGGATGGGCCTTTTGCTGGCCTGCTGCAGAGATTGTATTGGTGCAGTGAGTGTGGAACCTCTCGAAAGTGAAATTGAATCATGAAGCGCTGCCTGGTCTGTTATCAGCCCATTGAGAAATCGTCCGGACATTATCACCAAACTTGCAGCCGGACGATTTTTGACAGAATCGAGCCTCCTGAACTTCCCTATCGCCTCGATGAACTGGATCGTCTGGCCGAACAAGTTATTTACAGCCATGCGGCGGTTCCTGGTGTACAGGCAAAATTATCTTTGCATTTGGATCGCCGGCAATCAAATGCTCCCAGATTCACTTTGGTCGGCTTATGGGGAAATTTTATCCTCAAACCTCCGGTACTCCAATATCCGCAAATGCCGGAGATTGAGGATCTGACTATGCATCTGGCAGAATTTTTTAAAATTGATATTGTGCCTCATGCATTGATTCCATTAAAATCAGGAGAATTGGCCTACATTACAAAACGAATCGACCGTCAATCTGATCATGCAAAAATCCATATGGAAGATATGTGTCAGTTGACAGGACGGATGACCGAAAATAAGTATCGCGGATCCATGGAACAGATCGGAAAGGTCATCCTGAAATGGTCGTCTAATCCGCTTTTGGATGTCCTGCGGTTTTTTGAGGTGACCCTTTTTTCCTTTCTTACCGGCAATGCAGACATGCATCTTAAAAATTTTTCTTTAATGCATCAGCCTAATGGTATGATTCAGCTATCTCCGGCCTATGATCTGCTTTCGACAAGGCTTTTAATTCCTGAGGAAAAGGATTCAGAAGAACTGGCGTTGACATTGAACGGAAAAAAATCAAATTTTAAACACAATGATTTTACTGAATTTGCTCAGATTCTGGGTCTCAATGAAAAGCAGATTGAAAATGTCTGGAGACGATTTCAAAAAAGTTACCCTGAAGCGATCAAGTTTGTTGATGAAAGCTTGATTCCCGACGAGTTAAAGCAAAAATATCAGGATCTGCTAACCGAGCGTGCCGAGAGATTAAATATCAAAAATATCTAATCCAACGAGGAGTATAACTGCAAAAAATGCAGCTGAAATAATATGAATACATTCATGAACCTGTTTCACTTTCTTTTTCATGCTCCTAAATCAGACTGGATACAATTTATCGGTTTTTTTGCCGGTTTGCTGCTTTTTATCCTTTCCTTTGAGCCGATTCGAAAAAAAATGGGTTGGACACAGGAAGCCAGTCGAAAAATCATTCATATCGGGGTGGGTTTGTTAGTGGTATTCACACCCTACTATTTTCAATCCAACCGTCCCATTATTTTGTTTGCATTCATTTTTATTATTGTGAATTTCCATGCAGTCCGATCCGGCCAGTTGAAATGTATACATGATACAGTCCGTTTCAGTTATGGAACAATCTTTTATCCCTTGAGCATTTTGATTCTGTTGATTATATGCTGGCCAGGTCACCAGCTCATTTTTATGACAAGTGTGCTGATTATGACGCTGCCCGACGCTTTAGCCGCTATTGTTGGAGAAAACCTGAAAACACCCCATCACTATCAACTGGGCCAGGATAAAAAATCACTTGAAGGATCGGCAGTCATGTTCTTCAGTACACTGATTTGTACTTCTATTGCTCTTTTGGTATTCGGTTCGTTGGATGATCTTGAATTTGATCTGATTCAGATTATCTGGATCGGATCTGTTACTGCTTTTATGGCAACCGGCTTTGAATCCATCTCTTCCAAGGGTTCGGATAACTTCACCGTGCCTTTGGGATCGGCTTTCATTCTTTATTTTATGCTGTCACATTCCTATTCAGAAAATATTCAGTTATCACTTGGACTTTTATTGGCAATAATTGTGGCCGGCGTTTCCTATCGAATCCGCTTCCTCAGTGCCAGCGGCAGTGTCTGCACGTTTATACTGGCGGCGATTATTTTCGGTTCAGGCGGATGTATGTGGACGATTCCTATTCTGACCTTTTTTATTCTATCCAGTGTTTTATCGAAAACCGGTAAGATTCATAAAGTAACATTTAATACGATATTTGAAAAAACCGGCAGGCGTGATGCAGGACAGGTATTGGCGAATGGCGGGCTGCCCGGACTATTGGTACTTCTTTCTATTTTTTTCCCGAATGCTGTCTGGTATTATGGATACCTGGGTGCTTTGGCTGCAGTGAACGCTGATACATGGGCCACAGAAATCGGTGTTTTATCAAAAATAAAACCCCGTCTTATTACCACTGGAAAACCTGTTGCCCATGGAGTGTCGGGCGGAATCACACCTGCCGGCTTGGCTGGCGCATTTTTCGGATCGCTGATTATTGCCTGCAGCGGATTGCTTTTACAACCTTCTCAGGCGAGACTGTCGATTTTTAATCCATTTTTTTGGTGTATTGTAGCCTCGGGTTTTTTAGCCACTCTCATTGACAGTTTGCTGGGAGCAACATTGCAGGGACAGTATCAGTGCAGCGTTTGCCGGCAAAAGACCGAAAAGAAAATTCATTGCGGTCATTCAACCCGGCTGGTTTCCGGTTTTATTTGGATGAATAATGACAGGGTCAATGTGATTTGCGCCATTTCCGGTGGTTTTTTTGTAATTTTTGGATGGATGGGTGGCATTTGGCAATAAATTATATTAAATTAGACTGTTTGAAAAACAGAGGGTGAAGTCGGATGGGATCTCAATATATAAATTCTGTCAGATTGTATGATTATTGAAACTTCAGAAGTGCACTTAAAATTCAATCTTTCAATCGAAGGAGGATGATTCATGTCCATTATTACCGATGTTTATGCCCGTGAAATATTAGATTCCCGTGGCAATCCAACTGTAGAAGTTGAAGTTATATTAGAAAGCGGAGCTGTTGGCATTGCAGCGGTACCGTCGGGTGCTTCAACTGGAGAGAATGAAGCCGTCGAATTACGAGATGGAGATAAGGAGCGCTATCTTGGTAAAGGTGTTACTAAAGCTGTTGAGAATGTGAATGAAACAATCGCTGAAGAAATAATTGGTGAAGATGCAATTTACCAGGTAGAAATCGATCAGCTGCTGATTGAGCTCGATGGCACACCGACAAAGTCTAAATTAGGAGCCAATGCTATTTTAGGTGTTTCTTTAGCTGTGGCCAAAGCTGCTGCCGAATATGTTGGATTACCGCTTTATCGATATATCGGCGGTGTAAACAGCAAAGTCCTGCCGGTTCCTATGATGAACATCATCAATGGCGGTGCTCACTCAGATGCTCCCATTGCTTTTCAAGAGTTTATGATTCGTCCCATTGGAGCAAATTGTTTTGCCGAAGGGTTGCGTATGGGAGCTGAAGTGTTTCATAACCTGAAAAAAGTCATTCATGATCGGGGCTTGAGCACAGCCGTCGGAGATGAAGGCGGATTTGCACCTACGTTTGATGGTACAGAAGATGCTGTTGAATCAATTCTGAAAGCCATTGAACAAGCAGGATACAAACCCGGTGAAGACATCATGCTGGCCTTTGACTGCGCAGCTTCAGAATTTTTTAAGAATGGAATTTATGATTACACTATTTTTGAAGGAAATAAGGGCGCCAAACGCAGCCCTGAAGAACAGGCTGGCTATTTAGCAGAACTGATTAAAAAATATCCAATTGATTCAATTGAAGATGGCATGGCAGAAAATGATTGGGAAGGATGGAAAATTCTCACGAAAAAAATTGGAGACAAATGTCAGCTTGTTGGTGATGACAATCTTGTGACCAATGTTAATTATCTTAAGCGGGCCATTGATGAAAAGGCTGGAAATGCCATCCTGATTAAAGTCAATCAGATCGGCACATTGACTGAAACTTTAAATGCTATCGAGATGGCTCATAAGGCAAGATGGCATGCTGTGATTTCCCATCGGTCCGGAGAAACTGAAGACACTACAATTGCAGATATATCAGTCGCGCTGAATGCTGGACAAATCAAGACAGGTTCATTAAGCAGGACAGATAGAATTTGTAAATATAATCAACTGCTTCGCATTGAGGAGGATCTGGGGGATGCGGCGGTTTATCCAGGGGAAAAATTCAATTGATGAGTATTGCGGGATTCAGTTGAAAGCATTGAAATGCCGATCAAATCGTAATCACTGTCAAGGTGCTGTATCGAAAAAAGCGGTTCCATGATATTCATAACGCTTTATATTTTTTATATCACGACATTGATTTAATATAAGATCATGGATGATGGCTTCGTTCATTCTTTTACAACGAACGTTTTTTGATACTGCACCTGACAATTGCCGTGCGTGTCGATTGTCATATTTACATTCACCCTGAGCAGTAAAACGCTTTGGGAGAGCATGATCATGGTAAAAAGGAAAAAGGGAAACCGAAAGAGATTCTTAATTCTGATGATTTTTATCGGGTTTTTGGCTCTTTTAATGCCCGGCAAGCGCGGATTTTTAAATCAGATTCGCATGCGTCTGAAACAACGGCAATTGGCAAAAGAAATTAAGGAATTAAAAGAAACCAAAGAGCGGCTGGAAGACAAAAAGGAGATGTTGCAGGAGCCGGAAACCATTGAAAAAATTGCCAGGGAGGAATATGGTATGGCAAAAAAGGATGAGAAGGTGTACCGTGTTGTACCAAAGGAGAATGAATAATGCTATCCAAGTTAAGAAAGACGTTTATCACAGGCCTGTTGGTACTCTCTCCTATTGTACTCACTGTTTATATTTTTTATATTTCATTCCGGTTTTTTGATGGTCTATTAAAAAATGTTGTCGAGCGGTTTTTAACCGATACATTCGGCATCAGTCAGACCGTCACCAGTATTCCCGGATTGGGACTTCTCGTTCTCTTGGCACTCGTATTGCTTACGGGTACACTCGCCCGTAACTTTATCGGTCAAAAATTATTTGACCTTGGCGATTTTATTGTTACTCGCATCCCACTTGCAAATCGAATTTATATTGCAATTCAGGAAATCAGTGAGGCACTTTTATCTGAAAAACGGGAAATCTTTAAAAAGGCAGTACTCATTGAGTATCCCAGAAAAGGATTGTATACTATGGCATTTTTCACTCAGGATACCCGAGGACCCATACAGGATACACTTCAGGACGATGTCGTTAGTGTCTTTGTTCCAACGACGCCGAATCCAACATCAGGATATCTTCTCTTTGTTCCGAAAATGCAAATTACAGAACTGGATATGTCTGTTGAAGATGCCATGAAACTGGTAATCTCCGGAGGCTCAGTACATTTAAAAGAACGTAATGGTTTTCAGATAAAGCAGCGTTTTAAAAAAGATAAAACCAAAATTCCCAATCCTTCAATTCCAAATTGAGATGAAGTATAATCTTTGTTTGTATGTATGGATAATGAGTCATATGATGACCTACAGTTGCATCGCTGCCTCAAGTGATTCCTTGCGTACCCAGTATAGCCATGGACTTAATACTGATATCTGGCGGGTTCACTTGAATTATCAATCTCAACTCACACCCCGAGCATTTGCATATATTCACGAAGATGCCACTGCTTCCCGTCTGAAAGTGGCTCCGAGTCAAAATAAATGGAAAGATCAGCATACATTAATGGCTCGCTCCCTGTATTTATTGCAACCAAACCTGTCCTTTCAGGTTGAAGGTTCTCATACGCTTTTTATGGACAGACAATCTGGATTTGAAAATGATATTCGAACTCAAATGATATGTGCAGGATTCACACTCAGTCGTCCGAATTTCAATATGCCGATCAGGGTTGGCATCAAACAGGACAAACGGATGCAACAATCAGACACCGGTATTTCTTACAATACATCATTACAAGTTCCGCGTATTCGGTTTCTTGAGTATACGCATCGTATACAAGGTAAACTGGACGGAGACAATCTTGACCAACGAAAAAACTTTAGTCATATGATATATTACCAAGCACATCGACAGTTTTATCAGGAGACAGCAGACACATTGAATATTCAATACCGGGGTTTAAGGCGTGATTATTATATTTCACCTGAGGGTGACTTGGAAAGGCGGGAAGATTACATGCAAAGCGCTGAAAACCGGTTGACATATCATATTGGCCACCGTACCCGGGTATATATTCTGGGTCGTATTGTCATGCATCGTTTGAAAATAGACCTGCTTTCAGGATCTTCTTCGGGATTCAAACGTGAACGTAAAGACCTGGAGTTGTTCGGCTCAATTCATTTTCGATGGCAGCGTGACTGGATGGGGGGCGATTTTCAGTTAAAGCATTTGTCGGAAGATCAAAGATATAAACTTGCCGAAACTTTACTGTCTTCTCCCTATTCAGGCAGCAGTCTGCTGAAAACACCAGACAATCAAAGCAGTATTTCATCTTATCACTTGAAGACATGGTTTCCAATAGGATTGACAGACACTCTGTTGTTAACAACACATTTTCAGAAATTACAATATGATACACCAGATGAAGAAAATTTTGACGATCGGGATGAAATCCGGTGGCATACCGATCTGACCCATCTTCACCGATTTTCACCCACAATTATTTTAAAAACACAGTTATCATCCCATCTGATGCATCTTGTATATATTTACGGAGAAAAAAGCGCAGATAACAACTGGACGCGGATTTTCAGATTCAAACCTGAAATAACCTGGCGGCCTTCATTAAAAATGCGATGGAAGCAGTCCGCTACAGTAATGGCGAATTATGTGGATTATGATTTTGATTCTGAACTTGCAGGGGTACGCAGTTTTCTTTATAGAAAATATCAACTGGACGATTCGGTTTTTGTCGGTTTTTCAAGACGGACAACCGCATTGGTCAATTATCGTTTTGAATCAGATGAAAATGGCAAGCTCATCTGGAGTGAATGGCTTGAGCAAAAAATAAGCGATCGTCAAAGTCATACATTTACAATGCAAATAGATTATACTCCTTGCATCGGATGGCATATCCGACCGGGGTATTCTTTCTTTATCCGGAGAGGATACCAGTATATTTTTCAATCTGACGGGTCGCAGCAAAAAAAAAGACATCTTGATTTTCACAGTCATGGGCCGATGCTTATTTGGCACTATCATGGAAAGAGGCTGCAGTTCAACTTTGCAGCGCATACGATCCGTACAAAAACACTGATTGTGAAACGTCAAATCTATACAAGGCTTGACTTTAAAATGCGCTGGATTCTTTAAGGTGATTTTACAGTGTTTTTTTACGATTCTGATATCAGTACTTTGTGTTTTGTTTGTATATTTTAAATGGTAATTATGTCTGTGCTATATTGGTGATGTAAATTGACGAAAACGATGAAATGTACACTTCCAAGCCGTCTGGAGGAGCTTCATTGCGCGGATGTGCTAACCGAAAAGGTTGCACACGAAATGTCCCTTAATCAGGATCAGAAAGATAATCTGGCCATTGCTGTTACTGAAGCGGTAGGAAATGCGATTATACACGGTAATAAAAAAAATCCGAATAAAAAAGTGCATTTAGAATTCAGGACTTCGAAAAATAAAATTGTGATTACGATTCGGGATGAGGGGGAAGGTTTCGATCCGGGATCCATTCAAAATCCGCTGTTGCCGGAAAATCTGATGAAAGAAAGCGGGCGGGGTATTTTTATCTTGTCTGAATTGATGGATGATGTGGATTTTCAATTTTCAGAAAAGGGAACGACTTTGAAAATGGTAATGAAGTTATAGAGGCCCATTGAGTCATAAAATTCGAAGTATCGTTTGTTTTGATGATAAAAACCAATTTAAAATCCTTTTCCCGTGATGAATTAACGGATTGGGTTCTGTCAATCGGTGAAAAGACATTTCGAGCATCTCAAATCTGGTCCTGGCTGTATCAAAAAAATGTCACTGATTTTTCATGCATGAGCAACATTTCGCGAAAATTTCAGATCACCCTCAATGAAAAAGCTTCTATTTACACACTTCAGTTGGATCGAACGAAAAATTCTCAGACCAGTAAAACCGTAAAATTCCTGTGGAAACTTGAAGATGGTCATTATATCGAATCCGTGTATATTGCGGAAGGGAAACGGCGGACTTTTTGCATTTCATCCCAGGTGGGATGCGCTTTGGGATGCCGATTCTGTGCAACAGCAAAAATGGGATTTATCCGAAATCTTGATGTCCATGAAATCGTGGAGCAGGTTTTATCCATGCAGAGACAGATCGGCTTAAAACCAACCAATCTGGTGGTTATGGGAATGGGAGAACCATTCTTGAATTATCACAATGTGATAAAGGCTCTGTGGATCATTAATCACCAGGACGGCCTGGCGATCGGTTACCGTAAAATCACCATTTCCACATCGGGTATTGTGCCGATGATTAAAAGATACAGCCGGGAAAAGCTGCCGTTTCAGCTGGCTGTTTCACTCAATGCCGCTGACAATGAAACACGATCTTCGATCATGCCTGTGAACAGGCAATTTCCCTTGAAACAATTGATTCAGGCCGTTAAACTTTACACTAAGCAAGCACGGAAACGGATTACTTTTGAGTATGTGTTAATCAAAGGCGTGAATGATTCGACCGACGATGCACGCCGGTTGCTTGATTTACTGAGTGGCATTCCCTGCAAGGTGAATTTGATTGCTTATAACCCGACCGGTGAGTTGTGGGATCGGCCTGATGATCATCGTATTTACGTTTTTTCAGATATCATCCAGCCTCTTTGCGCTCCGATTACCCTGCGCCTGAGCAAAGGGGACGATATCAATGCGGCCTGCGGCCAGCTTGCAGTATACAATTAAACATTGACCGGAAACAACCACAGATAAATATGAAATTTATCAAGAATCCATTCTGCAACCAATCCAAGATCATTTGCGTAAAAAAACTGTTCAGCAGTATCTATTCAATGATATTTCACGGAGGAGACATAATGAAAAGAATCAGCACGCTTCTTACCATTATTTTAATATTCATGATGGTTCCGTATTTGTTATCACAAGGATATCTGAATCTTGAACAAAAAGTTATCAGGCATACACTTCCCAATGGGCTCCGGATTTTGCTTCTTGAGCGGCATGCAGCTCCGGTTATCTCTTTTGTAACCTGGGCAAATGTTGGTGCTGCAAATGAAGTCACTGGGATGACCGGTATTGCCCATCTGTTTGAACATATGGCGTTCAAGGGAACAAAAACCATCGGTACAAAAAATATTGAAAAGGAAATGGAGGCCATGGCAAAAGAAGATGAAACGTTTGAGGCCTGGTTAGCGGAATATCGAAAAGGCGCCATGGCGGATTCGATAAAATTGGCGCAGTTAAAAGCCGATCATCAAGAAGCCGTTGATGCAGCGCGTGAATTTGTGGTCAGCAATGAACTGGGGGAAGTGATTGAGATTGAAGGCGGCCGGGGGCTCAATGCCGGTACCGGTTACGATGCGACCCTCTACTTTTACAATTTGCCGAGTAATAAATTGGAATTGTGGATGTCGCTTGAATCGGATCGTTTTTTAAATCCCGTACTGCGCGAATTTTTTACTGAAAAAGAAGTTGTCATGGAAGAAAGACGAATGCGTACGGAAAGCAATCCGACCGGCAAACTGATTGAAGAATTTATAGCTGCTGCCTATAAAGCGCATCCCTACGGCGAGCCAATTGTCGGACATATGTCCGATCTGATACCGCTTCGCCGGGAAGAAGCAAACAGGTTTTTCAAAACGCATTACACACCGCAAAATCTGGTGGTGGCCATTGTGGGAGATATCCAGCCCGCAGAAGTGACCGATTTGGCGGATACCTATTGGGGACGTATTCCCCGAGGATCAGAACGTGAGCCGGTTGATACAGTGGAACCTCCACAGCTGGGTCAAAAACGTATCGAAGTGGAAGACCAGGCACAACCGCTTATTCTTATCGGTTATCACCGTCCTGATGTTTATCACAAAGATTCGGCCGTACTGGATGCCATCACGGACATCGTTGGACAGGGGAGAACTTCCCGGCTTTATAAGAATCTGGTTAAAGAGAAAAAAATTGCACTGGCTACCGGTGCTATTTCCGGATGGACCATGGGAAAATATCCCGGTCTTTTTCTTTTCTATGCATTTCCCGCCCAGGGACATGCTGTTGAAGAATGCGAAGCATCTATGTACGAAGTAATCGAACGCTTAAAAAATGAACCAATATCCGAAGAAGAACTGACTGCTGTAAAAACCCGGGCAAAAGTAAATTTCCTTGAGGGATTGGATTCCAATCAGGGGCTGGCCATGCAATTGGCCTGGGCCGAAACTTTTTTCAACGATTATCAGGAACTCTTCCATGAAGTGGAAAAGATAGAGGCGATTACAGCAGAAGATATTCAGAGAGTCATGAAAACATATTTCAAGAAAAAAAATAGAACTGTGGGGATGAGCGTCTCTCCTGAAGCGTAGCCCTTTTATTATGGAAAATATTTATCAATTATTCAAAGGAACCGGCCATGAGGGATAAATTTATGATTAAGAAAAAATATGAAAATTTCAGTCAGATTTTCATGGTTATAAAAATCCGACCGACAACCCCGTGTCGGTATTTCGATGCAAAATATTTGCGTCAGCTTCTTTCTTTTATTTTTCTGATACCCGTTTTATTATGGAGCCAGAAGTATTACAAAGACTTAACGTATCCTCCTCTGGGCACTATTGAAATGCCGGAAGCAACGACCGTTTCCTTAAAAAACGGCATGCAATTGATCCTGATCGAAGATCATGAATTGCCCTTTATCAGAATGCAAGCTGAATTTTTTGCAGGAAGCTTCTGGGGGGATCCCGATGACAAAATCGGCCTGGCTTCCATGACCGGAGAAGTCATGCGCTCCGGCGGAAGCATTCAGATGTCCGGTGATGAAATCGATGAAGCACTTGAAGCCATTGCCGCGACTGTGGAAATATGGATCGATCAGGTCGATGGTGGTGCCAGTGTGTCTACATTGAAAGATCATTTTGATAAAGTCGCAGGGATTTTTGCAGACATTTTAAGGAATCCAGCGTTTCCTGAAGATAAAATCGAGCTTGCTAAAGTACAGGCAAAGAGCGCTATTTCACGCCGGAATGACGATCCGGGTGAAATTGCGAGACGGGAATTTTACAAAATTATTTATAAAAACTGCGCATTGTATCGGGATGAAGCGTATCACACGATTGATGCGATTACTAGGGATGATCTGGTGAGTTTTTATAAAAAATGGGTGCGGCCCAATGGTATGATTATCGGCATTTGGGGAGATTTTAAAACCAGGGCAATGATTCATAAATTGAAAGACCTTTTTGAAGACTGGCAGCCGGTTTCGGATCCAATACCGAAACAAGTGAATGTACCGTATGAATACGAGTATTCGGTCAATCTGGTGGAAAAGACCGATGTGAATCAAAGTAATATCTATATCGGTCATCTGGGCGGTACAAAAAAGATCGGGCCGAATAATCAGAGTGAAGATTATGCTGCCCTGCTGATGATGAATCAAATTTTGAGCGGAGGATTCTCAAGCCGTCTGTTTTCAAATGTACGGTCGGATCAGGGACTGGCTTATGCTGTATATGGGGGGTATGGCACCCATTATTCCTATCCAGGTGTGTTTTACACTCACTCTCGTACCCAATCCGGCCGCACGGTTGAAGCCATTCGCGCCATGCTGAAAGAGATCCGTCTTATAACTGAGACATTGGTGACCGATGAAGAGCTCTCCCGCGCCAAAGAGGGATGGCTGAACTCATATGTATTTAATTTTAATCAGGTGGGCAAGATTGCCAATCGCTTGCTTCAATATACTTATCATGGATATCCGGATAATTTCCTTCAGCAGATCAGAAAGGATGTGGAAAATGTCACCCGTGAAGATGTACTTCGCGTGGCACAGACGTATCTCGAACCTGATCAGGTACACATTCTCGTGGTCGGGAATTCATCCGATTTTGATGCGCCGCTTTCCGAACTCGGCGATGTCAATACCATTGATATTACGATTCCGGCACCTGTGGAGGAGACAATTAATGCTTCAGATGCAAATGCTGAAAAGGGTATATGATGTGCTGGTTGGCGATGTCTGTTATAATACGGATGTGGACATGTCTGTTTTTTCTGAAATCGAATAATGTCGGATTTTATTAACGATAAGAGGCGGCCTTTTTTTAAAAAAGCCGCCTCTTATTTTGGGAACAATGAATGACTATTTTAATAACAGCAGTTTTTTGGAATCTGTGAATTTTCCGACCTGAAGCACCGCAAAGTAAAGACCTGAAGCCATATCGATACCGGTGCTGCTGGTCCCATCCCACTGAACGGTATATTCGCCCGTATTTAAATATTCTTTTTGTAATTTTTTAATCTCCTGCCCATAGAGATTGTAGACAACAAGTTCGACCAGACCGGGATGTTGCACTGTGTACCTGATGGTTGTCCCTGCGTTAAAAGGATTGGGATAATTCTGGTAGAGTGTATAGGCGTCGGGATTCGGCACTGTTTTTTCAGTATGTGTAAGAACGATTTGACGCAGCATAATGTGGGTCAGAAAAACATCTCCATCATCTCTACCACAATAAAAATTAATCCTCGCATTGGTATCCGTCTCCTTTTTCATTTCAAATTCGAAAGATAAATGCCTTTGATCCTGATACAGCCGTTGTGTTTTATCACTGTAGGCAGTATTCGGCGAATTGTTTTTCTCAATTCTGCATACGATACCGCGGTTTTGGCTTGAATAGCCGTCAAATTCAAGAATATATCGTGCTCCATGTTCAATGGTCAGATTATTCTGGATCAGTTGAATATACTTTTTCTGGTCTCCTGAATTGTTAATTTGAATATGATAGAATCCGTTCTCAACAATACCGTTGGCTTCGGCATTCTCCATACATTCCAGGGACCAGTGGCTGGCATTGTCGAATTGGTGGTTTTTAATCAAATTGCTACTGAGTGTATAAAAATCCACATTCACTGATTCGACATTGGATGGCGGGCTCTCTATGCCTTCCGTACTGACAGCGGTCACCTGAAAATAATGCCGGGTTTGATTTTTCAGAGAGCGGATTTCAAACAGAGGCTCTTCAGAGGCAGCCATGAGAGTAGTG
>Ga0272442_10005594_pt1 | contig 16726 bp, 20 predicted proteins | sample SSMForm2O_FD_200262 | JGI IMG/M metagenome (GOLD analysis project Ga0272442, IMG submission 200262) | Marine sediment archaeal communities from Little Sippewissett salt marsh, Falmouth, MA, United States - SSM-Form-2O | ecosystem: Environmental > Aquatic > Marine > Wetlands > Sediment ... | reverse complement strand
GATGGACGGAAGTGAAAGCGATGACGAAGACCAACATAGCTGGAGCTCTGTCAGGAAAGAAACTGAAAGCCAGCCTAGGACAGTCCCTGTTCTCGTTATCCTTTGACCTAATTGGGTTGGCAACTGGGGCCCTCTTTCTTCTTCTATATTTCTCAATTGACGAGGCTCCATGGGTAATTGCCCTTTTTCCAGGAATTCTAAGCGTCAGAGGCGCCATAGGTGGACTCTTTAGCGGTCACCTAGGCACTGGTCTGCACTTGGGTACCATTAAACCCGTTTTTACTAATAACACCAAAGAATTTGGTGCTCTTTTGCGTGTGGTCATCACTTTGGCTCTTGTGAGCGGCATAAGTGTGGGTGCTGGGACTTGGGTCTTTGGTGTGTTTCTTTGGGACGCAGCTATAGTGGACTTTTTTCCGTTGTTGGCAGTGATTATTTCGACGATGGCTTTGTCTGTGGTTTTTGTTTCACCGTTAACGATGCTGTTTTCTGTTTTTTCATTCAGGCGAGGACTAGACCCCGATGTTGTTGTGTATCCAATAACTTCTCCAGTATCTGACATAATCAACACGGGCTGCTATGGTCTAAGTTTAAGTCTCTTCTTCTTGTTTGGCTCAATTGGGCGCTACCTAATTTTCTTTATTGACATAATTTTCATCTCTTGGGTCATCTATATCATAGTCAGAAACATCGGCGAAACAAAATTTGTTGGAACAATCCAAGAATTTATTCCAACCCTACTTTTTGTGAGCTTTATCGTAAACCTTACTGGCTCTCTCCTTGACAGAATCAACGGAACAAGGATGGTTGCCGTCTATCCTGCAATAATCGCAACCATTGGAGGCGTGGGCTCAATAATAGGCTCAACTGCGACCACAAAACTAGCCTTAGGTTTGATCAAGCCCTCCTTTTCCTCCTTAAAAGAACACATCAATGAAGTCGGCGGAGCATGGCTGGCTTCTATAGTGATGTTCCTTGTCTACGCCCTTCTATCAGTGCTTATCAGTGGCGTAAACACACTAGAAGAACTGCTGGTTTTCACGGGTCAACTATTGACTACGAATATCGTCGCTGTCGCTGTAATGCTTTTTGTAGCCTACGCTGTGGCAATTTCCACTTTCAGACGTGGTTTAAACCCAGATAACTTTGTAATTCCAGTCGAAAGCTCCTTAGCAGACACGGTCACAACCGCTGCTGCATTACTGGCGCTTGCTCTCATCGTCTAAAAGGTGTTATTGTCTCTATTCTTCTTCGGGGGGCTGTTCTTTGTTGCCAGAAACTAAGGATTCAAAGTCAGCTTCTCCTTCAGCGTAGCCTGCAGCAATCAAAACGTCGCCTGCTTTAATCACTGTGCTGGCACGGGGGCGGAGCCACCAGTTGCCTCTTCGTATGACCAGAATCCACATACCTGTTTCTTCTTGGATTTGGGCTTCTCGTATCTTCTTTCCAACTAATGTGGACGTTTCCGAGACCGTAACTTTGGTTACTGTTTCCTCTGCCTCTTCAATTACTAGCTTCAGTATTGGGTGAGGTTCCAGTCCTCTAAGCACGACATCAGCGATTTCCATGGCTGCATCCGCTATCTTCTCTGTGACTACTCCCAGCCTGATTAAACCAATAAAGTCTCTGGCATCTTTTGATGTGAAGCCGCTGGACAAAACATGCTGCTCAAAGTCTGTTTGCAGGTCATCCATGAAATTTTCTAGTGCCGCAACCTCTTCAGCTAAAGACATGCTATTGAGAAAAAGAGAGGAGTATGCGAGATCTATCATAAGCTCGGAGGTATCCTTCATAACCACCAGTTTATTGACGATTTCTTTGAAATGCTTCTCAGTTATAGCCATTTCCAGCCCTCTCTTCTATTCCATTAGCTTCAATTTACCTGATGCGAGATCCTTTAGCTCGTCGATTCCATGAGGTGCGCCTCGGGCAATCAAAACGTCATTTTCCAAAATATTCTCTTCATCATCCGGGTCAATTTTCCATTCTCGGTGTCTCCGGATAGCTATTACATCAACACCTATCTTTGCAGCTAATTCTAGCTCTCCAAGTGTTTTGTTGACAAAAATTGAATCTGGCTTGACAATTGCCCGCGCAAGTCTTTCTTCAACCTGCTGGAATGCCTTCCTGACAATAGGGTGAATTCCAATATTTTTTAGAACAATCGCTGCTATGTCTGCTGCTGCATCAGAAATTTTGTTAGTGGCTGCGGCTACACTCGTCACTGCAGTGAGGTGCTCCGCGTCTTCTGCATCTCTTGCTGCCAGCATAACGTTCATATCTATTATGTAATCTAGGTAGTCTACCCTTTTTTCCAGTTCCATGACTTCTTCTGCGAGTTCGTTGCTGTTGAAAAGAGCTGACGAATACGCTAAGTCAATCATTATCTCTGAAACGTCTTTCATTTCGGTTAGGGCTTCGCGAACAGAGATAGGTCTATACTCAACTTTATCTGATTCTGCCAAGCAGAGAAAACTCCCTTAACTCAATTCTGTTGCATGCTATCAATTTGCAGTGTCGATACTATATGATGAAATGGAATCTTTTAATTCTATCGTAAATCCTCGCTTGCCTTAGGAAATCAGGGCTAGGGCTAGTCCAGAGGCGAGGGGTATGGTTAAGTTGTCGTTTATTGGGTTGGGTATGGCTTCAACCAGCATTCCAAGTGCAGCGGCAACCAAAGCTCTTATTGGGTCAACGAATATCATGGCGCCCAAGAAACCAAACAGGAAGCCAGAGAGGGTTCCTTCTAAGTTCTTTCCTTTGTTGAAGGGAATTCGGCTTTTTCCGAATTTCATTCCAAATATGTGAGCGCAGCCGTCACCCAACGTTAATGTTGTGATTGCCACGTATCCTATGGGCACTGGAAAAATAAGAAGCGATATTGCGATTCCAATTGAGAAATGGATGGGAGCTGTTGCGAATTCATAGAGTTCAGTTTTTTTTGCTGCTCTCCAAGTAATAGATGAAAATATGGGAATGTTAATTCCCCGTACTCTGGCAATCTCAGATATTATATAGAGCACAGTTATAGCGAGTATCAGGGAAGCAACTATAGTGTTTCCGAGAAAATGTATGGGGAAGATTAACAGAAAGCTGCCCATGTGAATTGCTTCTCTGAGACCTCGATTTCTTAATTTTTTATACTTGGAATCTGGTGGTTTTTCTCCTGTTATTGGCGGCAGGACCTCAGTTAGTTCGCCTCTTGTCACAAAATCGGATTTGGCAGTTAACACAAAATCTGGATTATAGCCTATCCTTAACCTGCAAAGAGGAAACATTGACAGGTTGTTTCTGTCATCAGCAACCATAACACAGTCCTTGACAGTTAATCCTTCTTTCTCGAGTATCTTCTGCAAAACAACAGCCTTGCCTCCAGATCTAAGAACATCGCCTCCTATAGCGCCCGTTAACTTTCCATCCTTTATTTCAAGATCCAAACCATAAGCGTAGTCCGCCTTCAGTGTAGCTGCTAAATCTTCTACAACCGGGGTTGGAAGCCCTGAACTTATGAGGGCTGTCTTGTAACCTTTCTCGTTTAATGTTCTGAAAACTTCCTCAGTGCCGGGCATAAGGGGTATCCGCTTGTGGAGTTCAAGGACCTCTTCAACTTTTAGTCCCTTGAGCATCACAAAGATTCTCCTTAGAGCTGACTCAAGAGGTAACAATCCAGTTTCGTAGAGAAGCCCTATTACAATGATTCTTATGAAATCTAGAAACTTCAGCTTTCTTGAGATTTCGAAGAGAATGTAACGATTCTTCGGTATCAAAATGCCTTCAACATCAAAGACAACCAAACAGTCTGCGCCCTGCCCAGTTTCCTTCCCGTCAGCCATCGGAAATTTTCCTCTTCCCATAATGTCTTGTCTTGATTGAATAGTGTATCGGAACTAAAATGCACACGAAATGTTAGAGCAGAGAGGCTCCATTTTTCTTTGATGTTTTTTGTTTCCGTTGTCTTTAAGTACATATGCTTCGTAAGGAAACTGATTGTGTTTAGGATACTGTTTGGAGGTGTGTTGCGTTCGCTAAAATTTTGGTCACTTCAGCATGGCCTTACATCAATTATGTTCCTCATTTAGGCAATATTGTAAGCTCCATCCTTTCAGCGGACGTTGTAGCCCGTTATTACAGACTAAAAGGAAACGAGGTTGTGTACGTCACCGGCTCAGACGAGCATGGAACACCCATCGAAATAGAAGCTGTCCGATTGAATATTCCCCCAAAACAGTTGACAGACAGGAACCATGCCCAAGTGTCAGACCTCTTTAAAAGATGGGGCATAGCCTTCAGCAACTACACCCGCACAGAAAACCCTGTACACAAGGTCTTTGTTCGGGACCTGTTGCTAAAAATCTACGAGAACGGCTATATCTTCACTCAAGAAACTGAGCAACTTTACTGTCCAAAGTGTGACCGCTTCTTGCCTGACAGATTCGTGGAGGGAACATGCCCCAACTGTGGAACTGAGGGTGCTCGGGGTGACCAGTGTGATTCATGTGGGAGCCTTCTTGAACCTACGAATCTTTTGCAGCCTCGTTGTGCCATTTGTAATTCGACACCAATCAAGGAGACAAGGAAGCATTGGTATTTTGATTTGCCGAAGCTAACAGAGAAGCTTACTGATTACATTCAAAATAACGAGAATTTGCCTGATAACGCCCGAAACTTCACTTTCAATCTTCTGAAGGAGGGGTTGAAGCCTAGACCAGTAACCCGAGATAACAAATGGGGAATTCAGTCACCCTTTCCTGGTTCCGAAGACAAGACAATCTATGTTTGGGTTGAAGCCGTTTTGGGGTACATTTCAGCTACTATCCAATACTTTAAGCAACTTGGAGAGGAGGAGCAGTGGAAGGAATTCTGGTTCAACAAAGAAGCGAAGACCCTGTATTTCATAGGAAAAGACAACATTCCTTTCCACACAATCATACTGCCCGCCCTCCTGTTAGCCACCCACGAGGACTACAATCTGCCTTGGACCGTGCACTCCACAGAGTTTCTGATGTTTGATGGTCAAGCCTTTTCCAAGAGCCGAAGAATCGGAGTCTGGATCGACGAGGCTCTGGAACTATTTCCGGCAGATTACTGGAGATACTCCCTGATGTCCATACGACCTGAAGTGAAAGACACCAACTTCTCATGGACAACCTTAATCGAAAAAGTGAACAGCGACCTAAATGACACCCTCGGCAATTTTGTACACAGAACATTAACTTTCATAAACAGACAATTCGATAGCACAGTGCTACAGCCAAGCAGCCTCGACGAAAAAGACAAGACAGTTCTTCTGGAGGCTAAAGAGATTGTGAACCAAAATGCAGAGCGGATGGAATCCTTCAAGCTACAGGAGGCTCTGCGCATAGCCATAAGTCTTGCTCACCTTGGAAACAGATACTTCAACGAGAAGGAGCCTTGGAAGACCATAAAGACGGACCGCCAACAGTCAGCCAATACCCTGTATGTTGCTGCCCAGATTGTCAAGCAGTTGGCGATTATTCTCGAGCCCTTCATTCCCTTTTCGTGTGAGAAGCTTTGGGCACTCCTGAATCTGGAGGGTTCTGTTCATGAGCAGCTGTGGAGCGAAACAGAAAAGGGGTTGCCTCCAGGTCACAAGATAAACAAAGCGCAGCCTCTTTTCATAAAAATAGAGGAATCCGAGGAAGAGCTTCAAGCCAAACTGGAAAAGGTGAGGAGCTCAAAACAACGTTAGGTCTGGTAAGATGAAGGGAAATATTTGAGCCTAAAAATTGACCTTCACGTTCACACCTGCTATTCCCGTGACTCTTCTATAACCCTCAAACAGGTTGTTTCCTTTGCCAAGAAACGTGGACTGGACGGGGTCGCAATCACAGACCACAACACAGTCAAAGGTGCCCTCAAAATGAAAACCCGCGACATAATCGTTATCCCAGGAATAGAAATATCCACCTTGAACGGGCATCTTCTTGGTCTCAATCTAACTACACCCATACCCTCAAAACTAGGTATTGAAGAAACCATCCAACTCATTCATGATGCTGGAGGAATCGCTGTAGCGCCGCATCCTACTGCGTTTTATAAGTCGCCGCCAAGCCGAAAAGTAAGCTCCTATGACGCCGTTGAGGTCATGAATGCATCTTCTGTGCCCTTTTCTATATTGACGCATTATAGCCGAAAGTTTGCTGAAAATTTAGGGTTGCCCCAGACAGGCGGAAGTGACTCTCATTACGCTCCTGAGATTGGGGCAGCGTACACGATGGTAAAATCTGGTGCTGACGTTGATGAAATTGTATCCACCATCAAGAAGGGAAACGTGTCTCCCATGGGAAGGGGGATACCTTGGAAAATTAGATTTGAACGAATTCTGGCACGGTTTTAAACAAAACTTGATGCTAGAAGAGATTACTCTTCTGCTTCTTCAAGCTGGTCTAGACCTAAGTCAATGTGCACATTCATCTTGGGTTCTGTGACGCCCTCTATGTTAACTAGGTCCAGTTTAGGAATTGCAGAAATAACTTCACATGGTTCAAGACTCAACTTTGGAACTTCTCCCAACCTTTCTACTTTCAGGAGTTTTTCTACTTCTCTAGCCATTTCTGCTTCTTCCCCATGCCTCGATTGTGAGGAGGTCTCGAACCGCTGTGCGGATTGCCTCTGCTCTGTTGGGGTAATATTTCTCGTCAACTAGGTTGTCTAGTGCTTGAATGTAGGGTTCAGGTAGATGTAGTGTGATTAGTTTCATTTTTGTGGATTCTCCTTTGTTACGGTCTCTTAAGAGACTCTTTGTGGCTTATATGCCTTAATGTTAAGAAACAAATATGATACAAATATGAACATACCACAACTTATAATACTTTCTATCAATCGTTCTTGGGCACCATGTGTCTTCATGTCAAAAAGCAGTTTTGCAGAAACTTTATGTTTCTCTCGTAAAATAAAAAACGTATAACTTAGTTTGTGGCTTCTGTAACCGTGACTGTGTCAATTGGGCTGAAACTTGATGGTTGAAGGGTCAAAGCGGGTCTATGTCAAAAGTTTTGGTTGCTCAGCAAACCTTGCAGATGGAGAAGTAATTGCTGGTTGCCTTTCAGAAGCTGGCTTCGAGATTGTTGATGAGCCTCAGGATGCAGAGATTCTGGTTTACAATACGTGTGCTGTCAAGTCTCCCACAGAAAATCGTGCTATGGATATTCTGAGAAAAGTTCCGGAAGATAAGCGGCTTGTGGTGACTGGTTGTTTGCCTCTGATAAATTTTGAACGGTTACAGAATGAGATTGGGTTTGATGGGGTGACTGGTCCTGCGCCAGGCAGCGAGGTTGTTGAGGTTTTGCGTAGGGTTGCTGCAGGACAGAAGATTATTCTTCTTGGGGACGCTTCTAAGCCTGATTTGGGTCTTCCCAGGGTTCCTTTGAATCCTGTTGTAAGTATTGTGCCCATCAACTATGGTTGTTTGGGGGACTGTGCCTACTGTTGTGTCCATTTTGCTCGGGGAAAGTTGAGAAGCTATTCTGTTGATGAGGTTATTGAACGGGTCAGACGTGATTTGGGTTCTGGTGCCAAGGAGATATGGTTGACGTCTCAGGATACGGCATGTTATGGACTGGATGTTGGTGCAAGTTTGGCGGATTTGTTGAAGAGTGTGTGTGAGGTTGAGGGTGAGTTTTTTGTTCGGATTGGAATGATGAATCCTGATCATGTGTTGGGTATGCTTGATGAGCTAGTTGAAGCCTACATGTGCAGTAAGGTTTTCAAGTTTCTGCATCTGCCAGTCCAAAGCGGGGACGATAGGGTTCTTGGGCTCATGAATCGGCACTATACTGCACAAGAATTCAAGATGGTTGTTGGAGCTTTCAGGAAAAAGATTCCACAGTTAACTCTTTCAACAGACGTTATTTGCGGTTTTCCTGGAGAGTCCCCAGAAGCGTTTGAGGAAACAAAACGGCTAATAATGGAGGTTCAGCCTGACATCGTTAATGTGTCAAAGTTTTTTTCTAGACCCCACACACCAGCAGAGAAGATGGCTGCTCTTCATCCATATGAGGTTAACCGCAGAAGCAGGGAGCTGACGATGTTAACTAGAAGACTTTCTTTTGAAAAGAACCGTGCATGGGTTGGCTGGCAGGGAACGATTGTGTTTGATGAACGGGGTAAGGGAGAGTCTCTGATGGGACGAAACTTTGCTTACAAACCTTTTGTGGTCAAGGGCAACACGTCTTTGTTGGGACGGTTTGTGGAGGTTCGGGTTGTTAAAGCCTTTTCTACCTATCTAGAAGCCGAGCTTATGTGAAGTTAGCCTCCGCCCACTGGAGGAAGAATGGCAACAGTGTCTCCTTGCTTCAGTTTTGTGTCAAAGCCTTCAAGGGCATTGATGTTTTTGCCGTTTACCAGAAATGAAAGAAACCCTTGTACTTTCCCGTTTTTGGGATAGAAATATTCGCGGAAGTTTTTGCCGTATTTCTCAGAAAGCAGGGTCAACAGCTTTTCGACAGTGATTGTATCCTGTATCTGGATTTCTTCTGTTTTTTTGCCTGTTATTTCCCTTAAAGAAGTGAAAAACTTGACTTCAACCTTCATCTATGTTCATGTTACTATTTTTCGGGGCAGAATTTATTCTCTTCTATGTCACATTTCTGGGCTGATGCAGGCAATCCTTGATATATCTGGGTTTTGGTCGATTAAACTTAAATAGCGCCACAAATTCTCACAATAAAGACACCGCATTGTCTGTTGATTGAGCCGCCGTAGCTCAGTTCGGTAGAGCAACGGGCTGTTAACTCGTGGGTCGAAGGTTCGAGTCCTTCCGGCGGCGCCACCACATTTTCTGTTGTCAGACTTCGGTTATTTTCTATGGTCTAGCATCTTTGGGCTTTCCACGCTCAAGTATGGTCTGCACATATAATACTTTCCAATCAGAAATTAATTGATAATTATCCTCTGTTTTTGAGAAAAAACCATTTTTTCAACATAAAATAATATCAGGAACCTAATATGTGACGTTGACTGTATCCACATTTTTATGTGGGTGCTGTTACTTCGGCGAACATCTCTTTTTTGGCTTTGCATATGGGACAGATATATGGGGGTTCTTCGCGGAAGCAAACGTAGCCGCATTGTCTGCAGTAGTAGAGTTTCATTTTTGGTACAGAAGGCTTGGATTCTTTTGTGGTTTCCTGTGTCTGTGTTTCTGGGGAATCCTTGTAGGCGTTCATCTGTTTATCTTGTGGTCTTCGCTCTGGGATAGGTTTTATGGGCTTTTTTCCGTCGTGGACGTCTTTTTTGACGTATAGTGCGCAGTAGCAGAAGCCGTGTTCTTCTATGTCTGGGTCTCGGTAGTCACATGGGCAGATTATGTCTCTGTCGTACTCGATTTTTCCGCTGGCTAATCGACATGGGCAGGATGGGTAGCCGTACCGTTCCTCATTTTTTTGCAGTCCTTCTAAAAGGTTCTGCAGAATCTGCTTGTCTGACGTCAAATAGTAACCGTAGGTTTTGGCGTCGTTTTCTGCTCTTTTACGGACCTGCTCCAGTGTTGTCAAAGCTCCAGAACCTCTCGCAGTTCTTCTTTGGAGGGGCCAGTCAACAAAATTTTGCCGTCTACAACTACGGTTGGGTAGGCAAGTGGTCCTTTCCTATTCAGAATGTCTTTAGTTATTTCTTGTCTATCTTCTCCGCTGCAGAGGTCAATGTCAATGTATTCGTATTCAACGTCCAAGTCCTTGAGGTTTTGTTTTGCTCGTCTGCACCAGCCGCATGTGCTTATGGCATATAAAAGAACTTTATGCTTACGATTTTTGCCTTCAACTTTTGTTGTCAGCATCTTATCTCATATAGTCTCCTTATCATGACACGATTTAAGGATTAATAAAATCTGTTTACTGCTGTTTTTCCAATTTGATAATCCCGCCAGGCTTAGCTAGGTAAACTACGTCTGCTAATCTGATGAAGAGACCAGTTTCTATTACCCCTGGAACAAGTTTTAGTTGTTGATTCAGTTCCTCAGCATTAGATATAAGACCAAAATCCGCATCCAAAATGTAGTTGCCGTTATCCGTGACCACTGCACCAACCTTGCCTTTGGACTCCCGCAGAAACGGCTTCCCACCCAGCTTCTTTATCTCCGCCTTGACTGTCGCCAAAGCAAAGGGTAAAACTTCCACTGGAACCTTAAATGCTCCTAGCTTCTCCACAAGCTTTGTTTCATCTGCAACAATAACAACCTCTTTGGCTGCATGGGCAACAATCTTTTCTCGTGTTAAGGCTCCGCCCCCGCCCTTAATCATGTCCAATTTGCCGTCAACTTCATCGGCTCCGTCAATATCCAAATCAATGATAGGGTGCTCATTTAAAGTCGTTAAGGGAAAGCCTGACTGCACCGCCACCATCATAGCTTGACTGGAGCTGGGAACTCCTAGGACCTGTATAGTCTCCTCCCTGATTAGGCGTCCAATCTCCTCTATGACATAGGCTGCTGTGCTTCCACTACCCAACCCAACAACAAAATTGTCTTTTACATGCTGGACTGCTGCCAAAGCTGCCCTACGTTTTGCTTCTTCTTTCCAAGTCACCATGTCAGGCCTCAGTTTCCATTTGCCCAAGCCGCTCCAAAACCTTTTCCACCTCAGACCTGATTTGGTCAATCCTCTCTTCAGCCTCAGTTTTCTTTGGTTTCGAGGGCTTCCGCCGCTTCCTCTCGGTCTTTTCAGGGCTAGTAGACGGAGCAACAGGTTTAGGCTTTGGAGATACCGGCTTTGGTGCTATGTCCAGATTAATCCTTAAGCCGCCTATCTTTTTGTTTATCTCGTCGAACCGTTCATTAAACAGTTTAACAAGGTCCTCTTGCATGCCTTCCAACTCATGGAGTGCAACAACTGACTCATTCTCGTTTATGGAGTCTTTTATGTCTTTGATTTTGGCTTTGTAGTTTTGTGCTAGCCGGTCTCGTTCCTTCTCGTCTATCTTTCCTTCTGCGTGAGCTTCGTAGATGCGTCTGATGCCGAAACTTAGGATTTCCCGTTCTACATCTAATCTGCTGAGTTCCTTCTGAGATTTTTGGGCGTCAAAATTTGTGACCGTTCTGCCTGGCTTAATGGGTAATATTGAAGGGATCTCTTTTGCTTCGGATGGCTCTTTGATGATCTTCTTTTTTCTTTCGGTCCTCATCATATAGATTGCAATCAGGGCTACTATTACTGCTCCTACTGCAACAGCATACGGTAACACGTCAGAAATCACTAAGGTTCCTTCTCCAACCACGTTCCTTTTTTTTATTGTTGTATATAAATTTGAGGAACATGTTTCTGAAGCTTTTGGTCATTTTTGTACAAAAAAAGCCCCCAAACCCTCCAAAAAGCCTTCGTGGGGGATGTTTTGACGAAATGGGATAAAAAAACTGATTGCCTCATCAGAGTTACTGCGGGGAAGAGAGTTTTACTTACTGGCTTTCTTTCTACTCGGTTCATCTTCCGTGTTGCTACTTTTTCTCAAATTTTTCTGTTGCCGCGGGTTTAAGCTCATGGATGAACGTTCTGATGGCATGTCTATTCTTTCCTCTTACTTTTAACACCTAAATAACCCACAACACCACACAACAAAGAGGTTTGTTGAAGATTCAGTTGTTCTAAAGTCTTAAAAAGTAATTTAATCTATAGAATTATGGGGTTTGATAAGAATGGATATTATTGCATTACTGATACAGATTGTCGTAAGTACAATAATTGTCGCTCCTGTGCTTTGGTTGGCTGGAAGAACTCTTGTTGGCGGAGATAAAGCAAAATTTTTTGACGCAATTTGGATAGTTGTCTTGGGTACAATTATTGGCGCTATCTTCAACGCAATTATTGGTGGCATAGTCGCAGCCATAGTTATGTTCATTGTATGGCTTGCCTTGATCAAACACTTCTTTGACTGTGGATGGCTGAAAGCGTTCGCAATTGCTGTAATTGCAGTTATTATATTCGTCATAATTGTTGCAATTCTAGCGGTTATAGGCATCGGATTACTGGCGTTTGTCCTATAGGGCTACAAAATAAGAAGCCCTACTTCCATTTTTTTATAAGAAGCACCCACTCTCTTTGATAACTAAGAAGAAAAATGAAGATTTGTTAGTGTATTTAGTATTCTACTTTTCTGGGTAGTGTTTTTGCTTCCTCGATCCAATCTTTTATTGAATCTAATGTTGGTGTTCTTCTTACTAGGTTCTTCGCTTCGTTAATCTCAACTACTTTAGCATATAGATTGTCGGGATTTCTTCTAGCCAGTTCAACTACAGTGTCTACCCCTGCTTCTTCGAGTAAATCAGAATATTCTTCACCGATACCCCTGATTCTCATTAGGTCTGAAAGGTTAACCCACTCAAGAATAAGTTTCTCAGAAATCCCTGTTTTTTCACTAAGCTCATCCCGACCAACCCTAGTTCCGCCTGTATCAAGCAAATCGGTTGTCGTAAAGATTCCAATGTTGTTAAGTTTCCTAGCATACACCTCTCCAATCCCTTCTACATCAATTACTGGAACACCCGCCTTAGGCACATGAACCTTCGTTGGCACTTCTGGCTCAGGAATAGGTTTGGGCTCATATCTAATGACTGGTTCAGGTTTAGATTTGGAAGATGGCATTGCAATAACATAAATTAACCAAATAATTATTCCATAGAATAATCCATTCACAATACAACCCCATATTCCTCCAACGAAACTTCCTGGTGGCAAATCCGGAAAAACACCCGTAAGTGTAAGAAATATTGAAAACACTATACCAAATACACATAAACCTTCAATAAAATCAATCTTCAATTTCAGTTTACCCCCAAGTTTAGCAAATAGAATTATTCGTTTATTTTGCTTATATGTTTATGTGTAAATATTTTTTCAAGAAATAAAATAACGAAAAGGGGTTTGTTGGCGTCTTTAAACTTGTCAATTTTTTGGTTTTTTAATCCTGTAACCTTTTTTGTATATTGTTTATTTGAGAGCTTTTTTTACTTTCTTTACCCCTTTTTTGGTAGCTTTTTTTCCCTCTTTTACAGCTTCTTTTCCTACTTTGACGCCCTTCTTAGCTACGCCTTTCCCAGCCTTTACTCCTTTTTTGCCCACATCTTTGCCAACATCAACGCCTTTTTCTCCAGCTTTCTTTCCTGCATTCACGGTTTTCTTGCTGACTTCCTCAGTTTTTTTCTTCAATTTCTTGAACATTAAATCACCTCCTTACCGACGATTAGCAATCCATTTTTTGTGAGGAGATTGTGGGAATTTATTGAATTCCCCACTTTTTAGTTACCTTTACTATTATGAAGATTACGAAGGCTACGATTATGAAGGTAATTAAAGCTACCAGAAAGCCTCCAACTCCGAACTCTTGACTACCAACAGGAATTTTCAGAGTTGAAAGATTATCCATTCCTGGCAATGCTAGTCCAATAAGTGGCATTATCAAGTCTGAGACCATCGATTGCACTAACCCGCCTAGATACAAGCCCAAAATGAAGGCGACAGCAAGACCCATAACTTTGTAGTTTTCCAGAAACGTTTTGAATTCGTTCCATAGTCCTTTTGGTTCGGGTGCTGGAGGTGCAGGTTTAGCAACTAATGCTTCACGTATTTGTTTCAGCTCTTCGAGCATCTTATCTTCTGTTGTCATATTATTTCACTAGAAGTATTCTTAGAAGTGATTCCGTGTTTAAGATTTGTGCTTCAAAAAAAAGATAGGAGAATGGTTGTTATTATTATTCAACCATTACGATTTCAGCGATAGGGGCATTCTTTTTTACTGAAGCTATTCCATTTTTGCATGATGTTTCTGATTCATAAGCTTCGCCAGTTGCAATTACTTCGCCATTAGCTGCTTTGAGTCTCCATCTACATTTGCCCGCTTTGTCTGTATACATCTCAAATTTCGGAGCCAATAAAATCACCAATAGACAATTGGATAAATTGTAATAAGAACCTTTCCAAAAGAATCCAATTGGATATTATTTTGTGTGGTCGCTTTCTTGAAAAAAAGGGAGAATGGAGTTTGGGAATTTACTCCGTTGTTTTTGTCATTTTTTTGGCGAGAGCATAGACTACTGGGACCAGCATTATACCCATTGCAATTGCGAAAGCCCATGAAATGTTAGCTATTACTGTTGTAACTCCTGGGAATGTAGCAAAGATTGCTCCTGCACCTATTACTAGGAAAATGCTGTAGAGAACAAACTTTGCATATCCGGCAACTGGCACGAATTCTTTGTGGTCGTCTGTAATGGATTTGATCAATCCATCAGTTAAGGCAATTCCAGCACCAATTATGACAAAGCCCAAAATCAATGGATATACCATATCGCCTGAAAGCAGCATAAGGTCAAGTGCAATCATCAGAATTACTGCGATTAAACCGATTTGCAATAGATTTTTGAGCATGTCAGCAATTTCAGATTTGGCGGCTGGAAATACTGGTTTTAGTGTAGTGCCTACAAGGGTTGATAGGAATCCGACCAGTACTGTTCCGACGATGATGATTACGACTCCTCCTAGTAGTCTTGGCAGATAAGCTGCAACGTCAACTAGGAATTCGCCAGCTACTCCTCCGAGGTTCAAGATTTCTATAGCAAGTACAACTGAAATTACAAGGATGAAGGCAGTTACGATTCCACCGATAAATGAGGATAGGTCCATTCCAGATTTTTTGAAGGATTTGCCAATATCTGTTTCATCAAAGGTCTTTTCTATGCCCAGTTTTTCTACAACTTTGTTTACTGCGTTTCCTAGAAACTTTCCAATAACGTATCCAAGCAGAACCACTATGATAGCGGCAATTAAGGCAGGTAAAGCAGTAGCTACATTAGTAAGGAAGTCAACAAAAAGATCCCCTATTGTCCCAAATATGTCAGTCAATTTCTGATCACCAGTAATATGTTAACGAATTATCTTTAAGTAAGTTTTCATGACCAAAAAAGCGAGGCTGAGACAATAATGGATTAAACACATTTGCTACGCCCATTACTAGTTTCAGACTGCTCGCGCCTATAACCTGTTTAAAAATTAACCATAATCCATAAAAAATAGTATGTCAATATTGTTTTTGGTGTTTGTGATGGAAAATCAAACAAATGAAATTAGCTTTCCTTTAATTGGAGAGAAGGCTCCTGACTTTGAAGCGGTTACAACTCAGGGAACATTGAGGCTGTCAGATTATGAAGGAAGTTGGCTTGTCCTATTTTCACATCCTGCTGATTTTACCCCCGTTTGCACAACGGAGTTCATTGCATTTTCAAAGATTGCTAATGATCTAAAACAGAGAAATACTGAACTCCTTGGTCTAAGTGTTGATAGTGTCTCATCACACATTGCTTGGGCACGAAATGTTGAAGAAAAGATGGGCGTAAAAATTCCGTTCCCAATAATTGCAGACCTAAACAAAGAAGTTTCCCAAAAATTTGGGATGATTCATCCAGGACAAAGCAAAACAGAAACTGTTAGATGCGTATTCATAATTGATCCCGAAAGCAAAGTCAGAACTATTTTGTATTATCCACTTTCAACGGGAAGAAACATGCAAGAAATTATTCGAATTATTGACGCTTTACAAACCACAGATAAACATAAAGTTGCTACGCCTGCAAATTGGAAACCAGGAGACCCAGTTGTTGTTCCACCACCAGCGACTGCCGAAGGAGCAGAAGAACGAACAAAAGAAGGATATGATTGCAAAGATTGGTATCTTTGCTTCAAAAAGTTGTGATAAATTTGCCATGTGTTTCTGCAGATGGAAAGCCAACTAAAAGTGGAATTACAACACTAACAGCAATAAAAAATGGGGCATCAACAGACAAAACAGTTTCAGAAAAGACTGGGCAACCGTTGTTTAAGGTGAGAAGTGGAATTAGAGAACTAGTCAACGCAGGTCTAGTAAAACAAACAGAAAATAGCTACAGTCTAACAGAGCAAGGAACCAACATATTGAAATAAATCAAAACAAACTACAATTCTCCAAGGATAGAAAACCCCAATTTCTTTTTTTCAATTCCTTTGATTAATCGTCGCCATTCAAAGGGTTAAAATTCTTCCTTCTTTCTCTCCCTCTTTCACACACGCGCAAAGCGCGTACGCACATAATAATAGATCATTCAGTTATGCGTGTGCATTATTCATTAATAATCAGAGTAATATTTAGTCTGTGGTTTTCATATATCACCTTCTTCAAATTAGTTCTGCAACTTTCATAGCATCAAGAAGTTAACAACTTTTAACAAAATGTTATATACAAAATGAAAGGGATTATTCTTCAAGAGTTAAGGTTGCAAACGGCAGTCATTCTCAACAACAGAAGGTCTGTTATGCTTGGGGAAAATCTGAATGCGTTCGCATTCAAAAAGTAAGAACAATGGTTTCGGTTAATCTAAAATCTAGTGAATGGACTGCTCAAAGTAATCAGAACTCGATTAAAACAAAAAGGAAACAAAAAAAATGAAAAACAAAATATCTATCGCAATTATTATGCTAATTACGCTTTTACTGACAAGTTCAACTTTTATAACTATTGCATTCTGCCCCTTTCCACCATCAGGAACCGAAGTCCCAACATACAGCAAAATCCTTGTTAGCCCTAACCCTATTGGCGTCAATCAGGAAGTTCATATCAACATATTTAATGCCATACCCACACTCACCAGCGAAGTATATGTTGGTATGACGATTGAAGTAACTGATCCTAGCGGACACACCACTACAATGGGACCCTATGACAGCGACACCACCGGAGGCACTTA
>Ga0272442_10005593_pt1 | contig 16728 bp, 17 predicted proteins | sample SSMForm2O_FD_200262 | JGI IMG/M metagenome (GOLD analysis project Ga0272442, IMG submission 200262) | Marine sediment archaeal communities from Little Sippewissett salt marsh, Falmouth, MA, United States - SSM-Form-2O | ecosystem: Environmental > Aquatic > Marine > Wetlands > Sediment ... | reverse complement strand
CTTATGCAAATTGTCGGGGAAGAGCAATGGGGGTCGATAGAAGACTTTTCTCATATTTACCCTATGGTTAAGAGAGTGAGGGACGGTGAATTGACGGTTCGTGATCTTGTGCAGTCCATGGAAGTTGAAGATTAAGAGACCTTTAATGTTCCGGTTTTTGCTTGATTTCGGTTCCGAGACCCCCGGAAGTGAATCAGGAAGACATCTAATGGAGGAATAAACCATGAAATGTGAAATTTGTGGTGTAGAAAGTGATGCAAGATACTGTAAAGAATGCGGCGATATCATGAACGAAGTCATCAGGAAGGTGGGGGAAGCCCGCTGGGCTGCGATGGACGATTGTGCTTACATTTATCCGCTGGTCCGGCGCGTGGGTAAAGGTGAACTTACCGTCCACGACATTATTCAGTCTCTTGATGTGGAAGACTGATTTTTGTTTTCCCGGGACAGGATTGTCCGTTTTCTCACACAGGTAAGCAGTTTCGACAAGAGGCTGTTTCATTGATATTTCATGATCTCTGCCCTGCCGGCTCTGGCTTTAATTGCCGGAGGCTTCGAAATTATTTCCTTGAGGTCCTGAGCTTTGGGGTCATTGTATCTGATTTATTGTATCGGATTTCATCTGCAAAACCCCGTTTTGGGGTCTTAATGTCTGAAAATGAACTGAAAATTGCTGTCTGGAATCTTCCAGACCTCCCTAAAATTAATATCTCTTCAGCCTGAATATTAAAGTGTTTAATGGATTTTCAAACCAGTTCGGGAATCGGTGCAGGATATGAGCGGAAAGGCCGGGAGAATCTTTTTGTTTTTCCTGCTCGCGGCATTGCTTGTGCTGTCGGGCTGTGCGGAAAAAGAAGGGGCAGGTGAGCAAAATGAAAGCCAGGTATTTCAGGATTCCGAAGGGGATGAGAGTGTGAGTATCCGGAACATCAGGGTTTTTAGTGAAGCATTCGAATCGAAGGGCATGATCCCCGCAAAGTATACTTGCAACGGGGAAAATATCAATCCGCCTCTGGGATTCGAGGGGATACCCGAAGAGGCGAAAAGCCTTGTGCTTATCATGGACGACCCGGATGCGTCAATGGGAACTTTTACGCACTGGGTGGTCTGGGATATCGAACCTGTTGCGGGAATAGAGGAGGACAGCATCCCCGGGGTCGAGGGAATGAACGATTTCAGGAAAATCGGGTATGGAGGTCCCTGCCCGCCTTCCGGCACCCACAGGTATTCCTTCAGGGTCTATGCCCTCGATAAAAAATTGGAAATAAAAGCCGGATCCGGGAGAAAAGATATCGAGAACGCAATGATTGGGCATATCCTTGCGGAAGGGGAACTGGTCGGGAAGTACGCAAAGGCCTGATTTTCCCCATAAAATCCGATGAGGTGGGAGTACATTGTCAGAAAAAGCACAGACTGAACATAGTCCTGACTATTTTGAAAACCCGGGAGATTCCCTGCAAAAAGCAACTTTTGCCGCAGGCTGTTTCTGGGGCGTTGAGGCGGCTTTCCGGCAGGTCAAAGGAGTGGTAGCAACGGCTGTCGGGTATACCGGCGGGCACACTGAAAATCCTTCTTATGAGGACGTCTGCACCGACAGGACCGGGCATGCTGAAGCCGTGCGCATAATCTTTGACCCTGCCGTTGTTTCCTATGAGGGGCTGCTGGATCTCTTCTGGAAAATCCATGACCCTACAACGGAAAACCGGCAGGGACCGGATGTCGGGTCCCAGTACCGCTCAGCTATCTTTTACCATGACGAGAAACAAAAAGCCGCAGCCATAGCTTCGAAAGAGCGGCTGGATAAGTCCGGGCAATTTAAAAATCCGGTCGTAACCGAGATTACCTTGGCTTCCGCTTTCTACCTTGCCGAGGACTATCACCAGCAGTACTTTGAAAAGAAAGGGTTCCTGGGACAGATAATTCGCAGCCTGAAAAAGTGAGCTGCATCGGCGAAGTTTTACTGCAGGTTTTGCTTGCAAGTTTGCAGGTGAATTTATCGGAGTGTTGAGAGGCGATTAGCTGTGACTTTGCGGATTCCCGAAAAACCATGTAAAAATCTGTTATATTTGACTACGTAGAAATCCTGCCATGTTGCTTAAAATGGCCCTGGTTTTTTATGGGTTTAATACTCTGATTCCAATTCCGGGAATTTCCTTCTTCATATCGATGTCAGGGGCCCTCACCGTTTGCGAAGCAAACGGCCTTTCCAGAAATATCTGGGTAAAATAATTCTTGCAAAGTAAACTGTCATTGCTAGCTGTCATTGCTAGCTGTCATTGCTAGCTGTCATTGCTAGCTGTCATTGCTAGCTGTCATTGCTAACTGTCATTACCATTTATACGAGTTTTAGTTGCCATTTCCATTTATACGAGTTTTTCCCTTTATTCGACTTAATCCGTGTCAATATTCTGATTTTTAAATTTTCCAGGCAATTTGGCATGAAAATATGGCATGTACTTTCATTTCTTTGTGCCTGTTATTAAGAGAATTTCATCTGCGTTTTTTGGGAATTTCCATACTATTTTTACTCTTTCAAATACAATTTCTGGAAAAGCCGGTCAGCAAGCTGACCGGTGAGAACGCCGGTACCTATAAAGCAAATCGAAAAAAGGTTTTCAGGAAAAAAATGAAAGGGAGAATTATAGCTATCCCTTCCAGCCATCTCTTCCGGGTTGATTTGGATAGGTTTTCTACAAAGCCTGCATATCAGATGAACGCCACATAAAAACCATATAAAAAGATTAATTTAGATGGATTCCTAAAGTAGTTCCGAATGGAAAACGCGGTCTCAATACGGAATCTATCAAAAGCCTTCGGGAAAAAACCTGTCCTGAAAAACCTGGACCTTGACCTGAAAAAAGGTGAATTCACGGTTATTTTCGGCCCGAACGGAGCCGGCAAGACCACTCTTTTAAAACTGATAGCAACCCTTATCGAGCCCGGTGAAGGTTCGCTTATAATAAACGGGCTCGACTCGGCCGAGGAACCGGAGAAAGTCCGGAAAGAAATAGGGATGCTTTCCCACGAATCCTATTTATACGGGGAGCTTACGGCTGAAGAAAACCTCCTCTTTTTCGGCAAGATGTACGGGCTCGGGAAGCAGGAACTTGAAACAAGGACCGCATATCTCTTAAAAGAGGTGGGCCTAGAAACAAAGGCTGACGAGCGGGTCAGCACCTTTTCTAGGGGGATGAAACAGCGGCTTTCCATCGCAAGAGCCCTGATCCACGAACCGTCCCTCCTTCTTCTGGACGAACCCTATACAGGCCTGGACCCGAAAGCCTCATCAGTTTTCGAGCATATCCTGAAAAGCCCCTCTTTTGAAGGAAGCAGCAAGATAATGGTGTCCCACGACCTTGAAAGGGGTTTTGCCCTCTGCGACCGGATACTTGTCCTTAAAGCCGGCAGAATTGTTTATGACGGGCTTAAAGGAGATTTCCCTGGATTTTCGGAGTTTAAGGAGGCATGTGCTCCCCTGCTGGCCTGACCAGTTAGCTCTTACCCTTTAAGTTGAACAATCCGCTAAGTTGAATAATCCGCTAAGTTGAATAATCCACCAGATTGAATGAAACTGGATAAAACAGGAAGATGAAAGGAGATTCAAAAATATGATCCGGAGCCTTTACATTGCCGCAAAAGACCTGAAAGCCGAGTTCCGGACCAAACAGATGTTCAACTCAATGATTATCTTTTCCCTGCTCGTAATTGTGGTTTTCAGTTTCTCCTTCGGGGATTTCCTGGGGGACAGCTCTAAGGTTGAAAAGCTTGCCCCTGGCGTGCTCTGGGTCGCATTCATTTTCGCAGGCATGCTCGGGCTTTCCCGGACCTTTGTTATGGAAAGTGAAAATGGCTGCCTTGAAGCTCTCAAGCTCTGCCCTGTTGACAGGAGTGCAATCTATACAGGGAAAGTCCTGTCAAACCTTGTGATTGTTTTCCTGACAGAAATAGTAACCCTTCCCTTCTTCATCGTGCTCTTCAACTACAGCCTGGACCCCGGAACCCTGCTGCTGCTCGGGCTGGTTCTCCTGCTCGGGACCCTCGGTTTTATCGTTGTCGGAACCCTTCTCTCCGCCCTGACTCTTAGCACCCGCACCCGGGAACTTCTCCTTCCCGTCCTGCTTTTTCCCCTGCTCCTTCCCGTGCTCATCCCCGGGGTGGAGGCAACGGCGGGGGTCCTCGCAGGAAACGGCCTTTCCGGCATATCTTCCGAACTCAGGCTGCTTGCGGTTTATGACCTCATTTTCTTTGCGGTTTCCCACCTGGTTTTCGAGTACACGATTTCGGACTGAGGTTTCGGGTCGGAGGCAGTGAAGGTTCACGGCTGACCCTTTAAGGTTTGGGACTGATCCTTTAAGGTTCGGGACTACCCCGTTAATTTTCGGGCCCGAAGCGGTTAAAAACGAATCAATAATAAATAATGTGAAATGATTATAGTCGAAGGTTAATTTCAAAAATAGATATTTATACCACACTGGTTAATTATATTTTTATATTAATACATTTATCCTTCAAATTACTTATCACAATTACATGGTCACGTGAAATACAATGGCAGCGAATTCCAGAAAAACCGGAGTGCTGGCGGCTTTGGCTGCCGGTGTAATGCTTCTTGCAGTCTACATGATCTTCTTTTACCTGCCCCCCATAAGGGACGAATCCGGGGCGGTCCTGAGCGGCAGTTTCAGGATCTTCTTCTTCCACATGCCAATAGCTATCACTGCTTACCTGGCTTTTGCCGTTGTGTTCGTTGCAAGTGTCTTTTATCTCCGGGAAAAAGCCCTCAAGTGGGACATCTACGCCCGCTCGGCTGCCGAGATCGGAGCCCTTTTCTCTTTCCTTGTCCTGGTCACGGGCTCGATCTGGGCAAAAGACGCCTGGGGCTGGTACTGGATCTGGGACCTCAGGCTTACAACTTCCCTGGTCCTTTTCCTGGTCTACCTCGCCTACCTCATGCTACGGAAGTCCCTTGAAGACCCCGATAAAAGAGCACGCTTCGCTGCCGTTTTTGGAATACTGGGCTTTGTGTCCGTGCCCCTGAGCTTCCTTTCGATCCGGCTCTGGCGCTCAGCCCACCCCCTTATGTTCGGCGGAAACAACGGAGGAAGCGGGGGAAGCGGGCTTGAGGGAACTGCCCTGCAGCTGACCCTGGCAGTGAATTTCATTGCTTACATCCTGCTCTTTGCAGCCCTCTTTGCGGTAAAGGTGGAAAACGAGAATATGCAGGAAGCCGTAGATGAAAAAAAGTACAGGGAATTTGGAGAAGGTAATTGAAGAGGATATTTAAAAAAAGCAAATTTCCCTTTCAAACTCCCTTCTTATACATTTCCGGTTTTAGATCTTTTTTCCCTTGTTTTTCCTTATTTTCATGTTGCTGTTACTCAAGTTCTCCCGTGAACAGATAGTCATTATTCGCCTGTCTTGCATGGCAGTTCTGGCAGCTTAGCACCTTCCCTTCTGAGATTATTTCGCCGTCTGCGTCATACTCCAGCCAGAACCAGTCATTGTATGCCGGATCATAGCCTTCGACCTTGTGCATAACCACAACTGACATCAGTTCGCCTTCGGAGTTATAACCCTCTTTCAAAACCGTACTGTTGGCAGGCATAACGCCGGCTTTTTCCTCTATTGCTGAAAGAGCGCTGTCCGAGACATAGATGGTAATCTGGTCTCCGTGCGGGCCTTTCCCCGGGTCAAGCTCTCCGGTACCGGGCCATAGTTCCCAGTTTTTGTAGTCATTTTCCTCGGTAACATAAGCCTGGATCTCTTCTCCCGTGGGTTCTGCTGCGGGTTCTGTTTCCGGAGTTTCAGCCGGTGTTTCGGTTTCGACTTCTGAAACCGGTTCCTGTTCTGTTTCGGTCGGTGTTTCTGTTTCAGCTGGTTCTTCAACTTCAGCCGGTTCTTCGGTCTCATTCGGTGTTTCCGTTTCCGGGGATGTACATCCGAAGCACAGGGATGCACACAGGATTAAAAGCATTGTGTACACGAAATATTTTGTTTTCTGCGTAATACCCACCCCCCAGTGGTTTTCTAATATTTAGGATTTGATAGCTATTATCCCTGTCTATAAAAGAAATTCAGGTTGAGAAGACACACAACTATTGTATTTTTTCGGAGACAGTGCAGAAATAAGCAATTCAACAAGATCTTGATTAATAAAATGGAGATTTTTAGAGAACCCTGATTAATTATCTGGTTTTATATTTCACTTGACCCCGGAAACCTTTTTTCAATTAGATTGTTAAAAATGCCTCCGCCAGCTTGCCTGGCGGCCCTCACCAAAAATAAACAAAAGTAAAAAAGAAATAAAAATTAATGTTCTTTTAATCACATTTTTTTAAATTCCCGGTTTTTGACTTTTCTTCTTTTTGTCCTGTCCAACTTTTATTTTGTAAAGGCCGGGCTCCTTCGTCGCCCGGGAACAAGAACGACATGATACAGCTATTTATGGTTGTGTGGGGTCTTGATCTATAATTTAGAGTCAGCCATTGCTTTTATTCGACTTAATAACATCAACTGAATAATGCAGGACTATCCAATATTTAGCAAAGACAATTTCGAGCAAGACTATTTTAAGTCAGAACCTTTTCCTTTTTTCCCGAATCCTGCCAGTTAATTATATACCCTGCCCTTCCCTATCTTCTTGCATGATTTTTGATCCGATCACAGTCTGTAATATGGAACTGCAGAACCGTTTTGTAAGGTCTGCGACCCAGGAGTTCATGGCTGAAGAGGATGGGACGCCAACCGAAAGGCTCGGGGAGCTTTACGAGGAGCTTGCAAGAAACGAGGTTGGCCTGATTGTTACCGGCTATTCTTACGTGCTTCCGGGGGGAGAGAGCGACCCTCTCCAGCAGGGCATCTATGACGACCGCTTCATCGAGCCGTACAGGAAGATTACCGAGCGCGTGCACCGGTATAAAAGCAAGATCGTGCTCCAGATCGTCCACGGGGGGAGGCAGGCTACCGTGTCCAGGGAATATCCTGTGCCGATGGCACCTTCCCCGGTCAAGAACGGGCATTCTTCGGTGCTGCCGAAGGAGATGACGGATTCGGAAATCCTGGAGATGATCGAAGCTTTCACCAGGGCTGCGGTCAGGGCAAAAAAGGCGGGTTTTGACGGGGTTCAGCTCCACTGTGCCCACGGTTTTTTGCTCAGCAACTTTATCTCGCCTTACACGAACAGGCGGGAAGACCGCTGGGGCGGCTCCACGGAAAACCGGACGAGGATCATTACGGAGATTGTAAGGAGGATAAAGGAAGAAGCGGGGGAGGATTTTCCCATCCTTGTGAAAATGAATTCAACAGATGGTTTTCGCTCGGGTTCTTCGAAGGCAGGCCTGGGGCTCAATGCTCCGGAGTCCGTGCAAGTCGCAAAGCTCCTTGAAAAGGCGGGAGTCTGTGCAATCGAGGTAAGTGGCGGGATCAGTGAGGCCGGAGGGGTGACTATCCGGACTGCTATCAATTCCCCTGCCAAAGAGGCGTATTTCAAGAATTATTCCAAAATGATAAAGGAAGTCGTGGACATCCCCGTAATCCTGGTAGGGGGCATCCGGTCCCTTTCGGTCATGCAGAACCTGGTTAAAGAGGGATGTGCCGACCTCATATCCATGAGCCGGACCTTTATCAGCGAACCCGACCTTATCCCGAAGCTCAGGTCTGGGGAAGTGGAAAAGGCGCGCTGCGTGTCCTGCAACCTTTGCTTTGACCCCAAAGGGATCAGGTGCAATTTCGAGTTTGATTGATGAACTCTGGCTTGTTCTGAAAATTCCGGCTTATCCGGAATTTTTACAAACTTTGATATCAGGTTAAGGATTAATCCATTTTTTAAGTCCGGGAAACCAAAAATTTGTCTCTTTTTCTTTCTTTTAACATCTTTAAGTTTATGTCATTGACTAATAATGCACCTGAACGTATAATTTTTATAATAGATGTTTGCAAAAAGAGTTAAGCCTTATCGGCAATTTACGGATTCCCTGGTTTATTTTATTCCGGGTCCGCTACCTTAAAACACAGATGAGGAAATGCATAATGTCAGATGAGAACCGTGTCGGAAGTAAGATCCGCCAGCTTAGAGAAGCCCAGGAAATGACCGTTGAAGAACTGGCTGAAGCAAGCCAGAGCAGCGTGGAATTAATCCAGCAGTTAGAAAACGGAGCCCTGGTTCCGTCCTTAACGCCTCTTTTAAAGATTGCCCGGGCTTTAGGCGTCCGCCTCGGTACTTTTCTGGATGACATGCCCCAGAGCGGGCCCGTGGTAGTCAGGGCAGGGCTCTCCGAAAACGTGGTCCGATTTTCAGGAAAGACCGAACAGCCCAAAAAGAGCGCCCTGGATTTCTACTCCCTTGCCTCGGACAAGTCAGACCGCCACATGGAGCCGTTTATCATTGACATCCACCCCTCCCCTGAAGAAAGCCACAAACTCTCGTCCCATGAAGGTGAAGAGTTCATCTATGTCCTTGCCGGGGAAATCGAGATCTTCTACGGGAAAGACGCCCACAGGCTGAGTGCAGGGGACAGCATCTACTACGACTCAATCGTCCCGCACGACGTCCACACAGCAGGAAGCGAGGATGCAAAAATCCTGGCCGTCGTCTACGCCCCTCTCTAAGAGCCGGAAAAAGGTGCGAGACACAGGGTAAGTACAGTTGAACTGAAAATTCTCTAAAAATATCTCGGGAATTTCAGGACGCATAACCTCAAGAGTCTGAAAGTCTAAGGAATTTGCATGTTCAAAACAACGGTTGCTCCACGCTTCGGAGATATTGACGCTCTCGGGCACGTTAATAACACAGTCCTTGCTGTCTGGTTTGAAATCGGGAGGAATTCCATATTCCGGCTTTTTAGCCCGGACCTCGACCTGTCCCCTGAAATATGGCATTTAATTCTTGTCAGGACAGAGTTTGATTTCCTTTCCCAGATGTATTTCAGGTCCGATGTGGAGATCAGAACCTTTATTGAAAAGATAGGGAACAGTTCTTTTACCGTAGGGCATGAAGCCTGGCAGGAAGGGGAACTCAAGGTCAGAGGGCAGGCGGTGCTTGTCTATTATGACTTTAAGCTCCAGAAATCCATTCCACTTCCCGACCGGGTTCGTGAGATGCTGAAAGGGTACATGCTCCCTGCATCGGTAGATAGTGCGGAATCCCCCGGGTTAGAGGTTTAAACCCGTTGATCGCCGGCTCATACCCCGGCTCATACCCCTGCTTAATTTCAGGCTTGATTTTCAACCTGACTTCGACTCGGGTTTGATTTGATTTGATTTGATTTGACTGCGACTCAGACTCAGGTTTGATTTCAGGTCTGATTCAAGCTCTAACCCGAACTCAAACTCAGGCTCAAACTTTGGCTCAAACTTTGGCTCAAACTCAGGCTCAAACTCAGGCTCTAGCTTGGACTCAAACCCGGACTCAGGCAAAGGCATAATTCTCGAGGTTTTGCAGCGCGCACGATATTCTACGATAGACAGAATACTTTTTACAATTCACAGTTTTGAGATTATATACACGATTAAGAGGCTGAAACCATGCAGCTTATTGAAGATACAATAGGGGAGTATTTTGAAAAACAGGTGGTAGTGGACCCGGACCATGAATTTATTGTCTACCCGGACCGGAACCTGCGTTTTACTTACGGGCAGTTCGACGAAAGGGTTAATGACCTGGCAAAGGGGCTGCTTGCAATTGGCATAGGAAAAGGAGACCATGTCGGGATCTGGGCAAGGAATGTCCCTGACTGGTTGACTTTCATGTTTGCAACCGCAAAGATCGGGGCTGTGCTTGTTACGGTAAACACCTCCTACAGGAGCCACGAGGTGGAATACGTCCTCAAGCAGTCGGACATGAAAGCCCTGGCTATTATCGACCGTTTCAGGGATGTCGACTACCTGCAGGTCATATACGAGCTGATCCCCGAACTCAGGAAATCCGAAAGGGGGCGCCTGAGGAGCAAGGATTTCCCCAACCTGAAAAGTATAATTTACGTCGGGCAGGAAAAGCACAGGGGAATGTACAACACCAACGAGCTGATGCTCCTTGGCAGCCACTCTCCTGACGATGAGCTTCGGGAAATCATGGGGACCGTTCACTCCGATGACGTGGTCAACATGCAGTATACCTCAGGGACCACCGGTTTTCCAAAGGGGGTCATGCTCACCCACAAAAACATCCTGAACAACGGGCTTTCCATAGGAAACCGGCAAAAGTTCACCCACGAGGACCGGCTCTGCCTGCCCGTGCCTCTCTTCCACTGCTTCGGGATCGTGCTCGGGGTAATGGCGATCCTGACCCACAGGGCAACCCTGGTGATGCTGGAAATTTTCGACCCCCTGCTGGTGCTGGCTGCAGTCCAGAAGGAGAAGTGTACGGCTCTCTACGGCGTCCCGACCATGTTCATTGCCGAGTACACTCACCCCATGTTCGACATGTTCGACATGAGTTCTCTCAGGACAGGGATCATGGCAGGTTCAACCTGCCCTGTTGAGGCCATGAAAAAAGTGGTTGATGATATGCACTGCTACCAGATTACAAGCGTCTACGGGCTTACGGAAGCCTCTCCGGGCATGACCCAGACCACTGTGGACGACCCCCTTGAGCTCAGGGTGGAAACCGTAGGCAAGTCCTTCCCGGGCGTGGAAGTCTGTGTCATGGACCCCGATACGGGAGAAATCCTTCCCCCGGACACCGTGGGAGAGCTCTGCTGTCGTGGCTATAATGTGATGAAAGGCTATTACAAGATGCCGGAAGCCACAAAGCAGGCAATCGATGAGAGGGGATGGCTGCACAGCGGAGACCTCGGGACCTGTGATGAAAACGGGTACTACCGGATCACGGGCCGGATCAAGGACATGATTATCCGGGGCGGGGAAAACATCTACCCCAGGGAAATCGAAGAGTTCCTGCACGTCATGCCAGGGGTCAAAGACGCCCAGGTCGTTGGTATCCCTGATGAGAAATACGGGGAAATCGTAGGTGCTTTCGTAATCCTTGACGAGGGGGCTGACCTGGCCGAAGAAGACATCAGGGACTATGCCATAAGCCGGATTGCCCGGTATAAAGTCCCCAAGCACATCTTCATTGTTGAAGAGTACCCCCTTACCGCAAGCGGCAAGATCCAGAAGTATAAGCTAAGGGACCTTGCAGTGGAACTTCTCGAAAAGACTGAGAACTGACTTTGCCTGGAGCTCTCCCGGAATGTTCTTAAGAGTGCATCCGTAAGAAAGCTTGTACTAAAGCCCTTATCCCAGAGCTCCTATCCCAGAACCTTTATCCCAGAGCCGGCTAACAAGTCGGCTGCTTTTTTTACATTTTCTCATTTTCAGGGCCCTGGACTTAAGTCGGGTGAACTCAGGTCATTCGGAATAAAATCACTCAAAATCGTATCAGTTGGACCGCAGTTGGACCGCAGTTGGGCCGCAGTTTGATAGGTGGATTCGAGATTTCAAAGCCATTAAAAATTTGTCATGCATCAAATAATTCGCCTTGAAACAAAACTTTAATGCTATCTAATTCTAGGGGCATCTATGAATATTTAAGCAATTTCAAAGCTTTAAGCGGGATTAAATGTTAGGGGGACATTAAATACTGGACGGGTATTAAAAAATAGACATAATTTATTATATATACAATTTCGACATTAAAAGGAGTGGAGTTGTAGAAGAAGTACAGAAGTACTTCAAAACTCAAAGGTAAATAACTCAAAGGATATGTGGGAGTATTCTTTGAGTTATTTGAGTTGGGGGGTTTCATCGATTGAGAGCCCAGGGCCAAAAAGAGGCTCTCAATCAATCCTAATTCTGATATTTTATGATATTTTTAAGAAATACGAAGCAGGGAAGTAGGAGTAAATACTTCAGAATAAGGACTTTAAGTTCAAAGCACTTTTCTGATCTGTTCTAATATTCCCCTGACCCATGTAACAGCTTTACCAGATGAACACTATACCTTTTACTTCTTTTTATATAACTTTTATGTCACTGTTTTAATATTGGATATCTTTAATTTTTTCTGCGGATTTATATTTTTTCAAGCACACACTTTGTTAATTATATTCAGAATTTAATATATTTTGATTCAGTTTATGACATAAAGGTTTTACGCCATATTTAAGACATGTTTTAATGTGACAATAAATTATCACTGCGTGATATAATTTTAAGCTATTAAATTCTTCAATGAAATCAAAATTAAATAGCTCTTTAAATGGTTTAAGTGCTAAAAAATATTGGCAACCCTAAAAACATTGTATAATATTGAAAATTTGACATAATTCATTATATATAGAATTTCGACGTTAAAATTATTGGAAGTAGGAGAACTGCAATCCGTTTTAACCAAGACATATGGGAATATACGTAGGGGTTTTATCGATTGAGAGCCCGGGGCCAAAAAGGGGCTCTCAATCAATCACCACCTTTTAATTCCTCTTCTTGAATACTAAGCTTTAAATCTTCTTTTTGCATCTTTCGTTTTTCTTATCCCTGTGCTTCTTTTCTTCAACCGACCTTTTTCCCTTCTAAATGATCTTTTCAGATCAATAAGCAACTGATTATTTTTTTTCTTTCTTTTCTCCTAAATATGCTTCAAAATTATTGATCTTTTCCGTCTTTTCTAGCTCTCTTTTTGTGCATTGTTGTAAATCCTGCCCGGTTACGTAAAGAAGCTTATGAATCAATCTACTCAAGGAACAATATTTTGAAGGCATTATAATTTTTTATGATTTAATTACTTTTTAAGTGCTTAAAATGTTCTAATACCTAAAAGTATTTGATAGGGGCAAAAGCTTCAAGCGCCTGAAATGTATTTACACCGTTAAAGCATTCCGAATAATTGAAAATTCAGCGTAATTTATTATATATAGTAATACAGCGTAAAAAAGATTGCAGTTGTATAGTGCAGTTGTATGAGTATACAACTTTTAGAGAATATGTGGGAGTATTCTTTAAATGGGGGGTTTCATCGATTGAGAGCCCAGGGCCAAAAGGGCTCTCAATCAACACCACCTTAAACACTCGATTATGGACTTCTTAAATCTTAAACACTCGAATAGAAACTTATGAATATATAATTATTCAACTATTTTTTAAGGTTTTTCAATTCTCTTGTTTTCCCGGTTTTCTCTCCTTTGAGTTAGTTCCCGCTCAGTCAACAATTATCTTCAACAATGTCAAGTTAAAGGAGATCCCTTTTACAAAGTTATCTTAAGGGGGATTCAGGTTCTAAATACCATCTTGAAAAAGTTGGCATGCCATCTTGATAGATTGGCTTTACCGGAATATGGAAAGTTTCCACCGATGGTGGTTAACTCTGCTTCTGTAATTCGGTTTTTACCTTTCCCCTTTCCTGCCCCTTGTCTATTATTTCAAAGACATGACCCTATATTACTACGTTTTAATCAGGTATAAATTATTTCATAACTTTCCTTTAAATAGACTTAGTTGGGGAATTTTTGAGACTATCGGAAATTGCCTTTTTAGTGCCTTAAATAACTCTTCAACTTTGAAAATTATCTCCTTATTTTGCTCCAAAATCTCAGTTATAAATCTAATATTTAAATTTATCATCAATTATATATATTGGTACATGAAATTTTTCTATAGGAATTCTTTTTATGGCCTGAGGAAAACCTGAATTAAGCAGGTGTCAAGGATAGTTTTTTACTCAGGTGGTCTGCTGTGTCAGGTTCCAAAAAGATCAGGGAATGGAATTACCGGTAGCTAAAGTTCCGGGATTCGGGGGTATTTTTAGTGGGGAGTAATGGAAAAGAACTTAAATCGAGGGCAGCCCTTAAATCGGTAGTGCCCGATACGCCTGAAAATCTTGCTATCTGCAAGCAGTACTGCGGCACGTGTCCGAGCCTGCCTTTCTTGCCGAATCCTTACCTGTTCTGCGCCAGGGGCTGTTCTTCCGTAAATGTCGAAAAGAAAGGCTGTAATTGTCCGGGCTGCCCGATTTATAAAAAACACAGGTTAGGGAGTCTTTATTTCTGCGAAACCGGGAAAGCCGAGGAAAGGCGGGAATAACATCCTATTTTTTCGTTGTCTCTTCAGAACTTCTAGCTTCCTTTTTTGAAGAGTAATTCTTATTTCCTGTTTTTCTTTCGCTTTTTTTCTTTCGCTTTTTTTCTTTCGCTTTTTTTTCTTTCGCTTTTTCTTCTTTTGCTTTTTCTTCTTTCGCTTTTTCTTCTTTTGCTTTTTCTTCTTTTGCTTTTTCTTCTTTCGCTTTTTCTTCTTTTGCTTTTTCTTCTTTTGCTTTTTCTTCTTTCGTTTTTTTCCCTTTCACTTTGTTTTCTTACTTTTTGTTTTCTTTCTTTCCCTTTCGTTTCCTATCTCTTACCCGTGAACATCACTCTGTTTTTCCTTTATCTTACGAATCAGGATAAAAAACAGCCGCGAAGCTGGCTTCAGCAATTCGAATTATATAAGTAAGTAAACTTCTTGAAATATTTAATTTTTAATATATATTTTTCAATTAAACTTATAAATGTTGCCAACTCCCCTACTGGTAAAATCGGCAATAAGAAAAGAGGATGAGTTTAAATGAGGATCAATCCGGTTGTTTTTTTCTTTTCGGCGAGTATTGTTGTCCTTTTTGTGGTTCTGGGAGCGGTTTTTACGGAACCTGCAGGACTTTTTTTCGGAAAGGTCCAGGACTTTATCGTTTCTTACCTGGGATGGTTTTACATCCTTTCGGTGGCAATTTTCCTGGGTTTCGTGCTCTGGCTGTACGTAAGCCCTTATGGGGAAGTGCGGCTAGGGAAAGATGAGGACAGGCCGGAATACAAAAATTCCACCTGGTTTGCGATGCTTTTCAGTGCCGGAATGGGAATCGGTCTCCTCTTTTACAGCGTTGCCGAGCCGATAATGCACTTCAGTGCTCCTCCGGAAGCTCCTGCAGGGACCGTCCTGGCCGCAAAGGAAGCCATGAACCTTACCTTCTTCCACTGGGGACTGCATGCCTGGGCGGTTTACATCATAGTCGGGCTTTCCCTTGCCTACTTTGCTTACCGGCACGACCTTCCTCTTACCATCCGCTCCACCTTCTATCCCCTGCTCGGTGAAAAAATCTACGGAAGTTTGGGGGACCTGGTGGAAATCATGGCTATTTTCGGAACCCTTTTCGGGGTTGCGACCTCCCTGGGGCTCGGTGTCATGCAGATCAATTCCGGGCTGAGCTACCTGGGCTTTGCCGAGAGCTCAATCGAAAACCAGATCTGGCTTATCATCCTGATCACCCTGGCAGCCACGGCTTCCGTGGTCTCGGGGCTTGATAAGGGCATCCGCCGCCTGAGCCAGCTGAACATAGGGCTTGGGGTTCTGCTCCTTTTGTTCGTACTTCTTGCGGGCCCCACGGTCTTTTTACTAAGTTCCTTCGTAGAGAGCCTGGGCTATTACCTGCAGACCCTTCCTGCCCTGAGTTTTCAAACGGACGCCTTTAAGGGAGTAGAATGGCAAAAAAGCTGGACCATGTTTTACTGGGGCTGGTGGATTTCCTGGTCTCCCTTCGTGGGCATGTTTATTGCCAGGGTCTCAAGGGGAAGGACGATCAGGGAATTTATCCGCGGAGTCCTTGTTGCTCCAACTTTCGTTACCTTTCTCTGGGTGATCGTTTTCGGGAACACTGCCATCCACATGGAACTCTTCGGCTCCGGCGGGATTGTGGCTGCGGTTTCGGATAGTGTGCCAACCGCCCTCTACGCCATGCTCAGCCAGCTGCCTCTGGGTTTTCTAAGCTCCGCACTTGCAACCCTGGTCGTGGCAACCTTCTTCATTACCTCTTCGGACTCCGGCTCCCTTGTAATCGCCATCCTGTCCTCCAACGGGGAGCCAACACCTCCGATTTCCCAGCGCATTTTCTGGGCCTTTACCCAGGGGGCTGTTGCAGCTGTTTTGCTCCTGACAGGCGGGCTTGTAGCCCTTCAGACAGCTGCCCTTACAACTGCTCTTCCTTTTTGTGTGGTAATGCTTTTCATGTGCAAAAGCCTCTTACAGGGCCTCCGTTCGGAGAGCTATGCCCTCGGTCCCGGAGAAAACCCCCCGCAAGCTCCGGATACAATTACAGCTGAAACTCATCCTGAGCTATCAGAAGCCTTTTAATTCATCGAATAACATATTTTAATATGAGGGGAAAGCATGAAAAACTGGAAGGACCGCCTTAAAGACATCCTGGAAGGAAAAATCGAAGAGGGGTCGGAAGCTCCGATCCCCGGGGAAAGGACAGGGGAAATGGCTGAAGTCTACATTACTTCTTTTATCGAAAACAGTGTGCTTCCTGCTTTCAGGGAACTCTCTGCCGAACTGGAAAAACATAAGCGCTGCCCTGTCATTGATGTCGATGAACAAAAGACCGAAGCTTCCCTGACAGTTTATTTCCAGGAAGCAGAGGAATTTTATTACGCTGTAAGGGGGAGAGCTTACCAGAAAGGTGATTTCGCATTCCCCCAGCATGCCGAGACCCAGGAAGAGTCTTCCCTTGAAGCCGAAGTCGTACTCAGGAGCGGGAGCCATCATATGGGGGACATAAATTCTTTTTCCATGGATGATATCATCAAAGATTTTCTGGATGAGTATTCGAAGTGGGCGAAGTTTTGAGCGGGTGAGTCTTGTTTTTTTAGAAGAGATTGAAAACAGACACAATTCCAAAATCAAGTGATTTACAAAGTATTTTTCCACTAAAATATGAAGTTTCTCCTTAATATTGCTACTACTGCCCCATATTTATTTATTAGTCCCCCA
>Ga0272442_10005592_pt1 | contig 16729 bp, 28 predicted proteins | sample SSMForm2O_FD_200262 | JGI IMG/M metagenome (GOLD analysis project Ga0272442, IMG submission 200262) | Marine sediment archaeal communities from Little Sippewissett salt marsh, Falmouth, MA, United States - SSM-Form-2O | ecosystem: Environmental > Aquatic > Marine > Wetlands > Sediment ... | reverse complement strand
GGTCGTGTGTTAATCCAGCTGGAATATATAATAACATCGCTGCATCTGTGATGATGTAGATATCCATCCATCCACTAGCAGGCGGATTCTTGTTGGTGTCCAATCCCTCATAATCTTCTTGAGTAGATATATCACCAGAGCCTACATTTGTATTATCATCATTACCTGAATCATCTCTACCGAAATTGGTACCGAGATTGGTACTGTTTAATTCCCAGTAAGTATGAGGATTTTGTGCTGAAATGAAATCTTCTTGTCCATTATTTGGTGTAATAGATGCCATTAGACTATCGCCCTCCAACTAAATGATTCAGAGTCAGGTGATGTATGATAAACTGTTACATCTGTAGCATCTACAGTAAATGAATATGCTATAGGATTAGCTCCACTTGGTGATATTCCAACCCATGATGGTTTAGAACCACAATTATGAGCAAATGTTTCTTCATCAGCTACATTAGCCCAACCATATCTAGTTGTATTGGATGGTAAATATAAACTTGTAGCATTTGAGGAGAATGCCATCAATGCAGCACCTAAAGATGATGGATAGAATGCACCACTACCAGCAGTAGAGTCCAACTTAGAATCCACTTTGGTGTTTATTGCAGAACTTTCAGCAAATTTAGACAGTGCTACACTAGATGGTACATATAACTCGTGATTAAATATATCACTGCTTGTGATATATTCTGAAATCTTACTTGATGATGCACTATACCATGAATATGCACTACTCCAATTAGTTTGTTCTGTAGTATCAACAACTACATTAGTACCACCATCAGTCATATTCTCTACACTGAATATTGGTGCAGAGCCATTAGTGACATCTTGATCTATATAAGTATGGTCTGTACCATCACTATTTATATGAGTAGACCATTCATCACCTGAGAGCATAAATGATGATATTTTAGAACTAGAGTTAGAATACCAAGCATAAGCATTTGAGTATTCGTCACCACTAGCGAGATATTGTGATATCCTACTTGATGATTCAGAACACCAATTATAAGCTAATGAGTATTCTGTACCTGATAACATAAACTCTGATATCTTAGATGAAGATGCATTGTACCAGTTATAACCTAAAGACCACTCATCTCCTGAAAGAGTAAATTGAGACAATTTAGATGATGAAGCATCATACCAACTTTTAGTTATAGATGCATTGCTAGAACCTATTTGTGCATCACCAGAAATGTTCAATATACAAGTAACCATATCATTCCACTCGGTATGAGATATACCATCGGTTTCTGTTTGGTCATTTAACCAGGAAGTTCCCATTTTATATACCTTTTATATATATTTATAATTATAATTCAAACTAAACAAAACAACATAGAATTGTAAGATACTACCCCAAGCGACATAGATAAAGTATTACTGCATTGGGTTGACATTCATACAACTCAAATTAGGTAACTTTACAGCTACCTGTTTCATTAATAGTTAACAAACATTGAACGTTAGTTCCATTAACTAATTGCTGATATCCAATCACATACTCGTTCCAACGTTTTTCACGAGAATATTGTCTGGATGTATTCTTTCTTCTTTTTAGATGTCCTTTACATTTAGGACATAAACCATGAGAGGTTTGTTCGAAGATATAAGACTTACCACACACTGAACAATAGAAATCATCATATGCTCCACAATGTGGACATATAGGTGATGAGTATTTTGATTTCAGTGTCTTTATGTTAGAACCATAAGAGAATTCCTTTTTACAGGAATCACATATATGATACTCTTGTTGTGAGATGTAACACTGCCTGTGATAAATCAATCTTTTATTTTTATTAAACTCTATTTCATAACTAGGTAGAAAGGGAATTGAACGTACTGGTGTTCCAGCATCATTAACTTTTTCTGCAAGTTCAGCATCAAATGGATATAAACCAAACTTGATTAGTTTGTCATTATCTATATCAGTGAACTTTCTACCATGATAACCTAAATCTTTACCATATTGCTCTAATTTACTACCATCATTGTACCAAGCAATATAATGGTACACGAGTGGTCTTACGTTAACCATAAGTGTGTTCCTCCTGGGGATTGTATTCCTCTACACCATCCATTGTATTGGTGAAACATATGAAATGATAAACATGTAAACATTCTTTGGTACTACGCTTCCGTATAACTGAATGTAGCTGTTTTATCGGCTTTATTCCCAGCGACTGCTCCACTGCCAACTACTACTTGTGTTATTATACAATATGTTCTACCAGTTGCTGCTCCTAATGCTTGTCCTGATTGGACTACATATGCATTAGATAAACTATCAAAGTGGTCTATAGGTACCATACCACCAGATAATGGAGCTGAACATCCTGAATAGAATTCCATATTATTTGCACCTAAAGCTGCATGTCCTGTGATATAATAACCAAATGTTCCTTCTGTACCAGTAGCTTGCACATAGTTTCCTGATGGGAATCCCTGTGTAAGTACTTTAGCATTAGCTATACTATCTGAAGATATACCTATCCATAATCCTGGTCTAATATTACCATCTTTAGCACCAGAACCAAGATGCCAATCTATTAATGGACTAGTTGTCCAAGTTTGATAGTATTTTACATTCTTGATGTATGTATCAGGAGCCACTGTACAATTCAAACAATGAGTTACCCAGTATGAACCAGATATTCCATCTGCATTTGTTGGAATTGGTATAGGGTAGGTTGTAAGTGAGCTATCATATTGATCTGAAGTCATATAACGAGTACCAGATTTGCTTGCAACTGCATTTGAATCTCTTGTATGAAATCCACCTGGAGCTGCACCTGTTACCTGTTCGATTACTACCGTTGCTGTCATTTAATATTGTCTTTCTATTTTATAATATTAACATATAAACATACATTATCTACGCCTATGTGGTTTTTTAGATTTCGCTTTACGTTCCATCTCTTTGTGTGCTTTATGTCTCTCTTCAGCTTCCCAAATGATATGTTGCTCGATAAATGCAACACCACCTGGATCTTCTTCACGCATTTTACCTAGTTGTTTTGGAGTTACGTGAAGAACTTCACAAACTTTATATTCAAGTTGACCTATACCTGACTCAACGAAACTTCTTCATCTCATCAGGAGAGACTCCAGTGCCCTTCTGAGTTTCTTTTATGAGTTCGGTTATGAAATTCTGAAGAGTTGCAAAGGATACTTTATTAGCCCAGAATTCTTCATCTAGTTTGTCATCAAGTGCTAACTCTGCAGCTAAACTATTAAGTTGACTATATATATCAGTCATTTTATTCATTGACTTTTCATCAAACTTAGTTTCATAGATTGCTGCTTCAGCTGATAATTTCATAATCATTATCATCTGTTTTTGAGTTGGTCTTCTTGCAAGAATCTTACGTTGGGTTTGAGGGGAAGTATTAAAGATAACCTCTAATACATCTTCTTTATAGTCCCTCTCAAGTAAACTTCTTGTGGCAATTTGTTGAATAACTTGTTTTTGGTCTGTGACTTTCTTACCTTTGATTTCTTTTTTTAAATCTTTGAAATCATCCTTTGTGACATTTTCTTCTGCTTTCTTCGCCATTTGTTACTCCAATTTCCCTTTTGAGGAAATAAAAACATTTAAACATTATATTTGTAATTATGCATGTGGTACTGCACCAACACTACCAAGTGGTTGATCAGTTAAGAATACCTTACTGCTATTTGCTTTATATCCAACTGATGATACTAGATATGGTTTTATTAAACTGAAGTCAATTGTTCCTTCTGTTATAGTATCTGCATCACCAATACTAAAGTCAAATCCAGTTACCTGTGCACTTACGAAATAGAAGTGCAACGAATTAGCTCCACAACTACCTGATACTGTCACTGTTTTACCAGCAATCATATCAGCTACTATATTTCCAACTGCAGTAGAATGTACTTTACAAGATGTCAATGAACCATCTATAGATAGCGAACCTGCTAAGAAATAGTTACCAGTTTCACCAACTAGTTCTTGTTCATTTACTCCCTTATCAAAAGTTATACTGAAGTCTGATATAGCTAATGTAGTATGTGACATATTTGAACCACTTGCAGTGATTCTTATTGCTGCATCATCACCCTTATATATAGTCGGAGTTCCTGCCATTAATGATCACACCCACAATCCGTTATACAAGGACTACAATAGTTTACTCTAAATGGATCTAATACCGTAAAGTCAATAGATGCTTCAGTAATTGTATCTGCATCACCCATTGAAATGTCATAACCAGTGACTTGACAAGATATTAAATACCAACTAATGTATGTAGCGTCAGTAGCATCTGATACACAACCAGAAATCGCAAAATATTTCCATTTATCACTTTGTGCCCCAGCATTGTCATCAATCATATTAAGTAAAGGATCAGCTAAACCACTTGTAGCAAATTTAATAGCTGTAAGTGAACCGTCCATAGAAAGGCTTCCTTGGTCAAAATAATTACCAACTTGACCAATCAAGGATGCTTCAACTGTTCCTCTATCAAGTGTCAATGAAAAGTCACCAACACCATATATGGTATGAGTACGTGTGCTCATTTTTGCAGAGACTCCCTCTGGGGATGCTCCACCTGAATGTGCTGCAAGAAATAAATTTGCATCTTTACCAGTTACCGTTCCTGCCATATTTTTTAGTCCTATTTATTACATTTAACAAACATTTATACATTTAATCATCAAAATATCTTACGAACATAAAAGACATAATTTTTCTGTATAGTGATGGATCTGTATAATAATCGTGATTATCTGATATTTTTCTGCAAGCACCTGATATCATAACTTTTGATACTTCATCCCCAATTTGATCTACTTGATAAAATCCTTGTTTTGACCATATATCAATTTGATATGTGGGATTAGTCTCTCTCATCTTGGTACCAGCACTAGCAGTTCCATATCCAAATCTGCCAACTTCAGAACCAGCAGTCTGGATTATTGATATACATGGATAATCATCTTCTATTTTTGGATAAGCCATACGTATGTTAGATTGTGATACTAATGATGTTATAGCTGAAGAACTAGCTAACCATCCATATACTAGCAATGTATTATCTGTACTCATATTGATACTCCTGCTATTGAAACTTTTAGAGTCTGTGCCATAGTATTAAGCATCTTTCTTCTTGTATTTGGTGAATCTCTAGCTGTAGAAAGATAATGATATCCTTGTTGCATTCTTACACTTCCAGCATAGAACAATGGTGGATCGTAACCTTGTTGTTTACCCACTGGCATTGGTTTATTCTTCATATATATTCTACTTGGACCACCAATCTCAACAACCACTGCATGTGGGGATATACAACTTAATTGTAGATTATGGGATTTAATTGTGTTAATTTTCCAATTATCATGATTCCTTATTGATGTTCCATCTTTAGAACGTCCCCAAGGAATACCCCAATAACCTGTGCCAACTCTATTATTAAGATTTACTATTGCATCATTCTCGAGAACTTTTAATGCACTATTTAATCCCTTATCAGCATTAGCATCTATACGTGCAACAACCTTCTTTAGATTTTTGATTACTATATCCTTACCTATTACAGTTGTCATTATGGTACCTCAATCAATAGAGCTTTCTTGTGATGAAAGCTACTATCCATTTCCATTTCTTTAACTTTATAGTTCTCACTATGATATGTAATTTGACTATTTCTAGTTATTGCTGCAGATGATTTTAGAAAGCAGGTATATATGACATCATCAAATAAACCTGGATTGTCTATTCTATCCGCAACTCTTACTGGAACCATTCTACACGGTGTTGGAGTATCAGAAGTTGTATATGTATATATCCATTCATGATATGCATTCTGAGAGGATGTTTTAGTTGTTAAATATATAGAATTGTTCATTAAATTATCATAACTCATTTAAACTCTCCTCAATTTTAGAAATGGACCTTTATATCCTCTTGTGTGCACAATCTCATGACACTCATTACATAGTGGTATCAAATTATAATCTGAGTCGTTACCACCACAACCAACTGGTTGTATATGATGTAATACTAAATTACCCTTTGAGTAGTTGAAACATCTTTGACAAACATATCCATATCTATCAAATATTGCAAATCTTCTTCTATTGGATATATTACCAAGCTTGTAAGCCATCAATCATTAACTCTTTCAACATCCCACTTAGCCAAAGTTGTCCTTGACCTCAACATTCTTAATGCTGCATCTTCATATGCTAAATAGATTTCATTTGGATTACCTATTGACTTTGAACCAATTGTATAGTAGTAGTCTCCTAGTTTCTCACTAAGGAATGGAGAATACTTCTGTGCTATCTCTGAATTTGCACCTATGATTTTTGATACAACTAGTAATAAACAAGGTATCCTTGCTTTTGAGGATGTTGTGGCAGTGTCATTAAAATACACAGCCTTTACAAAATCTTCTACCCATTCTATTTGTAAATCAATAGATGCTTTAGATACATCATCATAATCAAGTGGAGGGTTAAACCAATTTCTGATGTCCTTTTCTGTTAAATAGCTACCCATTATACATCACCTTGTTCTCCAAGCTCAGGCATATACTTTCTAACATCTATAGTTTCCTTTGATTTTTCTGGAAAGGGATGTTGCTTAATGGTATAAGTATCTGGATTATGTATACCACCACCCTGATTGCCACTTATTTCATACTTTAATAATTCACTATCAGAATAGATAGTATTATCCTTAAGACCTTTTTGTCTATGATACTCATAATCCTCAGTCATCCATTCCTGAGTACCCTTTCCATGCAACATTATATTATCACTATAGTCCTTTACCTGGAATTATGTTACCACTAAATACTGGAATAAACCCAGTAAATGCTGCACCATTTGTACCTGACATTATTGTTAATTTTAGCCAAGCAGTTGTACTTGCTGCAGGTAGATATCCACTAGTTGTGTTACCAGAGTGAACTCCATTCCAAGTTTGTGGACATGCTGCATAGCCATCACCATGAGCATATATACCTCTACCGTGACTATCAAGCCAGAATTTCTCTACTGTTAATACTGGAATGTTACTTCCTTGTGTAGGCATTTAAACCTCTTTATTCTTTTAACAACATTAATACATAAATGTAAACATCTACTATCACAGATTCCTAATACTGGAGTTTAAGGTGAACCCCAACAAAACCAATGATAGTAGATAACATTAATTTCATACAACACCGAACAACACAAATACCATTACTTATGGTATATCATGCAACCAGCGTTTGCTTGAAGTACGTCTGCACCATATCTCATGGTAAACGCAATTCCAACTAAATCGTGGATTGGATCATCATATTGTTCAACAGATATATCCCTACGCATTGTGCAGACTCCACAATCATTCTTTGATAGAATAAATGCGGTGATGTCTGATGCTGCAGTAGTATCATCCCAAACTGGAGATGATTGATCTGTTACTGTACAAGTGTATGGTGACAATCCTAAGATTTTTGGAAAGTTGCCAGTTGTCAATGGTGTAGAACTACCCATATAAGATGAGTAAGCTATATTACTATCTTGGAATAACCATGCTTCTGCTGTTGGATGAGTTACCAGTATATCTGGAAGATAGTTATCTTTTTTAACTTCTCCAATAGCTCTAGCAATATCCGCAACAGCAATATGTGGACCTGTTGGATTGATTGTATTTGCTATAGGTGTTGCATTTGCAGCTGTACCGTTAATGAGTGCACTTAGAATTACACGATTAAGTTTATTCTCAAGTCTTGCACCAGCTTTTCGTATTTCCATCTCAACTACTGGAAATAGACCATCTTCAATTAATTCATTAGTTATTAGAGGTCTTACTCCATATTTTGTGATGGCAATATCTAGCTTTTCATATTCTTGAGTGTCTATCTCAATCTTTGCACCTTCTGCAACTGCATTAGCGTATGTTCCAGTCTCTCCCTTTACAAATCGAGTAGAGTAAGAGTTCACTGGTATAACAGGAACTACATCTCTCATACATCTAAAGGGTTCTGCACCCTCGATTGCAGTTCTCCATACTTGTTCTTGAACAAGTGTAGAGTTAGCGATTGCATTTGCTTCTGACTGCAAAAGAGCTTTGTATGCATCGTGTCTAACTGAACTTTTTAGGACTTTTTCTCCATTTACATCTATAGTCCCATCTTCATTAGGAAACCTGCAAGTTATGCCTTCTAAAGAGTGTTTGAATGCTTCTTTTGATAACATCCTCTTTCTTTCTGAATTGCCTGCAAATCCGTATTCCAATATTTTTGATAATGCTTTAGTCATACATTTCACACTATTTTAACATTAAAACATAAAACATAATAAACATAAATCTAAACTAGTATAGCATTACTCTGCATTCGCCACCATCGGTAGCTTGTGTTTCAAGTGCGATAGCTTGGACACCAGATATAAATAGATTGTTTCCAACTCTATCTTCTACCCATTCACCGTAATAGGTACTACGCAGAACGTCACCAACAGCTGTGCCTGTTCCAGATACTCTAATTCTAACTATGTTACCTGGACCTGCAATTGCTATTTGGTTTCCGTCAGTTTGTTTGTATAATGCCACACCTAATGTACCTTTACCAGTTACGTCTGTACTTTGAACTGCCCTAACTTGCATTGTGCCGATTGGCTCTACAGCCTGACCAGCATATATAGTACCTGAGCATTCAAAATCAAAAGCAAATGTACCTTCTTGAAGAACAACATCTTCTGTTACTGCCGTATAACTCATATTATCATTCCTTATTTATTAACATTTGTAATACATTGAACACATCTATTCTTCAAAGTAAATTTCACCATGTCTAATCTTGATTGGATTGTAAGTCTCTAGTTTCTTGGACTCCTCTTCATCCTCATCCTTTACAGTTTGAGGCTCATTACTCTCTTCCTCTTTTTCTTCTACCTCATCCTCAGATTTAGTTTCAACTTCAACTTTTTTATTAAAGGCTTCTAGCTGATCGCTAAGAGCTTTATTTTCAAGTTTAAGTTCATCTATCTCTGATTCTTTAGATAGCTTACTATTGAGTTCATCGATTGATTTAATGAGTTCTTCAATAGATTTTCCTAAATTAGGATAATTTGTTGGATCTATCAAAGTTGGTGCTGGAATAGTTTTCTGATTGTCACCATCCATACTACCAAAAGGAGCTGCCTTCTCTTCTTCGTCTTCAGGCATTTCTTCCTCATCTTCTTCCTCTTCGTCTTTGGGTTTCTTTGCTTTTTCTTCTGGTTCTTCTGATTTCTCTCTCTCTTCTTCTGGTTCATCCTTCAAAGATTCTTGTAGAGATCCTTCCAATGCATTTATCTTTCTTTCTAACTCTTCTATTTTAGATACTAATGCATTATCAGTCTTTTCTTCTACTTCCTCTTTTGTTTCTTCTTCAACTTTCTCTTCAGATTTCTCTTCAGATTTTGTTGACTTTTTTGTCATGTCTTCTTTCACTATATTATCACATTCATCACATACATTATCTAATGAAGTCTCATACTCTGATTTTGATATAACTACAAAACCAGATTCTTGATTTACAGGAGAACTGCATATACTAACTTCGAATATATTAATCTTATCTAAAATAGTTATACATTTATCTGAATCACACTCTTTATGGGATGTAACAACTTCACATCCTATTGAGAATGCTCCATATTCACCATCAAGAATACTATCCCAAACTTCATTAGCAACTTCTGTATCCTTACGAATTTCACATACAATAAATAAACCTTTGTCATCAACTCTTGTTTTGATAAGTCCATATCTATCAATGATTTTACCAACTTGTATATTCTTATGTACTAGCATCAGGTTTGAATAGTGAGGATCTTTCAATAAAGAATCTATTCCCTTTTTCAATGTTTCAATTGGTATAAACTGTTCTTGTTTATCAACCACTGCTACATTAGCATATCCAGCAATTATTCGTTTATTATCTTGTTTCTCTATTATCTCAATATTACCTTTCAAATCCATATGATATATTTTATGTAGATTTTGAGTTTGATTAAATATATCTTTCATTGGTTCAAGTTTGTATTGTATATCTCCTATTGTAGTATATAAATTCAATTCACCAAGTGAAACCATAATTATGCACCATTTAGAAAGTAAATTAAACCAATAACAAAACCAAACATCGCTAGTAAGATAGGTATTAGTAAATTTAACTTACCTTTCAGTTCTGCAATTGTATTCATGTGAGTTTCACAAGGTAATTTATCTAATCTCTCAACAAGATATATTATCATATCACTAGTAGATATTTTTGTATTACCATTTTCCTTTTTAAAGTTTTTGACTACTTCTCTAATATCGTGTTCTTTTACCAACGTATCCCATCAGTTTAATAACAAACATAAAAACATTTAATCCTTCTCTTCAGTTAGATATCCTCTCAAATAACCAATTGCCTTAGCATTGTCTCCATAAGCTGATTTGACTCTCATTCTCACTCTGCATCTATCCCCAACAACTAGGGGCATATTCATATTAGGTGCCATATTAACTGAACCACCACTACGATAAGAACCAGCCCATCGATATTTTTCTATGTATTCACCAGTATCTTTGTATTCTTGAACACGATATGCAAATTCAAGTGAATCCCCAATATCGCATCTTGGATAACAATAAGCATCAGTTATGATAAGCCATTTATCATCTGGAACATAATAATATCCACCAAATGATTCATTACACTCTTTATCTATCTTTAGATATCGTGTACCACTCATAGCTAGTACAATGTCACCTGCTGCAGCACCACTATTACCAACAGAAATTACTTCTATCTTGTTTGGTATAAGTATGTCTGTTGTTAAAGGTACCGGTTTAAGACCACTAACATATACATCCTGAGTTTGAGCATCCCAATTAGTATCTAAATAATAAACCCTAACTTGTCTTGCTCCACCAGAGTGTGCTATATCTGTAGTTCCTGAACCCCAAGCATTGTATCTATCACCAACTGCATTTGATGAGATAGTTAAACCTGATACAGCGTTACCACCCAGATAATTATTATCTTGGTCGAAGTTAGTTAAATCTTCCCAATCTGTACCAATATCATCATTAACCCCACCAATTTCGACTGCAATATCAGTGTAGTCTCTACTAGATTTCCATGCTTTCTGAGTAGCAATTGGAGTAGATATAGAATCTAAACCATAGAAATCATCAAAGTCTTTAACTTGGACATCATACCAGTGTCCCATTCCTGCATTACTACTAACTAATCCGAATATTTTTGTACCCATATTCCTATTTCCTAAATGTCCACATTATAAACATAAATAAATAAAATAATAACATTGATTAAGAAAACGTTGGTCCCATATTTGAATTAGTAGATGATCCACTCTGAGTTGGATACCAATAAGAACCATCACTTGTTAATGTAACTTGCTCATATTTATCGGTAAATGTCATAAATGAATATGTTCCAGCTGGCATTCTAAATAATGTCGCTGATGAAACTACAGTAGTGTATCCAGTTCCTGCACCTGAGTGAGAAAATATCATCGTAACTTGATTACCAAGAGTTCCAGCACCTAGATATGGAAGCATCTGACCACTAATACCATTGAAGATAATAACACCTTCATCTGGTAAAGCATATTTGCTTGTGCAAGATGTATATCCAGACTGTATTGTTGTACCAGAAATTAATTTGAGACTTCTTCGAGTTAAATCTTCAGTTAATGTCGTTGATCCACCTATACTAACAACACCAGTTCCTAAAGTTACTGCACCACCATCAACGGTAAATGTATTACCAGTAGGTATTGTGACATTACCAGAACATCTAATTCCAGATGCCGAAGTAATAATAAGGTACTGAGTGTCGTTATTACCATGTATAGTATTATTATCTAAATAGCCAAGATCTAATCTATCAGTTATTCTAAAAATTCTGTCACGAGTTCCTGCCATATTAAATTCTCTCTATTTTTACATATTAAACATTACATAACAGAAGGTTTCTTTTTCTTCTTATGTTCATCATCCACATTTGGTTTTGGAACTTTTTTAATGTTCTTCAAAGGTGGAGTTGTAACCTTACTGACAATTTCACTTTTTATTTCTAATAATTCCTCTTTTATTGATTTGAGCTCTTCAGCAAATTGTGCTTTCTTACTATGTCTCCATATACCATAGCATCTGCCTGCTGCCTTTTTACGACCTTCTGCTGTGTTTGGAAACATATGTTCAGTACCTATGATGTAAGATACACACCTACTGACAAATTTACTCTGGCTTTCACCAGCATTAGGTGTTGGAATAATATCACCTTGTTATATTATATATATGGTAATGTAAATGGTCTTTCACTTGACCATTATGCTTCTTCAATATTATTGAATTACCAAACATTTTTCTACATTGATATAATATTCTACCTTTTAATTCTTTGTGTATATCTGTTAAATGTTCAGATACAACAACCATAGGTGTTTTACACTCTTTACATAATACTACAACAAATTCAGCATTTGGAACTTCATCAATAGATTTAGGCCAATATAGTTTTGTTTTGACTTCTCTATGTGTGAATATTCTACACAATGGACAGGATATAACCTGAATTTTATCTATTAGCCTATCATCCATTATTTTGATATCTCCAAAAACTTTATTTGTTTACCATCACTATCAATTAACACTAGATAATCACCTATGTTATTATCAGCATTCCATTCACAGTGATGACATTCTTTTTCATAGTTAGCACATTTTCTAATCCAAGAGCATACTACCATTTTATCACTTAATATGAGTTCCATCAGATGCTGGATAAAGTACTATTGCTGCACCAAGAAATGTAATGTTATCTGCAAATCGTTTCATTGAGTCTTCATCCCAATAGTCATCACTAGTTAATTCAACTGACATCCAATTAACTAAATCTGCATCTATCAATGCTATAATATCTTTAGCAACAGATGTGATAGGAAATATATGTAAATCACCATAAACCTTACCATCTTTATAGTAAGTGTTTGTTACGAATCCAAGTCGATTTCGCACTTCAAAGCTATGATCTACATTTAGATAGTTCTCTTCCCAGTTTGTTGCACTTGATTTTAGTGCCTGTTCAGTGTAAACTACTGGTGATCTTGTAATAGAATCACTCCAAGAACCTACACTTAATAAAGCACAATCTCTATATATTCTAGCATCTGTACTCAATGATAAATTCTTCTTGTTATAAGAAAATGGAATTGTTGCACTATGTAAATATCTTTTCTTTTTTGACATTTTTAATCTATATTATATACATCAATCAGCTGGTTGATTAACAGGTGGTTTGATTTCATCTTTTGGTGGTTTGTTCTCTTCTTCCTCATCTGGATTTTCGTCATCTGGTGTTTCTTCTTGGTCTTCACCAGTTAATTTACCCATTATAAGTTCATCCCCACCATCTAGAGGTTCATAACCAAATATTGCTCTTACTTCATTAATAGTAATCGGTTTAGCACCAACTGGATATCCACGTAGGATATTACCAATCCATTTTGCTGCACCTTCTTCATCAGCAGTAGTTGTTCCTTTGAATTTAAGTTTAACACTATTCTCTTCGAAGTTGTTGAAAGATAGTATTTTGTTGATTAACTCCATATTGACTTTGTTAGATACTTTTGTTTGCATACCACGTATATATCTTTCATAAAGGATTTCACGAACACGAGCACTAGCTTCTGTTGATTTCTGACCACGACCAACTGCTTCTGGTGCAATCATCATACCAACAAGAGCTTTCTCTTCAAATGTACCTACATATTCAGATACACCTTCAACTCCTCTCTCATCAATTGTTGTGATGTCTACAAGACCAGTTGTGATAATTTCATTTTTAGCTTCTAAGTCTTCTAGTTCTGATTTGATGTCATTGAATACTGCTTTTGGTGGTAAGTCTTCTGGCGTACCAACCTTAATAAGATATTTTGCAATATGACGTTTGACTGCTTGATATAATGCTTCATCAACACCAGCCATTCTATTTATAGCCGCTAATGATGGAGATATGATAGATAAACCGTATGGAGATGATGGATTAGCACTAAATAATCTAATATGTATTATAAACTCTGGTTTTATTGGACTTTGTAATTGACCTTTTATCTTTTGTTGATAATTCTTAATCTTACCATATTTATCAGTATTGATAACCATAGTTACTGGATCTACAGTATTTAAATCAACTATATCACCAGATTTACCATATACTACTTCTATATATGCATCTCCATATATAAGTGCATATGTTATGTTATCTAGTAATACTTCTATAAGATTTAAGTCATCAATATAATTCTGAACTAGTTTCTTTGCGTTTTCTTTTTCTGAAGTTAAATGATAACCAACCATTGTTACATTATCTGCTATATTATTAATAGCAGCAAATACAGTTCCTTCACTTTCATAGTAGGTTCTAAATTGTTTTAATGTTTGTTCATCCCTACCAACAGCAGAGATTCCACCAAAACTAGTACCACCAATGGTGACAGTTTTATATTTACCTTTCTCTTTTTCACTGTCATTTTTCTTTTTGAGTTCAGCTTTACTGATATAACCGAACCTATCTAGAATTCTACTTCCTACACTCATTTAATAACCTTTATTTTTCTTCTTTACTCTTCTTAGTACCTTTAAGAGTTATTTCTATTGTAGAAACATTCCTTTCACCAAAATGCTCACTATCAACCTGAATATCATATTCTGGGTTATCTATATAAACTCTTTTTAGGATTGCTAAAACATCAATTGCTGTCTTCACATTGTTACCACGAGCAAGAATCTTTATTGTATCATACTTGTCAAATGAAACAAGACAAGCAGTTATGTATTTAGATAACTCTTTTTTGCTACCTATCTTCACAGTATTGTCATCAACCATATGGATTACCTCATATTCTACTTACCCTAAACCTATCGCTTACATTTGGGATATCATCACGTTTAGTGGTATGAATCATATCCCTAACATCATTCCAATTTGTTGTGCTTTCCTGCTCGATTTGTGAAGCTTGAATAGCATAACTTAAACTATCAATCGTATCATCATGTGCTCCTCTCGGAAACACTACCATCTCTTTACGCCATTGATCAAACTTCGTATCTGGATTTAGAAAGATTCTACTAGTTTGGAATAATACTGATAATCTTTGAACTCTTGACATTCTATCATTCACCATAGATGGTTTTACTGGGATGATTGGTAAAGTTGTAGTAGCAGTCCATTCATCAACGATGATTTTTTGTTGAGCTGCTTGTTCTATTCCTATAGCACTAGGAGTCCATTTACTGTCCATTGATTTGATTAGTTCTAATTGCTCGTGTAGAGATGCTTTGGTTCTAACACCATCAAGCATATATACATTACCTTCGTTGATTGCAATTGCTGATATAGTGAAGTAGTCACTCTCTGCACCTTTAGATGCTAAATCCACTCCTAAATAAGTTTCATATGGTTGTGGTATTGTTCTTGGTGGAGTTGGATAGTTATCCGTTGCTGATTCTATCCACTCTCTCCTGATAGGGGAGTCTTCTGTTGATATTATCTCATTTTGATATTGAAGTTCAAATGCAACTTGACCATACTGTTGTTTCAATCGTTGTAATTCTTCATATGGAAATCTCTCAGGCCATAACACTTCAGCCTTTCCATTGTTCTCTGACGGTTCCTTGATTACCGCTTTATATCTACGAAATGTATATCCAGGTATCTTACTTAATGTAGTATGGATATCATCTTCATGCCATTTTGTGCCAATACTGATAATCTTACCACCGGGATTAAGAATTGGTGTTAAAGTATTATTAAACCATTTTCTTAATTCAGCTCTTCTTGTTTCAAGACGGGAGTTCTCACCGTCTGTTATATCATCTAATATAATAATATCAGCACGAGAACCAACCATTCCACCAGTAAGTCCTCTTACCTTACAAGTAGGTTCTCTCTGACCTGTTGCTTTTAATACTCTTATAGTGTCACGAGACCACTCAGAGTTTCCTCTTTGTTGACCAAATATTCTTATTAAATCTTGATTACCTTCAAGATGACTCTGTATAAACGCCATTGTGTTATCTGCCATATCTTGGTTGATTGTCACTATTAAGACTTTGATATGTGGGTCTTTGCATATCTTCCATATGATATAAGAAGATACCACTGTTGACTTTGCATGATTACGAGGTGCTAACAGTGCTACATATCTGTTGTTTTCAAATAAGTCTATCCATTCTTTGTGAAACCATGTAGATTCAAAGAATGGTGGTCTACTATTTGGACCAATTATATCTTCTATGAATGCTACAGGATCAAGTGAATACTTAAGTGCATCTAACTTATGATCTGAATCTTTCATAATTGAAATAAATAAAACATGTAAACATAATAGAGTGCTAGTTATCAGAGGTTATTAACTTACTCTGAATTCCAACCTAGAATACCACCAAATACTGCACCGAGGAATATAAAGATTTCTTCCCAAGGTACATATGATGCATATCCTATATCACCAAACATTCCACCAGCGATTCCACCGAAAACTATTCCGATGACTCCACCCATGAAAAGCTTTGGTAATTTTTCTAACCAAGCGACTGCCATATTCTCATCTCTTCCTATTTATAACATATAATACATACCTGTTGGTTCAACGGTTGTGTTCACCTTGCTTTGTTTCATCTCCACAGTTA
>Ga0272442_10005590_pt1 | contig 16731 bp, 7 predicted proteins | sample SSMForm2O_FD_200262 | JGI IMG/M metagenome (GOLD analysis project Ga0272442, IMG submission 200262) | Marine sediment archaeal communities from Little Sippewissett salt marsh, Falmouth, MA, United States - SSM-Form-2O | ecosystem: Environmental > Aquatic > Marine > Wetlands > Sediment ... | reverse complement strand
GATACACGAAATACGAACGACGAAACTTAACCGCCGATTGCACCGATGACGCAGATTTTTAGCCTTCAAAATTCGACATTGGACATTCGCTATTCGACATTCATTATTCAATACCTGATCCCCACCTCCTGATAACCTGATGATCTGATTTCCTCCCTTCTGTCTCCTGTATTCTGTATTCTGTTATTCATTTTATTAGTTATATATTATACAATATTCTTTTCCGAAAGTCAAGGATATTCTATATTTTAGACGGGATGAACGGGATTGACAGGATACTGTAGTCCAAAAATGAGGGCTGCAAGTATTCCTCTCACAGCTCTCAAGTGCAGCTATAATATTCATTGACTGAGTATATAGTCATCGGTGGACGTACACGGATGGGAATCAAGCCTCTGCTTCGAACTGCCCAAAGGCGAATCGATCCCGGGTGTATCAGAAGATTCGTCCGGGATGCCCTGCGTTCTGTGAAGGATTCACAGGTGAACGTGACAGTTTTCATTCTGTCAACCCGGGATGCCGAAAGGATCGGCATCCCGGACCTCTCAGAGTTGACATACTCTGGTTTCCTTTCCGTTAAAGCAAGGATTCGGCGAGAATGTGACATTGGAGTATGAAAGGCTGGCGCAGCGGGTTGTTGAAGAACAACCGTTTGGCCACGCTTTCATCGGGATCTAACTGCCCATCGATCAACAAACCCGTGATGTCGATGTACTGATATCCATCAGTCATGGTGCCGTGACTATCAAGCAAGGCGATCTCGGGATCGCCAATGGTCTTAAGTGTCAACCACATCGGACCCTGGATGATTGTCGATGATATGTTGGTGATTGTGATCTGTGCGCTTGTCTGTTCGGTGTTATTGTCATGCTGGACCGATCCAAGGGATACGCTCACCCAATCATCCACCTCCAGCGCCGGTGGGGTCGTATCCAAAGTGAAAAACAGGACTTCATCTTCACCGTCGTTAAGATAGCCGCCCAGGCCGTCGTTGATTGTTTTCTTTAGAGTGACAGTGTACTGACCATCCAAAGGTAGGGGCGTTGTGAAAATCGCCACGATCGTATCGGTTCCCCAGCCGGAAATCAAATCCGGCACGATGGGCAAGCCATCAGGGGCATTGATTTGAATATCAACATCATTACCGTCAACCACTTCCGAGAACTCGTACGTCAGTACCGGCGTCGTATCGCAGGTGACCTTGTCGTTTGCATCCAGACCCGTATCATCCATTAGAGACCAACCGGTCAGCCGGGGACCTTGAGGCCACGGTGTTATTTCCACATCATCAATATACCAACCGGCGCTCTCGTAATGGTGGACAATCCCTGCGGGGTCCTCCGTCACATCCGTGTGAAAGAAACCTATCCGAATTCGCTGACCTGCATACTGTGTGAGAGGTACGCGCGCACGATGCCAGACGCTACTCTGTGAGTTGACGTAATACTGAGGATCCCACGCCTCTAACCAGATTCCATTGGACTCATCGTATGTGTCAATCTGTACCTCCCCTCTGTCCGCCGCTGCGTAGGACCACCACTGGCGGAAACGCAGCAGGATTTCCTCTCCTGCTGCTACCTCAGGTAACTGTATGGGGGGGCTGACTAACCGACTATCCGGTCCATAAGGATAGCTGTTATTCAAGAGGGTTGCGACACATTGTGCGCCAGAGTAGGCTCCGCCCGGGCCACTCATTGGGGTGCCCACCTCCCAGATGCCCCGATCACACCACCAACCATCCCATCCAGATTCAAAATCTTCGAATCCGCGGAACTGAGGGATTCTCTGCCTGGTTATTTGTACATCGTCAATGTACCAACCGGCGCTCTCGTAATGGTGGACAATCCCTGCGGGATCCTCCGTCTTGTCCGTGTGATAAAAGGCAATACGCACTCGCTGGCCGGCATATGCCGTCAGGTCCACGAGTCCATCGTGCCACGTTGCGTCGTATGAGTAAACGTCTTTCAGCGTCTCCCACGTCTCTAACCAAATTCCATTCGCCTCATCGAATGTGTCAATTTGTACCTCCCCCTTATCCGCTGAGGAGTAGGACCACCACTGACGGAACCGAAGCAGGATTTCCTCTCCCGCTGCTACCTCAGATAACCGTATGGCGCGACTGACCAGCCGACTGTCCGGCCCATAGGGATAGTTGCCATTCAGAATGGTTGCGGCACATTGGGTCCCACTATATGCGCCGCCCGGGCCACTCGTAGGGGTGCCTACCTCCCAGATGCCCTGATCGGACCACCAATCGCCTTCGCCTCCCTCGAAGTCCTCAAAGAAAATGGACGCGCCGTTCGTCCTCAGAGAGATACCATTATCCCCGGCCAATTCATTATCGCTGCTGACGGAGTCGGACGGATCTATCAAAACCTCGATGGACATCACCGGGGTTATAGTCACACTTATGATCACAAGTAACAATACGAAGGGCTTAATGAGAGTTTTCATTTTGTTTCTCCTTTAGAATGGGGTTAACTCATTTCATTTTTTGTCTTCTTGAATTCAATACCGATACAGTTTTCGAGTATTTTTATTCTTCTCTGCAATTCAGATTCTATGCACTTTGACACCTCCTTTTTTGCTATGGATTCATGATCCACACTTCTGTTCTGTTAAGCATCGCACTTGTTCAACTATTCCAATCGATTGGCTATCAACCTTGATGACGCCATACGCCAATAAAGCTCAAAGCGTGTCCGTTGTGGTCATCCTATACCTTAATTCTTCTCCATTTCCTTGTTAAGGCGTTCAATATTGTCCCGCATCTTCTTGGTGTGCGGATGGTTCAGGCCAAAATGCTTCTGATAGATCTCCAGTGCCCGCCGCATTAAAGACTCCGCCTCGGTGAAACGCCTTGTCACCCGCAACACCTCTGCGAGGTAGCTCAGATCGCGGGCAACGCTCGGATGGTCCGGGCCGTTCGCCTTCTCGTGAATGGCGAGCGCACGACGAAGTATTGGCTCGGCTTCGTTAAACTGATTCGTTTGCATGAATAAGACCACAAGGTGATTGAGACAAATCGCAATATTCGGATGGTCTTCGCCATAGACCTTTTCATCGATCGCCAACGCTCGACGATACAACGACTCGGTTTCATCATAACGGTTCGTTACGCGCAGCAGTTCAGCCAGATTGTTCAAACGAATGGCGATGATGCGATGATCTTTGCCGAAAACATGCTCCTCAATCGTCAGCGCCCGACGCAATAAAGACTCCGCCTCATCCCATCGATTCTTTGCCATCAGCAAAGCCGCCAGGTTATTCAGGTCTCGGGCAACAGAGGGATGGTTTGAGTCAAAAGCTTGCTCATCAATCGTCAACGCTCGACGAAGTAAAGGCTCGGCCTCGTCAAGACGGTTCGTGACTCGCAGCAATTCTCCAAGGTTGTTCAGATCAATGGCCACTTTGGGATCGTTCGGCCCCAAGGCTTTTTCCTGAATGGCCAGTGCCTGACGGAACATCGGTTCGGCCTCGGCGAATCGGTTCGTATCGTAGAACAACGTCGCCAGGTTATTCAATGCAGTGGCTAACTTGGGATGATTCGGATCATAGAATGTCGCCATGATATCGAGGGCCTGCTCTAACAAAGGCTCGGCCTCCGTTAAGCGGTTCGTGTCCTGGAGAACCTGCGCCAAATTGCTCATCGTAATAGCGACGTTGGGATCGTCGGGCCCCAAAGAAGCCCTATTCAGTTCCAGTGCCCGGCGGAAATGCGGCTCAGCCTTCTCGTACTCACCCAAACTGAGATAGGTTTGTGCCAAAGTCACCCGAATCGACGCCTCGACAAGCGGTTCATCGTTGAACTGATCTTGGATCTTATCTGACGCTTTGTCGAGAATCTCGCGTACCGTGACTTCACGGCCCCTGGCCTGCACGGGATCTATCGAAGAAAGAAGGTCCCTGTTTAGAAAGTCGGATATGGCGTTTGCTTTATGAGCCTGCCTCTGGGCCTCGGCGCGGGCTTCAGACTCCTTTCGGCGTGAATGCTCCGACCGGATGAACATCATCGTCGTTGCGGCCAAACCTATGATCAGAGACGCTGCGATGGCAAGCGTGACGACCACGAATCCCCTTCGTCGCCGGATCAGCTTTTTCACGCGATACAACGTACTGGGCGGCCCGGCCAAGACCGGCTCATTGTCCAGGTAACGATGAATATCTGCGGCGAATTCGGTGACGGAATCGTACCGGCGATTTCGGTCTTTCTCCAGGGTCTTCATCACAATCCAGTCCAGATCGTCGTGGACCTTTCGCAGGGGCGGCCCCCCGTGGCCGCCCGACGTTGGGCAGGCACAGGGGCCTGCCCTTACAGATCGGTGTTCCCGCGTGGCCGTCCGAATCCTCGTCGAGGGTTTGACGGGTTCCTCCTCGCGGATAATCCGCTGCATTTCTTCGTAGCTTTGGCTCAGAAGATATTCTGAGGTAAAAGGCGGCGATCCCGTTAATAATTCGTACAAAAGCGTTCCTAAAGAGAAAATATCCGTGCGAATATCAATATCCAGGCCACTCATTTCCGCTTGTTCAGGACTCATATAGGCCGGGGTGCCGATGATCTGGGCGTAGCGAGTGAAGAGCGTCTTTTCCGTGAGTCGGCGATTTATAGCCTTGGCGATGCCGAAGTCGATCACCTTGGGAACCGGTACGCCGTCATGAAGGGTGACCATGACGTTCGTGGGCTTGATATCGCGGTGGATAATGCCTTTTTGGTGGGCGTGCTGGACGGCCCGGCAGACCTGAACGAATAATTTGAGTCGATCATGCGCGTTCAGGTTGTTGGCATCGCAAAATTCGGTGATCGAGGCCCCTTTGACGAGCTCCATGACGAAGTACGGCCGGCCCGTTTCGGTCGCCCCGGCATCCAGGACTTTGGCGATATTCGGATGATCCATCATCGCCAGTGCCTGGCGTTCCGCCTCGAACCGGGCGATCACGGACTTGGTGTCCATGCCCAATTTAATGACCTTCAGCGCCACCTTCCTGCGGATCGGCTCCTGTTGCTCGGCCATATAGACCACCGCCATGCCCCCTTCGCCAATCTTTTCCAGCAGCTTGTATCGACGAATGACCGTGCCGAGGCGTTCTTCCGGGAGGTTGTCGAGAGGGGGGGAATCTAAAAAAGGAGGGGACTCGAGAAAATCGCCGACCTGGCTGTGCAATGCGATCAGGGCTTCCACTTTGCCCCGCAGCGTCTGATCTTTTCCACAAGCGTCATCCAGGAATTCAATGCGTTCCCTGGGGTCGGTTTTTTCCAGGGCTTGACTGAATATTTCTCTTATTTTCTCAGATCGATTTTCCATGCCGGAACTCCATTCGTCTTTGTTATTCAGTATCAAATGCGAGATTCCTCTGAAAAAAGTGCCAAAATAATCGACCGGCACCTTAAAAAAGTCAATTTTCAGGTTTGCTCTCCCAAGCCGGTTCAGACGAGCATGTGACTCGCTATCTCAATGCCTTACCTCTTCGTCGCCCGAACATGTTCGTCAGAGAAAAAAAACATTCAATGATCGGAGCGTCTCATTTCGTGCAGGAGCCGGACACGTCCGTAATCCCAATATCGGGCGGCGGTTCGTCTTGATACCCCCATCGCCTTGGCGGCCTGATCGAGGGTCAGTCCTGCAAAATACCGGAGCTTGACGAGTTCAGCCACCGGAGGATCCTCGAGGGAAAGTCCGGAAAGGGCTTCATCGAGCGCTATGAGTTCTTCGGGCCGTTTGGATTTGGGAACGATCGCCACGTCGAGATTGATTCTCTCATGGTGTCCCCCTCTTTTAAGACTCTTTTTTCGTCTGGCGTTTTCGACCAGAATTCTTCGCATGGCCTCAGCGGCGGCTTTAAAAAAGTGGCCCCGGCTTTTCCATTGATCACACCCTCCTTCCACCAGCCGAATATAGGCTTCATGGACGAGCGCGGTTGCCTGGAGTGTTTGCCCGGGTTTCTCCCGTGAGAGTTTTTGGGCGGCAAGAAGGCGCAGTTGCTCATAGACAACCGGAAGCAGTTCCTCGTTGGCCTTGCTGTCTCCGCGTTCGATCGCATTCAGGATGCGTGTGACATCGGTCATGACTCTTCTCCACCTAAGACGTTCCCTAAGGAGGATCAGGATTTTCAACAAAGCGTTGCTATTGTACTGAAAACCACCCGATGACTCAAAGTTTTTACGTACATTTATCGCGAATGGCCTTTTGCAGCGAGGCGGACACCGCACACAGGATGCGCGGGTTGACAGGCGTGCCCATCGGATCATTCGCCGATCTGCAGCCACCCCAGGGCGCTGGGGACGTGGAAATCCGGGGCCGTGACGTTGGGATCAATCCAGCTCATCCAGGCCTCTAACGGGGGCGGGCCGTCGATGCGGCGGCCCAGGTTGTGAACGCTGTCTTTTTGCTCGACGGGTTTGCCGCTGCGATCGTGGCTGAATTCCGCGCGAAACAGGCCGAAACGGATTTTGACGCCGGGGCGCAAAGCCGGGAAGCCGAGATCGACAAAGGTCGTCAGCGGGATTCGTCCTTCCACGGTGTAGCCCGGGCCGGCTATGTCCCCCCGGGTTTCCAGGCCCGGACAGTGCCAGTTCAAATCCAGTTGGCGGTAATAGGCGCCGCTGTAGTCCATGGTGCGCCCGTGCGGATCTATTTCAAGACAGTAATAAGTCTGCATTTGATCGTCCCGTGCGAAGTATATCTCTACGCGGTCCTCGAACACCGCATAGCCCTCTTCCGGGAGATCGTCGAGTACGAACAGGTCTGGGTCGGTGACGCGAAAGGCAAAGTAGAAATAGTCCTCGTCACACAGCGCCCGAAAGTGCGTGTCCGGGGCGGTGCGTGCTCGCCAGGGAAAGATAAAATCGGATTCAACGGCGGCACGGGACCACGGGGCCTCATCCGGATGGCCGTCCAATTCGATCCGGACCTGCGGGAGATACCGAACGGTGTAGGTTCTGTGGCTCGGTGGTGCGGGAGGGGATACGTTAGCCTCAGGGGCCCGGGTATGGAGTGGAGCGCAGCCCAGAACCAGCATTAAGCTTGCTACTTGAGTGGCCGCTCGTGTTATCCAGGCCATCCTGTGAGGAACGCGCTGTTGTTCGATCCGTTGTGTGGTCATGGCGACTCTCCATAAATTTCTGGTTAGGCTATTTTATGGAGATATTCCACTTATGTCCAATATAGTTGTGATGGATAATATCCTGAAAAGAACAGGGGCCCGTACTCTATGGTACGAGCCCCTCAAAGTCAGGTCTGATTAACAGAACGTTTCAATACTTTCTTACAGTTATGGCTGATACAGCCGGATATCGTCAACATAGAGTGTCCCTGTGCCGCCGGGACCGGCCATGCCGGCTTGGGTGCCCAGTCCGACCGCGATTTTGTCCACGTTGCCCAGGTTAATCCCCTGATCGGCGAAGGCCTGCAGAGGAATCCGCCACTGCTTCCAGCCGCTGCTCGCAACCGCTTCCGGATTATCATAGGCCGCGATGGCGGGCGCGCCGGCGCTGTTGGAGATGGCCGCATACAGCGGTTCGGCGGCGTTACTCGATGCACCCCTGAACCAGAGCGAAAGTTCCGCCACGGACGCCTGCGTCCAGTCCCGCGGCGCCGTCAGAGTCATCGATGCCTCCGAATTTGTTACACCGGCTTCATTGACAAACAAGAGCGGCATGGATTGGCCGCCGCCGTGGACAATCGATTGCTCGGCATACGGCGGCATCAAATAGCCGACCTGCGCGCCGTTATCCGCGACGCCAAAGCCGTCGATCCACGTCTGCCAGATCGCCTCGCCGTCTGCATCGTTATCGGTGTAACTCTCGAAGTCTTCGACCAGAAGGTAACTGCCCGTCGTGAAGATCCAAACAGGGCCTTTCAGCGCATTGCCCTGAGCATCGACCTCGTCCACGCGCCAATAGTAGGTCGTATTCGCCTCAAGCAATCCGGGATCGTGACTCTCGGCCCCCAATGCCTTGGAGCCTTTATCCTCGGGTGAACCGGCGCCGGCGGTGCGCACGGCTTCTTTGTCCGTACCGAAGTAAAGCTGATGCGAGGCGGCGCTGTCCGACGGAGTCCAGCTTAGAACCCCGTTCAGTTGCACATCCGCTGCGCCATGGGCCGGCTGCGGATTGCCAACGGCGCCGGGCGTCGCAAAGCTCCAGACGTCGCCCTTATACGTCGCTAAGCCGTCGAACTCATCCACGCGCCAGTAATAGACCTTTTCACGTTCAAGCGCGCCGGGAGAATAGGTCGGCGTTCCGGAGGGGGTGCCGACGGTGGCGTTGTCCACCTCGTCATAATCCTCGCCGAAATAAATGGTGTGCAATTTCGCGCCGAAGCCCGCCGTCCAGGTCAGCGCCACATTATCCGGGCCGACCGATCCGGCGCCATCGGGCGGATTGGGGAAATAGGCCGTCTTGGGCGGAATCGAGAAGCTCCAAACCGGGCCTTTCCACGGACTGTTCGGATCGGCCTCGTTGACCTCGTCGATGCGCCAGTAATACGTCGTTCCGGGCACCAAGCCGTCGGGATAAGGAAATCCGGGGAAGCCGGCCACAATGAACGTTTGGCCCTGATTGCCGCAGAACGTCCCGCAGGTGACGTCGTCGTTGCTGACGGCGTCCACATCCTCACCCAAATACACATCGTGCGAGACCGCATACGGGCCGGCTTTCCATCTCAGCGTGACCCAGGTATCCGGATGCATGCCGCCGTCTTTCGGTTCGGGGCCCCAGGCTTCGGGGGCCATCCCGCCTTCCATGCTGCCGAGTATTTCGGCGTCCGACAAGGCATGATCGTACATCCTGACATCGTCAATCCCGCCAATCCAGTCACAGCCCCATCCGTCCGTGCCGATGAGGACGGGGGTGCCAACGCCGCCAAACTGGCCCATTGGGGTCTCATCGGTCTGCTCTCCATTGAGAAAGCATTTCAGCGTTGTGCCATCATGCGAGCATGCGATATGGCACCACTCGGAGCGCTCCAGGTTTTTGCCGACGTGAGCCCAGGCTCTGGGGGACGAATTGAAGGTAAACGACATATAGGGCTCGGGAGCGCCCTGGCCCCACCCATATCGAACCTGAAAGCTCCATCCCGAACCATCCGTCTTTGACATTGGCGCTGTCGTTGTGAGATTTCCTTCCGGGTCATCGGCCTCAGGTCTGATCCAGAGGGCGATGGAGACAGGCCCCGTCATATTCAGGCTGTCGGCGCTGCCGCAATCGAAGTAGTCCCCGTTGCCACCCGATGTGCCCACGCCGAAGCACTCTATAGCTCCCCCGCTGGGGCCGGAAATCCATTCGATATCCCATACGTCATTGTCCACGAGGGTTCCGTCATTGCCGTTGCCGCTTACGTCGGCGATGGTGGCGCCGGAGCCATCGTCGAGGGTCCAGTACCCGACCAGATCGGCATGAGTGTTGGTGACAACACTCAACATCACTAAAGAAACAACCAAATAGATCAATTTTCTACACATAACATACCTCCTTAGTTTGAAAAAATGGATCAATAGAATTGTGTTTGCTTATTGTCCAACGGTTGGACAATCTCATTCCAAGCGGTTTGAAACGACCTCCTTCTTTTCCGAAACATGTACCTTTCTTACCGGCCTGATCCGCCTTGTGCCGGATCATCGCCGTCACAGAAACATAACCCGTGCTTATACCATTGACACGACGGTACTCACAGGTTCATCGCAATACCGAATTCGCAAAGTGACTCCACATTTCAAATGGGAGCACAAGAAAAAAACATACGAGTCTTCATAACCTCCCGAGTCATTTTCCGTCTTCCGGTAACCTCCACACATGCACGCCGTCAGAACGGCTGGTCAAACGGCTCGGTTCTGCCGCCGAGCCACGCAATCTCCGCCGCTGTCAATTCGCGCTCGTAGAGCCGGACCTCGTCGATCATGCCGTAGAAATGCCGGTCTCCTACCGGGCTGTTTCCGATAAACAGAGGACTGGTCGCTGAAGACGGTAGTGTGCTTTCGTTCCACTGCTCCCAACTTCCATTTGCATAGAACCGCCATTGTTCTCCTGTGACCGTAAACGCCACGTAATTCCAGGTATCCAGAGTCACTGAGGAGACGGAAGAAAAATACGCCCCTCCGGCACTGAGGGTGACGATATAGTCTTGCTCCGCTCTCAGATAGACTTTATAGCCGGGCACGGCGCCGTCCGTGCTGTCTGATTTGTCGAGGACTCGCGGAAACATGCTGATTCCGGCACCGGTCGGATAAATCCACGCTGAAATCGTCATCGGGGTGTCAATATCCAGACTCGGATCGTTTCCGCAATCAATATAATCACTTCTGCCGTCGAGTCGGATCGCGCCGCCCGTGTTCCCGGCGACCCACGTTGGGCTGCCGACCACGGTGCCGTGAATGTTGCGGCCGGAGCTGTCCCCGGCGTCCTGATCGAGGTTGTAGTGTGCCACCAGACCGGCGACGTCAGGCTCCGTCGGGGTCACAAGCTGGCGTTCATGAGGAGACAGCGTGATATCGTCAAAGAACAACTGGCCGGCGGCCCCGTTGCCGTCGATGCCGATCGCCAGCTTGGTGACGCTCTGCACGTTGGTAGCCAACGATGCGAGGTCAATCCTCCAGGGGTGCCAAGACACCAACCTCACGTCGTCGGCGGCGCCCTCATACAGGACCTTGACGCCGTTGACTTTGACGTACAATTGTGCGGCCGTGTTATCGGGATCGCCATAGAACCAGATCGACAGCGTTTTACCACCCGCGGCGGTCCAATCCTGCGCCGGGCTTAGCGTCAGCTCCGCCTCCGAATAGGCGGCGCCCGAGATGTTGCTATAGGAAAACGGCATCGACTGCTCGCCCCCGTGAACGATCGTCCCCTCGGTGAAAGGAGAATTGTCATACCCCACGAGTGAACCGTTCGTCGGGATACCGAATCCGTCGATCCAGGCATTGAATATCCTGTTGCTCTCCGGCTCGTCGGGATTGAGGTCGTTGTAGCTCTCGAAATCGTCCACGACAAAATATTCTTGTGTCGAAAAGCTCCAGAGAGGTCCTTGCCACGTGGAGGGCGTCTCGACTTCATTGACCTCATCGACCCGCCAGTAATACGTCGTGTCCAAATCCAAAGCCAGGGGGCCGTAGCCGGCCTGAGTGAGGACGGTCGCATCCACGGTACCGTCTATCACGGCCTGCTCCTCCGTGCTGAAGTAGAGGTTGTGCGTGGCCGCCTCTCTCCCGGGAACGAAGCTGAGCGTTACACCCTCAGGATTACCCGTCGGCCCCAGGGGGACCTCTGTCGCCCCGGACGCCGGATAGGGATCGCTTGCCTGAACCGGCGTGTAGAAGAAGCGGACTTCGCTAAGGCCGTACTGGGGCAGAAGACCTTTCCAGTTGTCGTTCGCCGTGATCCGGACGTGCGTTGCCGTGACTCCGCTCATGTCAATGGTCGTATTATGCGCATAGTCCGGTGTCCCCGGCGCCTGGGTAAACTCGTGGGTCGTTCCCAGTGTCATATAGTCGATTCCATCAGCCGAGTATTCGATGGTTGCATTTTTGATTCCCATGCCTATCATCGGCTCCAGGCTCTCGTTGGAGTTCCATACCCACATTTCATGGAGCCTGTAAGGCGTGTCGAACTCGAATTCGATCCAGGTTGGCTGGGATCCGATTCGGTTGCTCAGCCACATGGTCTGTCCGACATTGCCGTGCAAAAGGCCTGTTTCATCCAATCCGGAGCCATCGACCGCGTTCTGAGGTCCCTTGAGGGCGTCCTCACTGGAGGCTGTGGCTGTTATGTTCTCAGGGGCGATGGGGTACGCCGCAAGCTCGGTCGTGAAGCTCCAAACCTTGCCCTCATAGACCGTGGAGTCCGGCGGGGCGTTGACCTCATCGACGCGCCAATAGTACGTCGTTCCGAAATCAAGGGATTGGGAGGGTGTATAGCTGGCGGCACTCTGCCTGACGCCGCCAATGCCGGCGCGAACGGAGTCGAAGCTCTCACCGAAATAAACAGTGTGCCCGTTGGTGGCCGGTGCAAAAGCCCCCGGTGTCCAGCTCAACGTCACATCTCTTGACACATCCGTGGCCCCATCATCAGGGATCGGTTCAGAGGCTAAGCCGCGAGGAGGAGGACCTTCCATCACCGTTTGGATTTCTTGCTCGGTCAGCGCGGTAGCGTAAACGTGTACATCGTCGATTATACCGAGAAAGGGCCTGGCGCCGGCCGGGCTGTTTCCAATGGCGAGTGGATTCGTCGATACGGTCGGGACCGGGCTCTGGGTCCATTGCTCCCACGTTCCGTTGACGGAAAGCTTCCACTGTGTCCCGGTAATAACAAACGCCACGTGATTCCAGGCGTTCAAAGTCGCCGCTGAGCTGGAGTTGAAGTACGTCCCGCCGGCACTGAGGGTGAAGACGTAATTTTCAGCAGATCTCATATAGAGTTTAAAGCCGGGATCCGCACCCCCCGTGCCGTTTGACTTATCAACGATTCGCGGATAAGAACTGCTTCCGGGTCCGGTCGGGAAAATCCACGCCGAGATCGTGATCGGACCGGTCATATTCAAACTCGCGTCATTCCCGCAATCAACATAATCATCAGCACCATCCAGCCTCAACGCACCCGTGAATTTTCCCTCCACCCACTGGGGATTGCTAACAAGGGTGCCGTGATTACCGTTGCCGGAGCTATCATCGGCGTTACCGTCCAGCCTCCACAAGCCGGCGGGCACGGGTTTAGCCGTTGCTATGGTTGCCGCCGAGACCACGGCCAGCACAAGAATAAAAGCAAACCAACTCGTCGATTCTCTACCCATGAATACCTCCGTCGAAATAGTACGGATTTTCGGATTTCCTTCTTCTCTTATGATTGCCAATATATCGTTCCAAGCGGTTTTCCGCTAAGGAACGCCTTAGGGTGGAAACGACCTCCTTCCTTTCAAAGCCGACTCCCAACTCTCCTTAGGCGAGATAAAATGCAACGATCGAAGCATGCAGTTTCGCCACTCTCAGACATCTCGTTTATACCAAATTTGCCACCACGGCGTCAAGAAAATTCGTCAAATGATACGCAAACGCCCCAACGAGCGGGACCTGGCCGGACGGATCATCCGGGAACGACGAGAATCTGTAAAAATGATTGAGTTTGATGATGACTTGGACGATATTTAGAATACAATATTTGAGCAACTTCTCCGAACCGGCTCAGGGCCCGTCAGGGCGCCAGATGAGATGTGAAGGCGGACGTCGTATATGCGTAAATCAGGCATATATCTTGGGATAGGAGTAGGAATGCTCGCTGCGATGATCGCGGCAGGCATATTGCTCTTTCGCCTGGTGTCAGAGCCCGAACCGGATGACCTGTTGGGACAGTATCGCGAGAGTACGAAATATGATCCCCTCACCATTCGCTATCCGCTTGATGAGACACTTTTTCCGCCGGAGATTGTAGCACCTACGTTTCGCTGGGAAGATAGCCATTCCAAGTCAAACATGTGGCTGGTCAGCATCACGTTCCTTGATAGTGAGGATCGCCTGAATGTCCTCTGTCGGGAATCCCATTGGACGCCTCGGGAGGAACAGTGGGAGACCATTAAGAAGCGGTCGATGGAACGAGACGCCCGGATGACGGTCCTCGGTATCCGCCGCCGAATCACAACAAAGATTCTCTCGGCCGGGCGCATCTCAATCAAGACCTCCAAAGACCCGGTCGGCGCGCCGTTGTTCTACCGGGAAGTGAACCTGCCGTTTATTGATGCGGTCAAAGATCCGTCGCATATCCGGTGGCGTTTCGGGAGCATTTCGTCGCCCCAACAGCCTCCGATCATCCTCGAGAATTTGCCGGTCTGCGGGAATTGTCACTCGTTTCCCTCGAACGGCCAAACCCTTGCCATGGATGTGGATTATGCCAACAGCAAAGGATCTTATGTGGTGACCCAAGTCGCCGAGCAAATGACGCTTACGCCGAAGGATATCATCACGTGGGACGATTACATAAAAGAGGATGGGGAACAAACCTTTGGCCTGCTCTCTCAGATATCTCCGGACGGCCGGTACGTGCTCAGCACCGTCAAGGATGCGTCCGTTTTCGTCCCCAAGCCGGATCTGGCCTTCTCTCAGCTCTTTTTCCCCGTCAAGGGGATTCTCTGTGTTCACGATAGAAGCACGGGTGACTTCGCGGCACTGCCGGGAGCGGATGATCCAGAGTATGTTCAGAGCAATCCAACGTGGAGTCCCGATGGCAAACACATCGTTTTTGCCCGGGCCCGGGCCTACAAGCTCAAGAACATCAGCGGCCCGCGCAAGGTGCTTCTCTCTCCGGAAGAGTGCAAGGAATTCCTCGAGGAGGGCAAGCTGTTTTTGTTCGACTTGTACAGGATTCCGTTCAATGGCGGCCTGGGCGGCAGGCCCGAGCCGATTCAGGGGGCTTCCAACGACGGGATGAGCAATTTCTTTGCAAAATACTCGCCCGACGGCAAATGGATTGTCTTCTGCAAAGCCAAAAGCTACATGCTGCTCCAGCCGGACAGTGAGCTCTACATCATCCCCGCCGAAGGAGGAAAAGCCAGAAGACTGCGCGCCAATACCGCTCGTATGAACTCATGGCACAGCTTCTCGCCCAACGGCAGATGGCTTGTGTTTTCTTCCAAGGCTAATTCGCCCTACACCCAGCTTTTCCTTACCCATATCGACGAAACGGGACAAAGCAGTCCCGCCGTTGTGCTGGAACACCTGACGTCGTCCGACCGGGCCGCCAATATACCCGAGTTTGTGAACGCCGGGCCAACCGCCATTAAGAGCATCCGCCAACAATTTCTCGATGATTACTCGTATTTGAGAGCCGCCGGTGAGTTCTTCAAAGGCGATGATTTTATCGGCGCCGAACGGCAATGCAGAAAATCGCTGGAATTGAATCCCCAAAGCGCGCAAGCGCACAGCATCCTCGGCATGGTGCTGTCTCGCCGGAACAAGTTAGACGAGGCCACCGGCCATCTGCTGGAGGCGATCCGGCTTGATCCCACCGACTACGAAGCGCACTACACGCTGGGGCAGACGATGGCTCGCCAAAATAAGATCGATGACGCCATCCGGCAATTCTCAGTGGTCCTCAGGCTCAGGCCGGACTATACGCAGGCGCACTGCTATATGGGATCGTTGTTGTTGGTTAAAGGCAGGCTCGATCAGGCGGCGGCTCATTTGTCGCAGGCGCTGAGCCTGGACCCGGACTATGTCGATGCCCACTACAATATGGGGCAGTTGATGCTTCGCCTGAGGAAATACGATGAGGCCGTCGGCTATTTATCACGGGCGGTTGCCTTAAAGCCGGAGGACGCCCAGGCCCACTATAAACTTGCCGTGGCGCTGGTTCAACACCAGCAGCCGGACCGGGCCATCGTGCATTACACCAAGGCGGTATCTCTTGAACCACAGGTCGATACCTCGCCCGGGTTGAACCACCTGTTGGCAAAGTACTACGCCCAAATGCGCCGGTTTCGTGAAGCGGCTTCACATGAAGAAAAGGCACTCGAACTTGCCCGCGCCGCCGGCAGCCAAAGGCTTGTACAGGAGTTCGAAAAATTGCTCAAAGCCTATAAGCAGCTAAGCAACTCTTCAAGGTAAAACAAAAACGGTGAGCATGTCATTGCGAGCGAAGCCATCTCGAGCCTTTGCGTTAACCAACAATTGAGAAGGCTCCGCCTCGCTCCTCGCAACCACACGCTTGTTATTTAAGCCTTGAAAGGGTACTATGAACTTTCAGAACCCGGTTTTTTTAAGATGTCCATGCTAAAGGAGAGATCATGAGTATGGTGAGTGTGAAGATGTGGGCGAGTTTGTTTTTCGTCTTGTGTATGCTGGTCATTCCCGGTCAGGCCCGGATTTGGGACGTGAGAGAATTTGGAGCGCAGGGGGATCGCAAAGGCAATGACACCCCGGCCATCCAGAAAGCCATCGACGCCTGTTCGACAGACGGGGGTGGGAGGGTGTATGTTCCGGCCGGGGATTATCATTGTGGCGGTTTACAGCTAAGAAGTCACGTCTCTTTATACCTTGAATCCGGCGCCACGTTATGGGTCAGCCCGAAGAAGGAAGAATATAGCAATGGCAATCGTTTTCTATATGCCGAGGGGCAAACCCATGTGACGATCGAGGGCAGAGGCGTTATCCACGGCACGGGCCGGGAAGATCTCGGGCGCAAGAAGGAAGACAGCAGACCGAGGCCGGAGTTTCGCGTGGGAATCCTCCGGTTCATACGATGTGAAAACGTGATGATTAAGGATATTACCGTCCGCTACAGCGATAGCTGGACGTTCGACCTGGAGTTCTGTGAAAAGGTGTATATCACGGGGGTCAGCATCCTTAACAATTACTACCGGGTCAACGCCGACGGGATCGATCCGGTCTCATGCAAAAATGTGCACATATCGAATTGTTATATCATTGCGGGAGATGACTGTATCGTCTGTAAGAGCAGGGAGAATGCTCCCTGCGAGGATATCGTCATCACGAACTGCACGATGTCGTCCAATGCAACAGCAGTGAAAATCGGGACCGAGTCGCGCAGCGACTTTAGAAATATCCATATGTCCAACTGTGTCATTCGGGACTCCACCGTTGGGATAGGGATGTATATCAAGGATGGGGCGATCGCCGAGCGCATCAGCTTCTCGAACTGTACGATTGAGACGATACGCAAGCCGGAGCTTGTCAGAGAATCTCTAATGAACTCGACCTATCCGATTTTTGTCGACATAGAAAAACGCGATCCCG
>Ga0272442_10005589_pt1 | contig 16736 bp, 10 predicted proteins | sample SSMForm2O_FD_200262 | JGI IMG/M metagenome (GOLD analysis project Ga0272442, IMG submission 200262) | Marine sediment archaeal communities from Little Sippewissett salt marsh, Falmouth, MA, United States - SSM-Form-2O | ecosystem: Environmental > Aquatic > Marine > Wetlands > Sediment ... | reverse complement strand
GGCCGACTTGGATGCCTTGACCCAGAACCAATAGGTTTCACCGGGCGTTGACGGGGTATAATCGAAATAAGTCCCAGTCTGCCAGAAGCTGAGCGGAATTTTGGGGCCGTCCACCCGATCGGAACCATACACAGTGTAGTTACCCGCACCTGGAACAGCGCCCCATGATATGCGGATTTTACGGACTTCAGTACCATCTGTTGCCTGGATATCCGGCTTGGGATAATTTCGCCACCCGGTGTCATAGGAGCTCCATTTCGAGCTGCGGGAACCGCTGGCATTGATGGATTTTTTCGCCCGGTAGTAATAGGTCTGTCCGGGAACGGCCGAGGTATCGCCCCAGTTTGGGTACGGGAGCCATCCGGAGATGGGATCCGGGACTATCTCGGGATGATCCGCCCGGTAAAAACGGTAATAATACCCTTCCTCATTGGTACAATTCATGGCAACGCTGTAATCGCTCGAACCGTCGGTGGCCCACATGTTTCTGGGCGGCTGGATTTTTCTCCAACCGGAATCCACATTGGTTTCCCCTGCCGCGTCTTCCTTCTTTTCCGGATGACAAATGACCTTATAATAATAATCCTTGCCATCCTGGGGGGGATTGTCACTCCAGCTGTCGAGGTTGCAGTACCACCAGGGACTGATGGGTTGATAATCCCCGTCCGATTTGTCCGCCCGCATGACCCTGAAATAGGTCCCCATGTTGACATCGTAATCCCATGTGATCTCGACATAATTGGATGTCCCGTCCGTGGCCTGAAGATTCGTGGGAGGCGGGATGCTCCTCCAGCCGGAATTATGGGGGCTGATCGAGCTCGCCTGGGTGCCGGAGGGACTCGATGCCGCCCACACCCGGTAGTAATACTTCTTATGCGGGGTACCGGTCTTGTGTTCGGCAAAGCCTTCCGATTGCCAGTAATGGAGATCCAGGTCGTACCATACATTGTCACCGTCTTTACAATACTGAACCCGGTAATGAGTGGCCCCGGGCACCGGATCCCAGGTAATCCGGGTAACCATCGGTTCGCCGTCGGTTGCCTGGACGTTTTGCGGCACGGAAAGGCGGGTCGTGTCATAGGGCCAGAGGCGAATGGTGACGTCATCCACGTAAGCCCCCTGCCCCACCTCGGAATCGCCGTCGCTCTTGAACCACACGGCAAACCAGACCTTTGGTTTATCGAGCACGTTTCCAAGGCCGGGAACATTGGAGAAATCCAGGTTATACCTCGTCCACGAGGTCTTTCGACCCAGCCACGGCCCATGAAAATTCGTTCCATCCAGGGAAACCTGGAGCCCCAGCTGATCGTCCGGATCCCGGGCATAGTTCAGGTAAAACAGAACAACCTCGCCCGCTGTCCTGTTCAACGTGCTGAAAGGCCCGTAAATGATGGCATTGCTCACATTGGGAACATAATGCTGGCTGGAATCGTGATCCTTTTTATCGTTCCCGTAACTATATGCGGAATAGGATGAATAGCCGGTGAAATAGGGGGGATAGGGATCTTTGGTACAGGTATGGGCGTGCTGATTTTTGGCCCACCACCTTCCGAAGTTGGTCCCCTCCGAATGCCAGATCCAGTGTCCCCACACCCCCTCGAAATCCTCGGACCAGATACATTCGTACGGGGCCTCGTCCGGATGGACCTTGATGAGCCATTCCTCCACCCCTAAAACGTTGTCCCAGTTCGTGGAATACAGGAACCCGGGCAGGGGATAATAGCCCGGCCAGTTGGGGTGCACATACAGGGTATGATCGTCATCGCATCCCACAACCGCGGAAAAATGGCCCGTGCTTACATCGTACCAGTCGATCCACCAGTTCCATATCGGGGGTCGGCGGGCGTCGATTTCGTTCGGAAAATCAGACCAGTTGAAAGAGTATCTCTGGATACCCTCGATATCCACCTTGTTTGCATACTTGTCATACTTACAGAACGCCTCGAGCCCCTCGTCAATATCCCATGGATACGTTCCGAATGTGTCGTCCCAGTCCACGCATTCCATGAGGTGATAAACGGCTTCCCAGACGTGTCCGAAAAAAGTCTGGTGTCCCCCGCCCGATGCCATCTGTCCATGATCCACCAGGCACCAGCCGTCATCGATCAGGTTGCCGTACCCGTGCATATCCCAGTAACCCATAACCACGGCCACGGACGTGGGCCCGCAGGAACAACGGCCATAGAGGTGCTGGTGATAGTAAGGGACGTCGTCGATGTAGTGCTGTGGAGGAGGGGTGTAGTCTTTGATCATGGATTTGGGAGGTTTTCCCGTAAGGATAATGGACGCCCAGACCTCCTCGGAGGTGATTGCCCTCTTGACGCCGGAACTGGACTGCAACCTTCCGGTATGTTTCAGTGCCGGAGTTTTTGACGGTTCCATCACCAGTTCCCTCGAGGGATCGATCAGGAGGCCGGGGGACCCGTCCCGCGATTTTTCCGAACATGTGGGTTCCATCAGGTAAAACAGCGGAGCCAGGAAGTACGTCCGGTCCACCGCGATCTCTCCCTCATCCATGCCCGCCAGCCTTCCCACTGCTCCGTCGAACCGCAGGTGCACCGCCACCCCGTCATAGACCTCGAGCATGGGATAAAGATCGTACCGGGCGGCTATCACAACGGTTCCGACTTCCTCCATGAGAGAGGATTTTGTTTCCGGATCCCGGATTCTTCTCAGCCACTTTTGATATTCCCCGGGAGGGAGGGCGATATCCTGGTTTATCTCGACATTTCTCAAGAGTTCGGTAGGAGGAGGTGTCCATGTCGCCTCATTGGAGCAGGCCTTCCGGAGATTCATCTCATAGCGGAGATCCCCCTCCGACTCGAGAGCTACTCCCTTTTTGGCAAACTGAACCGCCCAGGCATTGATACTGCCGTCAAGGGCATAATACGGTGTAGTTGAAATAATGCTGCATCCCGGCCATTTTCTTTCCGCGTAATACTCAGCCGCTTTTTTCACCAGGGAAAGCGGAACGGTCTCGTCCGCATTCGAGCGCTCCCCCTGTGCCTGGATGCCGCCTGCAATCATAATCAGGATACAGGCGGATAATACCCAACTCCAAATCGCGGTTTTCTTCATTATAGATCCTCCCCCTGATTGACTGAATCGAAGAGAATCGGATGGTTTCTCTCCCAAATGCGAAATTTCTATAATCAATAAATGGAGAACTGTCAAGCTGAATGATTGAATATTTGACAAATGCCTTTCCTTGAATTAATAAGGATTCAGCTTTTGCAAAATACCCGGAGGTTAAAAAATGAAATACCATACAGGGGGGAATCTTCTTTCGATCGCAATTTTCTCTCTTATGTTTCTGATGATCGCATCCGCCATTCCGGCCGGGGACGGACAGATCGATATCCTTCCCGATGGTTACAATGAATTCCAGATAACCAAACCCGGTTCCTACATCCTTGTGGGAAACGTAACCATGACTTCCAACGCCTCCTGCATCTCCATCCGGTCGGATAACGTCACCCTGGATCTGAACGGCCACATTCTCGAGGGACAGGCCGTACAGGCCGGAAACTGGGGCATCGAAAGCGAGGATATCTCCTCAGCCAAGGAATACAACAATATCACCGTTACAAACGGCACAATCACCAAATTCTCGGACGGAGGCGTCAAACTCGGTCATTATTGCCGGATCTCGAACGTCACGGCTCATGACAATAAAGGAACAGGGATAAAGGGAAGAAACAACTGCACCGTGGAAAACTGCCACTCCTTCAAGAATTTCTCCAGCGGCATCTCCGTTGGGAAATATTCCATTGTTCGAAACTGCACATCACGGGAAAACAACCCAATGGGATACGATGATTGCTTCGGAATCATAGCCGATATCGGGTGCGTGGTGGAAAACAATACCTGCACCGGAAATAAAAACTCGAGTGATAAATTGTGCGCCGGAATATCCATGGGGGGAGGGATTATCAGGGGCAATGTCTGTTCGTTCAACAGAACCGAGGAATTCGGCGAATGCGGCGGAATCCTGTCAAGCTCCTGCGTCATCAGGGATAACACATGCGAAGGGAACACCTCCAAAGAAGCAGGTTTCGTTTACGGCATACAGGCAGGCGCCAATTCTTTCGTGGACGGCAATACCTGCTCGGCAAACAACTCAGAATCAGATACAGGGACAGGCATTGGGATCAATCTGTTCCTAAACTGCCGTGCTTCCAACAACACCTGCAGCTCGAATGGAAATACACAGAAAAACCGCAGCGGAATTGGAATTCGTGTGGAAGGTTTCCAGAACCATGTCACCGGCAACAGCTGCTCGAATCAGCTCGCGGACGGTACCGGAAAGGCTGTCGGTATTTTTGTCGTGGGAAAAGATAACCGGATTCAATCCAATCACGCCACGTTCAGTGTGGGCCCGGCGGCAAACGGCTCCTACGGCATTTACATCAATGCCGGCGACGACTGCAATAACGTTGTCGTAGGGAACGTCACCTCGGGAAATCAAACTTTCGGCATCAGATTCTCGTCCACAACCAAGGGCGGATATGCCGCTGCAAATCTCACCGGGGACGGCATCGACTTGAACGGAACCAACAACAAAAACGGCGCCACCCCGGCAGCCAACGACAGCTTTTAAGGCGGCTTTTGAAACACAACTAATCGTAGTTCGCACGGGTCGCTTCATCCGACATGGTGGGGGCGATGAGGGGCTGCCATTTGGGATCCTCCCATGTCCCGAGGCTGGTATGCATATCCAGATACTTCTTCGGTATGGGATGCGTTCCCACAACAACTTTGACCCCGTAGCGTTTTTCGAGAAAGTCCCTGAATGTTTCAATCCAGGGGCAGGGGGGATACCCAACAACCATGCCGGTTGCCAGGTGAATCACCCGGGCGCCGTTTTTCACCATTTCCTCACCCGCATATTCGATGTTGCCTCCCGGGCAGCCTTCGCACGTGGTATACCCCACGAGCTCGACATCGCCTTCCCCGTATATACTGAAGGCTCCCTCCCTGTTTTTCATGGCTCGAAGGCATTTCCCTCCCGCACATCTCCTGTACCGATCACAGATAATGATCCCGATTTTCGTTTTGGAACTCATATCGATACCCTCATATTAGATTGATCAACTGATGGAATAATGCAACAGTGACGGGAACCCTTGTCAATATTGAAAACGAGACAAAATATGCCAACAATTTCCATGTTTACTGCAATGATGAAAAAGCCTCTTTTCCTGTTGATACACTCGAGATATTGTTTTGACAGGGGAACAATGTTCACCGGTTCATGAGGCGGCCCGGAGGGGTGAAAAGAACGCCCCGGATGATGAGTGAGGAAAAAAACGCACCCCAGAAGGTGGAAAAAAGCACTCCCGCCACAGGAATCCAGCTGGGAAGCATTTCCCGTGTAATCACATTTTTAATGAAAGGGATATCGGAAGCGACCGCCTCCATCCTTGACCCGATACCATACCATAAGAGAACCAGGGTCCCGGCTCCCAGGATCCCGGCGATGAATCCAAGAACCATCTTCTCCCCCAGAATGAGCCGCAATAAACCCATCCTTCCCAAACCCAGGGCGTGAAGGAGTCCGATCTCGCTTCTCTGCTCGATCACGGCCAGGCTCTCCGAATGGGCCAGGTTGAGGGCCGCCAGGAATAAAACAACACCAGTGAAAAGGAGAGCCACACCTGAAATCACATTTAAGATAAAGCGGAAACGGCCCAGGATCTCCCGGTTGGATTCCACGGCGAGCCCCAGGCCCTCCAGGGCGCCGATGACATCCTCCACATCCTTCACATCACGGATCTCCACCTGGGCCAGGGTGTAATCCAGAACCACGTGTCCGTGATACCAGGCGTTCAGCACCTTCACGATCTCGAGGGGCATGACGAGTCCCAGGAGCGAGGCGTCCGGGGTGAACCCCACCACCCGGCAACTGATCCGCCGGGCCTTTTCCGTATGAACAAGGCCGCTGATGGTGGATTCCCCGAGTACCAGATCGAAAGTCCGCCCGATGGCTGTTTCCTCGTTGAACTGTGGCAGGTTGTTACTCCGTGCGATTCCCATGTTGTAGAGATCCAGGAAATAGCGGGAAATCACAACCGGCGCGGGCCGGTCCGGGGAATAGTTTTTTCCCTCGAAGACTTCCCCGGGTGCGACGGCATCCTCGACGAGATGGGGAGGAACCCCGTTGACCACGATATCGGTCATGATCTCCTGCCCGAAGATGCTGCCCTCGGCACGGACCGGAAAACAAATGGGCTGGATCGGATAAATGGCGTCCACGCCGCTGATTTCGCCGATTCGATCGATGATGATCGCGTTCAGCTTCGTGCGGTTCATTTTAACGGGGCCGATCTCGAGTGTTTTCGGTTTCACGATCAGCCTCTTTTCCGGAAACGTTCGCCCGAGTTCCCGAACAAAAGGAGCGCGGATCCCGAAATACCCGACGAGGGAAAGGCAGAGAAAAAAGGCGGCCACGGCCATGGCAAAGAGATGCATGAGGGTGCGGCCGGGTTTTCGCCACATACTTCGAAAGGTCAAAAAGAGATATCCCTGGAGTTTCATGATATAAAAAGCATGGATTCCGCAAAGACGTCCTGGAAATCCTTCCTTCCGGCGAGTTCGATGAACTCGACGTTTCCGGCGATTTCCCCCGCCCGCATTCGCAAATCGCCGGAAAGAAGGGCATGGGCCGCCCCGGCCAGGGCCGCGTTCCCGATGAAATGGATCTTCCCCTCCCCCACCCCGGGCAAAAGCCCGATCTTTAGGGCGGCCTCTGGAGAAATGTAATTGCCGAAGGCCCCGGCAACGTAGATCTTCTCGATATCACCGACTTCTGCCCCATATTCCTTCAGGAGAAGTTGTACGGCGGTGGCAATGGCCCCTTTGGCGAGCTGGAGCTCCCGGATGTCGCTTTGGAGAAGGAAAATATCGCGGCCTGCTCCTCTTTCCTTTTCAGCAAGGAGAAGGCGATATCCCTGGTCTGTTTTCTCGAACCGTCTCGAGATCGCCCGGTTTTCCCTCGAGCCGTCCGGATTGAATCTCCCGGATACATCGATCATCCCGAGGTTCAGGAGTTCGGATACAAGGTCGATCAATCCGCTCCCGCAAATTCCCACGGCGGGTTTTTCATCGATTGTGTGGGGGAATAAATCCTCCCCGATCATGACGCGATCCACGGCTCCCGGTTCGGCCCTCATGCCGCAGGAGATGTTCCTCCCCTCGAAGGCCGGTCCGGCGGCGGCGGATGTGGCCAGGATCCGATCGGCGTTTCCCAGAACGATCTCGCCGTTGGTTCCGATATCCACCAGGAGGGAGAGTTCGTTTGACCGGCTCAAACCGGCAACGAGGAGGTCGGATACGGTATCGCCTCCAACGAAACCGCCGATGGCGGGAAACACAAATAATCTCGCTCCGGGATGGGTTCGGATGCCCGCCTCTCGAGCATGCATAAGGAGCCTGTCCCTGAATACGGGAACATAAGGTGCGGTTGGGAGAAAATCGGGTGAAACACCAAGAAACAGGTGCTGCATGGTGGTGTTTCCAGCCAGCGTGATGTATCCCACCTGGTCGATGGCGATACCGGAAGAAGAACAGAGCTCGGTCAAGATCTCATTGATGCAATCCGCGATAACGGAACGCAGGGTTTCGAGGTTTTGCGGGGATTGGGAGGCGAACTGAATGCGCGAGATCACATCGGCGCCGTAAGGGCTCTGGGGATTCAGTCGTCCTTCCCGAGCCAGGGCCTTTCCGGAGTCCAGTTGAAACAGTGTTCCGGCCACCGTGGTGGTTCCGAGGTCGAAGGCCGCCCCCAGGGGTGGCAACGCGGCCCGGGCGGGTTCGATATCCACCAGCTTCCCGTCGAAGAGGGTGAGGGCGACATGATAATCCGAGGATCTCATAACATGGGGCAGTTTTTTCAGAAAGGCGGGATCCGGTTCGAGGGAACTCATTTCGAGGGAGTCACGGACAAGATCCAGGTCCCCCAGCTGTCGTTCAAGAGTGGCGGGTTCGAGTTTCCGATTCACTTTTTTGAGATCGGAATCGGGCTTTTGTTCCAGGGAGATCTCCCCCAACATGATCTTTGTTTCCTTCCGGAGGGATTCCTCCGGTATGGAAATCGATGCGTCTTTTTCCGGGCAGGCCGTGCAGGCAAGGCGGAATCCCTGCTCGAGTTCGCCGGTGGAAAGGAATTTTCGATCCGGGTCCGAGGGAGAGGGGGCATGTTCGAGGAACCGGATCCGGCATTTGCCGCAGGTTCCTTTTCCCCCGCAATAGTCGTTCAGGAAAATGCCCGATTTGATCAGGGCGTCCCGAACCGTTTCACCGGGAGTAACGGATATTTCCCGGTTTTCCGGAGAGAGCAGAATTGTAATAGATTGTTCCATAATGATTCCTGGAAGAAAGAGATCAAATTATTTTTATGGGGCTAGTGGGTGAGTCTGACCCCATCCCCGCTCCCCATTCCAGCCTGGGATTTCTGATGGTATTCCCTGGCCTGGTAGAGAAAGGCCTCGAGCCTCATCCGGAGGTTCAGGGATTGCTGACCCGTAAAGGACAGGGAAATGCAGGGAAAACCGTTGTTATCCTCGTGGATGCGTTTCAAAATCGCGGTGACAATGGTGCCCGGCATGCAGGTGAAGGGCATGACATTGATCACGCCCGCCGCACCGCTGTCGTGGATAAACTCGAGGGTCTTCCCAACGGACAGGACCGCCTCCCCGGAAAAGCTGTAATGCAGGTACGGCTTGGATATTTGCAGGAGATCATATGGAAAGGCCTCCGTTTCCAGCTGCGAGACGCGATCGATTCTTTTTTGAACATGATGCATGTAAGTTTCGGTGAGGACATCCTTGAAGCTCCTCCAGTAATACCCTCGCTGCCTGTTGCGCCATTTCCGGATCAGGGTGACATAATTCAACCATTCCGTAATAGGAGGCAGGGCCACCTCTGCTCCCATGGCTTCGAGCGTTTTAACGAGGTTTTCATTCCCGGAAGGATTCGAGCGGATATAGATCTCCCCAACGATGCCGATGAGGGGCCTTTCACCCTTTCCCTCCACGGGAATGTCAAGGAAGCGGGGAACGTGCTGTTTCAGAACGCGTGTAAGATCGCCGTGGGAACGGATGCACTTTTTCAATTCCTCGAGGATTTCACTGTAGAGGACCTCGGTCTGACCCGGGTTCTTTTCATAAGGACGCGTTTTCAGGAGCTGGCGTTCCAGGGCATCCACCGCGGCGAGTCCCTGCCATACCAGGCGACTCGATTTCGGGGAAAGGGCACGGGTGTCGCTGTAAAACTCGACATCCTGGTTGAGGGAGATAATGGGGACATTCTTCAACCCGAGATCGTCGAGCACCTGTCGTTGGAGGACGGCGTATTGACCGAACCGGCAGGGGCCGTTTGCGGATGCCATGAAAAAGGCGGACAGGTCCGGATCGAAATCGGACCGGCGAACCTGACGCACCAGATCTCCCGTGGTGAGGAGTGCGGGAAAGCATTCCTTTCCCGTGGTGTATTTCCTGCCCCAGTACAGGGACTCATCATCGGGAAGATCCATGACTTCGGCTTCCATGCCTTCCGAACGAAGAATGGATTCGATGACAAAGGCATGCTTGCACATCTGGGGGATATAGATTTTCGCTCCCTCACTTTGCTGGCCGATATGGATTATGGGGCCGGATTTCGGGGTGGGAGGAACGTATCCGTTGTAACCGGAAATGGTATCCAGGTAGGCTTCGCACCGTGTGATAACACCGGCATCGGCGCTGTGTTCGTCGATTTCCACCTGGAGGAATGGCTTATTGGAGAGCTCTCGGGCGAAAAATTTCAGAAGAAAAGAATCCGGACCGCATCCGAAGTTGGTCACGTAAAGGGCGTAAAGGTGCCTGCTGTCCCGGATGATCTGGGCGGCTTTTAAAATGCGTTGACCGTATCGCCAGTACATGTTCAACCGCTCGAAGTCGAGCTTTACATCGTCCAGGGGAAGCATGTCCATGGGGATGGGGAGGACATTCATCCCGAGGAGCTTTTTGGGGAGATCCAGGTTCACCCCGGAATCGCAGGTATTGTAAGGCCTTCCCACGATCACGATGCTCCTGGTTCCGGGTCCGACTTTTTTCAGAATTTCAGAGCCCCGTTTTGTAAGGGAACGGGTGAATTCCTCCTGGGCCCGGCAGGCCGCATCAACGGCTCGATGGATCTCGCTCTTTCCCGCCCGGAGAATCTCCCCGTACCCGGACATCTCCTTTTTTACATAGTCCGGCCCCAACTGCATGAAAAGATGCGGCATGAAAACCTTCACACCGCAGGTTCTGAAATTGATGGCGGCATCGGCCGTGTAGGGAATGGTCTGTATGTAAGGGCAGTTGAATAGCGATTTATCCCTGGCCGTGTACTCGGGAGAAGGGGAATCCACGATGCTGGGGAGAAAAATGAAATCGGGTTTACGATCGATGAGCTCCAGGATATGGCCCAAAGCCACCTTGATGGGAAAGCAGGTTTCCGAAACCACGGCCTCCACCCCCCGGGTGATGTTCTCCTTGTTGGTGGGTCCGGTGACGTCGACGGAAAAACCCAATTCATGGAAAAAGGCGGTCCAGTAAGGCAGCTGTTCATGAAAGATGGAAGCGAGCGGGATTCCCACCCGGCCCTTGGGATTTTCCGGCTTCCCACGGTTCAGCTGTCTGAAAAGCAGTTCTTCACGTTCCTTGAAAAGATCGGGCAGGTTTGTATTTTTCTTACGGGAGTGATCCACGTCGTATTTCTCGCAACGGCTCCCGTAAAACAGGGGCTTCTCCCCTGCAATCCGGACGCAATGGATCTCGCAATGGTTGGGGCATGATTTGCATTCGAAGGTTTCCAGCTTGAACTCTCTTTTCGAAAGATCGAATCCCTTGAATTTGCTGGGTTTTTCACCCTGGGTGCGATGGGCGATTATGGCCACCCCGATGGCGCCCGTGACCTCGTGATGGGGGGGGACCGTGACCTCACGCTCGAGGACTTTGTTGAAGGCGGCCACCACGCTCTTGTTGAAGGCCGTGCCCCCCTGGAAAAAGATGTGTTTCCCAACACGCTTGTCGCACACCACGCGGTTCAGGTAATTGTAAATCGTGGAATAGGCGAGTCCGGCCAGGAGATCGTCGTGATCCGCACCGGCCTGCTGGTGATGCACCAGGTCGGTTTCCATGAACACCGTGCATCGATCCCCCAGGGGAACGGGGTGGCCGGCCTTGAGTGCCATCGGGGAAAATTCCGTCTTGAGATCCACACGAAGGCGGTCGGCCTGCTCCTCTAAAAACGAGCCGGTTCCGGCGGCACACACCTTGTTCATTTCAAAATCCACGATCGCACTGCTGTCGATACTGATGTACTTGGAATCCTGTCCCCCGATCTCGAACACGGTATCCACCTCGGGATCGATATCGATGGCCGCGGTGGCCTGGGCCGTGATCTCGTTACAGACCACGTCCGCTCCGATGATGTCGCCGCTCAGGTAACGCCCCGAACCGGTGGTGCCCGCCCCGTGGATCTCGACCGTATCTCCCAGTTCCTCGTAAATCTCATCGAGCCCTTTTGCAATGGCCTGGATGGGACGGCTGGCCGTGGGGAGGTAACGTTTGGCCAATACCCGGTGTTCGGAATCGATCACCACGAGATTGGTGCTGATGGAACCCACGTCCACCCCCAGGTAGGCAATGACTGGCTTGCCGGCGGCATTGTCCGGCTTGTGAACATGGGAACGGGGTGTGCCCTTTTCCGTGAGAAAGGGTTCAAGTGTGGAGAGCGTGGTTTTGGAATCGTAGGGCTTGGAAATATGCTCCCGAAGGGTATCCAGTCCCTTGAAATCCCTCCCGGATCCGTTTTCCCGAGCTACGAGCAGGGCGCCGATCGCACCCATGGAGGCGAAGTGCTCCGGCACGATCAGACGGCCGGGGTCGAGCTCGAGCACGTTTTCGAAGGCTTTCACCATTCCCACATTGGCCGCGACTCCGCCCTGGAACGCGATGGGGGGGATGAATTTCTTACCCTTGCTGATGCTGGCCTTGAAGTTCCGGGCCAGGGCATGGCAAAGACCGCTGACAATATCCTCGACCGGGGTTCCCACCTGCTGGAGGTGGATCATATCCGATTTGGCGAAAACGCTGCACCTTCCCGCGATCCGGGGGGGATGATCGCACAGGAGGGCCATTTCGCCGAATTCCTTCTCGATGGAAACACCCAGGCGAACGGCCTGTTGATCCAGGAAGGAACCGGTGCCCGCGGCACAAAGGGCGTTCATGGAAAAATCGGCAAGAACCGTGTTCCCGTTTTCCTCGGTGAAAAAGAGGAGCTTGGAGTCCTCCCCGCCCATTTCGATAACGGTCCGCACCCCGGGGATTTCACTGACAACGGACCGGGACTGGGCCACGATTTCATTCACCGAGGCGCCCCCGGTGAGATCCACGAGTTCCTTCCCACCCGAACCCGTGGCAGCGAAAACCGCCACACGGGAATCCTGGTATTGGTCAAGAATCCGCTCCAGGGATTTCAGGGCGGTATGAAAGGGAAGTCCGCCGGTTCGATCGTACCCCTCGTACAATAAACGGCCGCCGGTATCCGTCACCCATGTGTTCACGCTCACGGAACCGACGTCAATTCCGATAGATATCTCTTTTGTCATCGTATAACAACCCGGTCACAAGAATAGATCCAGATAGACAGGGGAAGGAATCCCGGCATGGATTTCTACTGCCTGCTTTCGAGGAAACGCCTCAACGGGCTCTCCCGGGGATCAGAGGGGATCACTTGGTTGAACGCTCGACGTAATCCACTTTGTAAACAGCGAAACCGTCGGATTTCTGGAGGATAAAGCTCTGTTTATCACCCAGCATATGGACGTTCTTCAGGCCATCGACCGGGATGTCGCGGATGAGAAGGACATCAATGGCCAATCCTTCCGTTTTGACCACGTTATAGGGGCGCTGGGCCTGGGCCGGGGTGCTCAACAGGTTGAGGAGGGAACTCAATGCCAGAACAGCCAGAGACAGCGCGATCACCGACAGTACCACCTTGTAAAAAGGATCCTTTCGCATGTATCAGCCTCCCTTGTTCGGTTTTTTTCCATGAATAAGGATTTGTAGACTCTTTACCGTTAATTGTTCCAGGGATTCAACAATAAAATCGGCCTTTCCGAGCCGGTCGGCGGGAAACGTGCCAGAAACGGCCACAGATTTCATGCCCGCCCGGTGGACCGCCTCGATCCCGTTCAGGGAATCCTCGATCGCTGCACACCTTTCCGGCGGGGTCTCAAGGCGCCTCGCCGCGGCTAGGAAAATATCCGGAAAGGGCTTGCCCCGCTCCATGTCCTCCCCGCTTATTACCACGGGAAACATGTCGAAAAGCCCCACCCGGGTGAGGTTGAAACGGATCTTTTTCCGGGAACCGGAAGAGGCCAGGGCGTATGGAATCTTTTCAGTTTGAAGGGAGCTGATCAGCTCGATCGCCCCGTCACAGGGCTTCAGATCCCCCTCTCTGACCTTTTGTTCGTAAAGTTCATGCTTCCGATCGTGAAAAACCTGCTGATCCACCTTCATCGAGAACTTGCGGAACACGTAATCCACGATATCCGCGTCCGTGAGGCCGCAATTGGCCATGATATCCTCGTCCGAGAGGGAGATGCCCTGTTCGGCCATGGCCTGTCGAAAGGAGGCCAGGGAAAAGGGCTCGCTGTCCACCACCACCCCGTCCGAGTCGAATATAACGGCAAAATCGGGCAAAAAAATACCTCCTCGAGGGATCACACAGAAAAATCGGCCCTCCTTTAACCTTTAGAGAAAGAGATGACAAGGAAATAATGAGGGCGGGAAGCGCTCAGCGGTGAGCGGTGAGCGGTCAGCGGGGGATATGGGGTCAATCTTCTATCTCATTCTATTTATTGAATATCATGAACATAACATAAATAGAGAAGCAATTCCAACATCCAGGTTAGAGCTCGCGACAATCAAACCCGCTTTACCGCTCCCCCTCTTTGGTTTCACCCGACGCCGCCTTTTTGTATCAAACAAGGCTTTTGAGTAATATTGGCATCTACCAAACGGCCCGATTGAATCAGCTCAGGAGTCCCTGGATGATGATCTCGACCGCCTCGTCCTCGTCCAGGCCGCGGCTCATCAGGGTCTCGAGCTGCTTGTTGTCCACGCTCCCGATCGCGGCCTCGTGGGTGATATGGGCCTTGGGGTTATTCACCTCCACGATGGGAATGGCGGTTGCCACCCCGTTATCCTGCACGATCTCTTTACAGTCCACGTGACCCCGGGCATGGGGGGCGGTGGCGATCATCTTGTTATACACCTCGGCCCGGGCGTTTTCCCGAACCGCGATCCGGGAGGTCAGGGCGCCCCGTGCCCCCTCCCCCACCAGCTCGCCCGTTTCCCTGATCTTGATCAGATCGTCCCCGGTCCCGTCGATCCGTGCGGTCATTTCCATAACGCTGTGGGGACGGCATACGCATTCGTAATCGATATCGATCAGGCCGACCCTGCCCCGGAGGAGTTCGAATTCGGTTTTGAACCTTGCCCCGGCCCCGAGCTCGACCTTTGCCTTGGGTACCACCTTGATGCCGCCCTGAGGGCTGTGGATGTGTTTCTCGAAGTAGGTATATTCCGCTCCCTCACCGATCCTGATATTGGCGTTCATGAGGTGCTGAACGTCCACCGCGTTGGGAAACACGCAATGAGCAAGAAGCGAAATCCGGGAGTTCTTCCGAATGTCAACGTCCAGGATAATCCTCTGGATGCCGGTTTCCGGAAGCATGCCGAAACAGAAATGAACCGGCTTTTCAATGACCGTTCCCTCGTCGAGAACGATTTTGGCATCGATCCCGTCCTCGAGTTCCTTGACATCCACGTGAAGGCCCGGGAGGAGCTGGCTCCCCACAACGGTGTTGTGATGAACCACCAGCCGGGCCACTTCGGGATCGTCGAGCACGTGGGTGCTGATCCCGGTGGGTTTGTACAGATCTTCCACGGTCTGGCTTCGATCATTCATTTTGTTCTCCTTCCAGGATATCGGGTACGTTTTTATGGTCGCAGGGGATGCATTTGTCTTCGAAGTACCGGTACAGTTTTTCCGCCTTTCCCTTTTCCACGATCTGGCCGTGGCAGAGGAGAAATCCGTGTTCCGCCTGCTTCAGAACAGCCAGGCTGTGGGTGATCAGGATCACGGTGGAACCGGCCTCCTTGAGGATTCTGAGGGCATGGAAGATGTTGTCCAGGGATGAGACGTCGATTCCGGAATCCGGTTCGTCCATCATCACGAACCGGGGTTGCATGGCCAGGATCGAGGCGACCTCGACCTTTTTGCGTTCCCCGCCGCTTAAGGTTTTATCCACGGCACGGTCCATATAGGTATCCGGATTTAACCCGAGCTTGGAGAGGCAGTCCCGGACATTCTCCTCGCTTTTATCCTTTGCCGCGGCATGAATGAAACGCCGAACGGGCAGGCCCTCGAACCGGGCCGGTTCCTGCCACCCGAGGGTGATTCCCTTCCTGGCCCGCTTATCGACCGGGAGATCTCGTATGGATTCGCCATCCAGGAGAATGTCCCCATCGAACTCGGTGAAGCCCTCGAGTCCCATGATGGTGGATGCCAGGGTGGATTTCCCCGCTCCGTTGGGTCCCACGATGGCGTGTATGTTTCCGGGCCAGAAATCGATGGTGAGATCGTCCAGGATCTTTTTCCCTCCCAGCGACAGGGTCAGGTTTTTCACATCGACAATTCCCATTTTATTCCGCCTTCCTGTGTTTATATCCTTCTCCAATCTATTAGTATCTTTTTACCACAGCCATGGTTTTGAAATCAAATGCTTTTCTCTCTATCCAAAAATCCCGGCCTTGACTCCCCCTCCGATTTTGGAATAGGAAATGCAAAAGGGTGAAGGAGGGCGTCATGCTGTCATTTCCGGACAGGGACATGGAACCGGGTCGGGTATTCTGTATCGGAAGGAATTATCGCGAACATATAAAGGAGCTGGGTGGCGATACCAGTGAAGATTGCATCGTATTCATGAAACCGGGCTCGAGCCTTGTTCCACCAAAGGTTCCGGTTCGGCTTCCCCGGGATCGAGGAACCATCCACCACGAAGTCGAGCTGGTCGTGGTCATTGGAAAGGGAGGAACCGGCATTCAAAGGGACAAGGCCCCCGCCCACGTCGAGGGCGTCACCCTGGGAGTGGATCTCACCCTCCGGGATCTCCAGAACCAGCTGAAAAAGAAAGGTCAACCGTGGGAACTTTGCAAGGCCTTCGAACAGAGCGCCCCCATCGGGGAATTCATCCCCTTCGATTCCTCCCTGGATTTAGGGGATATCCAGCTCCAGTGCCTGGTGAATGACGAACTTCGCCAGGACGGAAACACCCGCGACATGATCTCATCCGTATCGCGCCTGATCGAGATTTTAAGCGGGTACTGGGAGCTGGGAAAGGGCGATCTCATCTTCACCGGAACCCCCTCTGGAGTGGGTCCCGTGTGTCCGGGCGATATCCTGACTGTCAAAAGTCCCCAGATCGGCACGTTTACATGGGAGCTGGTTTGAGACAGATTTTTGGGCGGGTATGCTTCCACCCCGGATACAAGAGCGAAAAAAAGTGGAAATACAATCAGCCACTAAAATGCACAAAATGCACAAAAAGGAAATAAATCAGGAGGTTCCAATTATTGATAAGAGAAGGGACAGAAGTGACACAAGAATTAGAACACGCTCCACCCGTTGCCATCAGGTTGAGC
>Ga0272442_10005588_pt1 | contig 16744 bp, 17 predicted proteins | sample SSMForm2O_FD_200262 | JGI IMG/M metagenome (GOLD analysis project Ga0272442, IMG submission 200262) | Marine sediment archaeal communities from Little Sippewissett salt marsh, Falmouth, MA, United States - SSM-Form-2O | ecosystem: Environmental > Aquatic > Marine > Wetlands > Sediment ... | reverse complement strand
GGGCGCTGCCGGCGGAGTCGATGGCCAGGAGGCCGCGGGTCAGGCGGCGCAACGTGTCGAGGCGCTCCACGGCGGCCACGACATCGGCCATCGACGCGTCGAGCTGCGTGCTGAGCTGAACTCGTCTCATCACGACGACCAGCGTCGCAGGCGCCACGCGTGCCTGCTAGAGCCGGGGGCTGTGCCGGTGGCCGGCCAAAGCGTCCTCGACGGCCCGCACCTGCGGCAGCAACCCCGTCAGGCGGCCGAGCTCACGTTCCAGCGTGACCACGGCTGCCTCGACCGTCGGGGCGTCGACGTGGCCGGCCAGATCCGCGCGGACCAGGCCGAGTGCTCGTTGGTGGCCGTCGATCCCCGATGCGACGTGCCAGCGGGTGAAGCGCGCCAGCACCAGCGGGTGGCGTCGCAGCACCTCGTGCAGGCGGTACTCCGGCGGGCACCGGTCGAGCAGCCACGCGCAGGCCGCGGCAACCCAGTCGTCGGCGTCCGGGGGCGGCAGCCCATCCGGCCACGCCGGTGGCGTCCAGCCTGCGGGAACGGTTGCCATGGCCCCCTCGCGGGGCGTGTGGGTGCTTCGCGCGGCCTACCTGCCCCGCGAAGCACCCACTCCCCGTCGTAACGTGATCATTTGGGCTCAGGCGTCGCGGTCAGGACGTGATCAGCTGGCGCAGCACGTACGGCATGATCCCGCCGTTGCGGTAGTAGTCCGCCTCGCCGGGGGTGTCGATGCGCACGACCGCGTCGAACTCCGTGGCCCCGCCGTCCTCGGACGTGGCGACCACGTGGACGGTGGACGGGACGCCGCCGTCGTTCAGCCCCGTCACCCCGCTGATCGAGAACGTCTCCTCACCGCTCAGCCCGAGCGAGTCGGCGTTCTCCCCGGCCGGGAACTGCAGGGGCAGCACGCCCATGCCGATGAGGTTCGACCGGTGGATGCGTTCGTACGACTCCGCGATGACCGCTCTGACGCCGAGCAGGGCCGTTCCCTTGGCGGCCCAGTCCCGCGACGACCCCGAGCCGTACTCCTTGCCCGCGAGCACCACCAGTGGCGTGCCGGCCCTGGCATAGGCCACCGAGGCGGCGTAGATCGTGGTCACCGGCGCCTCCGCGGCGCTTCCCCCCCGGGTGAAGTCTCGCGTGAACCCGCCCTCGGTGCCCGGGGCGATCTGGTTGCGCAGCCGGATGTTCGCGAACGTCCCGCGGATCATCACCTCGTGGTTGCCGCGCCGTGACCCGTAGGAGTTGAAGTCGCGCCGCTGCACACCGTGCGAGCGCAGGTACTCCCCCGCCGGGCTGTCGGCCTTGATGGCACCGGCCGGGGAGATGTGATCGGTGGTGACCGAGTCGCCCAGCCGGGCCAGCACCCGGGCACCCGAGATGTCGGTCACCGGATCCGGCTGCTGGCCCATGCCGTCGAAGTACGGGGCCTTGCGCACGTAGGTCGAGGCGTCGTCCCAGGCGAACGTCTGCCCCGTGGGGGTGGGCAGGGTCTGCCAGCGCTCGTCGCCGGCGAACACGTCGGCGTAGTCGCGGGTGAACATCTCGCTGGCGATGGAGGAGTCGATGACCTCCTGGATCTCCGTCGGGGTCGGCCACAGGTCGGCGAGGTACACCGGCTGCCCGTCCGACCCCGTGCCGAGCGGCTCGGAGGTGATGTCCAGCGCCATCGACCCTGCGAGCGCGTAGGCCACCACCAGCGGAGGGCTGGCCAGGTAGTTCATCTTCACGTCGGGGTTGATGCGACCCTCGAAATTGCGGTTGCCGGAGAGCACGGCCGCGACAGCCAGGTCGGCCTCCTGCACCGCTGCCGAGATCTCCGGCGGCAGCGGGCCGGAGTTGCCGATGCAGGTGGTGCACCCGTACCCGACCAGGTGGAAGCCCAGCTTCTCCAGGTACGGGGTGAGCCCGGCCCGGTCGTAGTAGTCCATGACCACCTTCGAGCCCGGCGCCAGCGTGGTCTTCACCCACGGACGGCGCGCCAGGCCACGCTCCACGGCCTTCTTCGCCAGCAGAGCGGCCCCGATCATCACCGACGGGTTGGACGTGTTCGTGCACGAGGTGATGGCTGCGATGACCACCGCACCGTGGTCGAGCACGAACTCGCTGCCGTCCTGGAGCGTCACCGCCGTGGGACGGGACGGACGCGTCTGCGGCGCCACCACCGCGGAGTGGTGCGGGAGGGCGCTGACCGGCTCGGCCTCGTCGACCGCGACCGGGTCGCTGGCCGGGAACGACTCGGCCACACCCTCGTCCAGAGCCGACTCGGCGTCCGAGGGGTCGTGGTCGACATAGTCGGCGACCGCGACCGCGAACGCCGCGGCGGCCGAGCTCAGCTCGATGCGGTCCTGCGGACGCTTCGGACCGGCGATGGACGGCACGACCGTCGACAGGTCGAGCTCGAGGTACTCCGAGAACGCCGGCTCGTTCGTCGGGTCGTGCCACAGGCCCTGCTCGCGGGCGTACGCCTCCACGAGCGCCACCTGCTCCTCGCTGCGCCCGGTGAGGCGCATGTAGCGGGTCGTCTCCTCGTCGATCGGGAAGACGGCGATGGTGGAGCCGTACTCGGGACTCATGTTGCCGATGGTGGCGCGGTTGGCCAGCGGCACCGCGCCGACGCCGGGGCCGTAGAACTCCACGAACTTGCCGACGACACCATGCTGGCGCAGCATCTCGGTGATCGTGAGCACCAGGTCGGTGGCCGTTGCGCCGTCCGGCAGCTCGCCGGAGAGCTTGAAGCCGACGACACGCGGGATGAGCATGCTGACCGGCTGACCGAGCATGGCCGCCTCGGCCTCGATGCCGCCGACGCCCCAGCCGACCACGCCGATGCCGTTGACCATGGTGGTGTGCGAGTCGGTTCCGACGCAGGTGTCGGGATATGCCCAGGTCGCGCCGTCGCGCTCGCGCACCATCGTCACGCGGGCAAGGTGCTCGATGTTGACCTGGTGGACGATGCCGGTGCCGGGGGGCACCACCTTGAACTCGTCGAAGGCGCCCTGTCCCCAGCGGAGGAACTGGTAGCGCTCCTTGTTGCGCTCGTACTCGAGGTCGACGTTGCGCTCGAACGCGTCGGGGCTGCCGAAGAGGTCGGCGATGACCGAGTGGTCGATGACCAGCTCGGCCGGCGCGAGAGGGTTGATCGAGGCAGGGTCTCCCCCGAGGTCGGCCACCGCCTCACGCATGGTGGCCAGGTCGACGACCGCGGGTACGCCGGTGAAGTCCTGCATGATGACCCGGGCAGGGGTGAACTGGATCTCCGTCGACGGCTCGGCCGTCGCGTCCCAGCCCACCAGGGCCGCGATGTCGTCGGCGGTGATGTTGGCGCCGTCCTCGGTTCGCAGCAGGTTCTCCAGCAGCACCTTGAGGCTGAACGGCAGGCGGGAGACGTCGCCTGCGGCCGCCAGCCGGGCGATCGTGTAGGTCGTGCCGCCTACCTGCAGAGTTCCGTGCGATCCGAAGCTGTCCACGCTGTCGTCCTCCGATTTATCTTGACGTCAAGATATTTTGACTGTAGCCGTTTCGCTCCTCGGCGACAACCATCCTGCCCCGCCCGTCGTCGGGCCGCAGTGAGACGACGCACTCGACGTGGTGCGTCATCGGGAACATGTCGAACGCCTCGAGCCCGTCGCAGTGGTAGCCCTGCTCGGCGAACGTCCGCAGGTCCCGCGCGAGGGCTGCGGGATCGCAGGCGACGTAGACGACACGTCGTGGCCGTAGCCTCACGATGGCGTCGCACACTTCGCGCCTGGCACCCGATCGCGGCGGATCGAGCACCACGAGGTCGACCGCGCTGGGCGCAGCGGGGGAACGCAACCAGCGCTCCACCCGAGCGCCGTGCACGCTGACCCCGTCGCGGCGCAGGTTGTGGCGGGCATCGCGCACGGCCTGGGCATCGGACTCCACCAGCATGCGCGGCGCAGCCCCCGTCGCCGCGACGGCGCCGGGGTCTGAGCCGGGGTCTGAGCCGGGATCTGAGCCGGGGCCTGGGGCGTGGCCTGGGTCGGGAGGAAACCCGACGGTCCCGGCGAAGAGGCCGACCCCGCCGTACAGGTCGAGCAGAGACTCCTCGCCGTCGGTCTGCAGCGCACGTCGGACGGCGTCGACGAGGGCCTGGGCCGCACCCGGGTGCACCTGCCAGAACCCGGAGCCCGTCACCTGCCACGACCGTCCGGCCGCCACCTCCTGCCGTCGCCGAGCGCCGGAGACGTGACGCAGACGCCGCGGGGACGAGGGGTCGGCGACCTCGACCGTCGGGGGGTCACCATTGCCACCGGTCAGCACGACCTCGCCGCCCGGTGGCCACTGCCGGCCGACGACGTCGGGGACACCCAGCTCGCGATGGGCGAGGGGGCAGTCATCGATGGGGACGACCGAGTGCGAGCGGTGGCGCCGCAGCCCGGCACGACCGTCGGCGTCGACGGCGAGGCGCAGGCGGGTGCGCCAGCCCAGACCCTCGTCATCGCCCGGCACTGCCGCCACGGTGACGTCGTCGGGGTCGACGTCCAGTCCGCCGAGGCGACGCAGCTGCTCGGCGACCACGCCGGCCTTCAGGCGACGCTGCTCGGCCAGGTCCACGTGCTGCCAGTCGCACCCGCCGCACCCCCCTGCCACGGCCACCGGGCAGCGTGGCGGGACCCGGTGCGGGGAGGCGTCCAGCACCTCGACCGCGTCGGCGCGCCAGAATCGTGCGTCCTGCGCGCCGTCGGTGACCGTGGCGCGCACTCGCTCCCCCGGCAGCGCGTGGCGGACGAACACCACCCGACCGTCGTGCCGGGCGACACAGTGCCCGCCGTGGGCGACCGGGCCGACGTCGAGGTCCAGCGTGGTCACGGGCGCGGCGCTCGGCGAACGACCGGCTCGTCGCGGAAGTCTGTCGCGTCACCCTCCTCGCCCTGCCACGGCACCCGGGTGATCATCACGCCGCGCATGAGGGACAGCTGCTCGACGAGCTTGGCCGTGCTCGTGTTGTGCAGCAGCCGCTCCCACCAGTGCCGCACCACGTACTCGGGGACGTACACGGCGACCACGTCGCGCGGGCTCGTGCGCTGGATGCCGCGTACGTACTCGAGCACCGGGCGGGCGATCTCGCGGTAGGGCGAGTCGAGCACCCGCAGTGGGACGGGGATCTCGTAGTGCTCCCAGTCGTCCATCAAGGTGCGCGTCGACCGGGGGTCCACGTCGACCGTCACGCCCTCGAGCACATCCGGGCTCGCGGCCCGCGCGTACGTCACGGCCCGCAGCGAGGTGCGGTTGACGTGCGCGACAAGCACGATCGCGTGGACGCGCGACGGAAGCGTCACCCGCGACGACACCCCGTCGACCGCCACCTCGTCGGCGACGCTGACGTAGTGCCGCTGCACCAGGCTCATGGCGAGGTAGGAGACGCCCATGAGTGCCACGGCGACCCAGGCGCCCAGCAGGAACTTCGAGATGAGCACGACCAGCAGCACGACCGCGCTGAGTGTCAGGCCGACGACGGTCAGCACCCTGCGTCGGCGCAGCGCGCGTCGCTCCGCCGGGCGCCGCTCCGTCCGCAGCCGCCGGCCCCAGTGGCGCACCATCCCCGCCTGGCTGACGGTGAAGGCGACGAACACGCCCACGATGTACATCTGGATCAGGGCGTTGACCGACGCATCGACCGCGACCAGCAGGATGGCCGCCACCAGGCCCAGGGTGACGATCCCGTTCGAGAACGCCAGGCGGTCGCTGCGCGTGTGCAGGGCGCGGGGCAGGTAGCTGTCGCGGGCCAGCAGCGACCCGAGCACGGGGAAGCTCGTGAAGGCGACGTGCGCGGCCATCAGGAGGATGAGCACAGCCGCCATCTCGGTCACCACGAAGGCGAACGACACGTCCTCGAAGACGGCCCGGGCCAGCTGCCCCAGCACCGGCACCTGGTCGAAGTCCTCAGGCACGGGCACACCGTCGCGCGTCAGCGACGCGGCGGGGTTCTCGACGTAACGCACGTCGGCGACCTGGGTGAGCCACACGAGACTGATCAGCAGGGCCGCCCCGAGCCCGCCCAGCCACATCACCGCGTTGCCGGTGTTGGGTCCGCGGGGGGTGGCGAAGTACGACGAGGCCGACGTGACCGTCTGCACGCCGGTGAGGCTGACCGACCCGACTGCGAACGAGCGCAGCACGAGGATGCCCAGCGCGAGCCCGGTGACAGCCATCCCGTTCTCACCCGCCGGGGTGATGTCGAGGTCGGCGGTCTCGGCGACCGGTGGGTCGCCGGTGACCGTGCGGATGACACCCCACAGGACGACCAGGCCCACCGTGACCAAGAAGAGGTAGGTAGGCACGGCCGTCAGTGGACGCCAGCGACGCACTCCTCGCAGGTTCACCAGGACGAGAAGCGCCGTCCCGGTCAGGGCCGCCGGAACCTCCATCCCCCGCAGCGACGGCCAGGCGGAGGCCAGGTACTGCGACGCCGAGGCCATGGAGACCGCCAGCACCAGCACGTAGTCCACCAGCATGGCGCTGCCGACCAGCAGGGAGGCCCGGCTGCCCAGGTTCGACGCCGCGACCTCGTAGTCCCCGCCGCCCGAGGGGTACTCCCGCACCGTCTGCCGGTAGGACGCGGAGACCACGAGCAGCACCGCACCGACCGCGACGGCGACCGGCAGCGAGTAGGCGTACGCCGCGACACCTGCTGCGGCGAGGGTCAGCAGGATCTCGTCCGGCGAGTAGGCCAGCGACGACAGCCCGTCCGACCCGAACACGGGGATGGCCACTCGCTTGCGCAGGGTGCGCTTCGGCTCCTGCCCGGAGCGCAGCTTGCGGCCGAGCACGACGCGTTTGCTCAGCTCGCTCAGTCGGGCCACAGGTGACGATGCTAGGGAAGCGCGACACACTTCGGTGACGGGACCGGGTGCGAAGCCGGGTCAGTCTCCGCGGCGACGGCCCCGGGATTGGTAACGTCGCATGTCAGGGCATGAGAGGACGGTCGACGTGAACGTCGTGATCCTGGGGTGTGGGCGCGTGGGCGCCATGCTGGCGAACGCGCTGGAAGACATGGGTCACAACGTGTCGGTGATCGACCAGGACCCCAACTCCTTCCGCAGGCTGGGCCCGACCTTCGAGGGCCGCACCGTGACCGGTGTCGGGTTCGACCCGGACGTGCTGCGCAAGGCGGGCATCGAGAAGGCCGACGCGTTCGCCGCGGTCAGCAGCGGCGACAACTCCAACATCATCGCCACGCGGGTCGCCCGCGAGGAGTTCGGCGTGCACAACGTCGCGGCACGCATCTACGACCAGGGACGCGCCGAGGTATTCGAACGTCTGGGCATCCCGACCGTGGCCACCGTCGGCTGGACGGTCGACCAGCTCGTCCGACGACTCATGCCGCAGGGCGCGGCGACCGCGTGGACCGACCCGTCCGGGCACGTGCGACTGGCGGAGGTCGACGTGCACGAAGGCTGGCGGGGACGCTCCGTGGCCGAGCTCGAGCGCGCCAGCGGAACCCGGGTGGCCTTTCTCGTGCGGCTCGGCGCGGCGATGGTGCCGACGGGCGCAACCGTCGTCCAGGACGGGGACATCGTGCACGTGGTCCTGTCGACCGAGGAGGCCGACGACACTGTCGAGACGCTGGAGAAGGGGCCGGAGGACTGATGCGGGTCGCCATTGCTGGGGCAGGCAACGTCGGCCGGTCCATCGCCGCCGAGCTGCTCGACGACGGGCACGAGGTGCTCCTCATCGACAAGGAGCCGCGGGCGATCAAGTCGGCCACGGTTCCGCAGGCGGAGTGGCTGCTGCAGGACGCCTGCGAGCTGTCGTCGTTGGAGGAGGCGGCACTCGACCGTTGCCAGGTCATGATCGCCGCGACGGGCGACGACAAGGTCAACCTGGTGGTCTCGCTGCTCGCCAAGACCGAGTTCGGCGTCCCCCGTGTCGTCGCCCGGGTCAACCATCCGAAGAACGAGTGGTTGTTCACAGAGACATGGGGTGTCGACGTCGCCGTCTCGACTCCACGCATCATGAGCGCACTGGTCGAGGAGGCGGTCAGCGTGGGCGACCTGGTGCGCCTGTTCACGTTCCGCCAGGGCGAGGCCAACCTGGTCGAGCTGACGCTCCCCGACGACTCGCCCATCGTGGGGACGCGCGTGGGCGATGCACCGTGGCCGGTGGACACCACCCTGGTGGCTGTCATCCGTGACGGTCACGTGCACACCCCACGTCAGGACCTGCCGTTGGAGGCCCATGACGAGCTGCTGCTCGTCGCCGCCCCGGAGCGTGAGCCGGCCCTGGAGAGCCTGCTCTCCCCGCACGGCCACTAGCCGTCGACGTCGGTCTCGGACTCCGCCTGCGCCCCGGCGGAGGCCTGTGCCTGCGCCTCGGCCTCGACCTCGGCCTCGACCTCGGCCTCCGCGTCGAGGATCCTCTGCTGCGCCCGTGCACGCTTGATGACCAGCCACGACAGCCACAGGCACAGCAGGAACAGCGGCCAGCCCATCGCCACGCGCACGATCCCGAGCGCGACGACGGACTCGGTCAGGTACAGCGGCACCTGCACAGCGAGGCGAGCCGCGAACAGCCCGACCCAGAACCACGAGGCGACCGTGTAGGCACGCAGCAGGTAGGGCGACGCCCGCCAACCCATGCCTTCGCCTGTGGCCAGGCCCACCAGCACCCCGAGCAGTGGCCAGCGCACCACGATGGAGACCAGGTAGGCGATGCCGTAGACGACGTTGATGAGCAGACCTGGCAGGAAGAAGTCCTCGGCCTGCCCGGTCCGCCCGGCCAGCCAGGCGGCGATCGCAACGGCGACGAACCCGGCGATGACGCTCTGCAGGCTGTCCCGGCGCACGAGCCGGATGACGGCGAGCAGCCCGCCGGCGGCGAGGGCTGCGATAAGCGCCGGCTGCAGCTCCCGTCCGGCCACCGCGAACACCGTGACGAAGATGACCGTCGGCAGCCCGGAGTCGACCAGCATCTCGCGGGTGACCAGCGAGGAGGTCGGGAACTGCTCCCCCGCGACGTCCCGTAGACCTGGGCGGTCGGTCACGACGCCGGTGCCGGGTCCAGCTCGTAGCGAGGGTTGTACATGATGCGCTGACCCGCGGAGATCGACACGAGACCGCTCGCGGTCAGGGTGCGTCCGCAGTCGATGCCGTGGATGCGGCGACGGCCCAGCCAGATGAGCGTGACCGCACCGGACCCGTCGAAGAGCTCGGCCTCGAGGGCGGGCGAGCCGGCCCGCGGAAGCATCCGTACGGACCGGATCGATCCGTGCACGGTCACCCGCTGCCGGTCACAGCACTCCGCTGCCGGTACCAGGCCGAGCTGTTCGGTGGTGTCCAGGAGCTCGGCGGCGTCACGCTCCTCCGCGGAGGCTGCGAACCGCTCCCAGATCCCGCGAAGTCGGCCCCGAGGGCCTGTCGCACCGGATGTCTGCGACGTGGTCACGGCTCCAGGCTACGACACGGACGCCGACTCGGCGTCACGACGACGGGCCGCATACGCGGGCTGCAGCACCTGCCAGGACAGCCAGATGACCACGAGCACCATCGGCCACCCCATGACGACCTTGGCCACTCCCAGCGCGAGCAGCTGGCCGGACAGCCACAGCGGCGTCATCACCACGACGCGCAGCACGAACGACGCGGTCCAGATCCAGCTCGCCCGCTGGTAGGCGCGGAGCAGCCGTTCGTCGGTTCGCCATGCCTTCGACCGGGTGACCGTTCCCACAACCACGCCCAGCAGGGGCCATCGCACCCAGATCGAGACCGCCCACGCGATGGCGGCCGCCGAGTTGGACAGAAGGCTGGGCAGGAAGTAGTCGACGGGGCGGCCGGTCGTGCGTGCGACGATGACCGACACCGCGACGCCGGCGAAACCGGCGAGGACGTGACGCAGAGAGTCCCGCCGGGCCAGCCGCAGCGCTGCGACCACGCCGCCGACGACGAGAGCAGCGATGATCGCCACCGTCATGTCCTGGCCGGTGACCAGGTAGCTGATGACGAAGGTCAGCGCGGGCAACGCGGAGTCCAGCATGCCGCGCCGCCCGCCGAGGGCGTCGACGAGCGACGGCTCGTCGGTCACCTCGGTGACGGAGACGCCCGGCTGCACGCTCACCGCATCGAGGGTAGGCGAGGCTACGCAGGCTCCGAAGGTCCTTGGTCCTGGACCGCGCCAGGGGAGTCGACGTCGGCGGCGTTCTCCGGTCGCGGCGGCGGCACCAGCGGCACGACCTCACCGGGAGCCATCGGCTCGTCGCCGCGGACGACGACGGTGTCCTGGACGATCGCCATCATCTTGTTCATCTGCTCCTGGTCGAGCGCGGCCTTGCCGAGGATGGTCGCGCGCAGCATCCATCGGGGTCCGTCGATGCCCAGCGCCACCGAGGGCTGCACGCCCTGCTTCCCGTCGGGCAGCGTGACCGGGATGGTGATGCGCAGCACCGGTCCCCACGGGCCGTTTCCCTCCGCAACGGTGCCCCCACGCCGATCGGCGTCCGACTGCAGCGAGCGCATCGTCCCGGGCCACTGCGGCGTGCTCTTCGCCGCTGCCACCACCACCAGCTGCAGCGCGCCCTGGTCGCCGACCAGCAGCACGCTGGTCGACTTCTGCGTCGCCTGGTCGACCTGGATCTGCACCTTGAAGCCGGCCGGTGGACGAACGCGCACACCGCCGAGGTCCAGACGCGGTGCGACGTGGGCCGGGCGGTCGTCCAGCTCGTCGACGTCCCAGGGCCCGTTCGGGCGGGCGGGCTTGGGCGGCGCCGCGTCCGTGGCTGTCGCCGCCGCCTCCCCGCCCGCCGGCGCATCTGCTCCGGTGGTGTCGGGCATGTCCGGTGTCGCGCCGTCGTGCTCGGCCGGCTCGTTCGGTTCGGCATCGGAGGCCTTGGCCCGTCGGCGGAACATCTTCACTCCTTGCTCGGGGGCGCAGCCCCCGCGGGGGCTGAGACGGAGGTGGGGGCACTCGGGGTCGACAGCGGCGCGGTGCCCGTGGAGCCGTAGCCGCCCTCCCCTCGAGCCGATCCGGGCAGCTGGTCCACCTCGACGAACGCGACGTGCTCCACGCGTTGGACCACCAGCTGGGCCACGCGCTCGCCGCGCTCGAGACGCACCGGGTGCGCGGTGTCATGGTTGACCAGCACGATCTTGATCTCCCCCCGGTAACCGGCGTCGACGGTGCCCGGCGCGTTGACCACCGTCACCCCGTGCCGCGCAGCCAGGCCGGAGCGGGGGTGCACGAAGGCGGCGTAGCCGTTGGGGAGCGCGATGGCGATCCCGGTGCCCACTACTGTCCGCTCGCCCGGGTCGAGCCGGACGTCGGCCGTGGTCACGAGGTCGACGCCGGCGTCACCCGGGTGCGCGGGACGTGGGATGGGCACGTCAGGGTGCAGGCGGCGGAGCAGCACGCGCACAGCGTCAGGCGGTGTCGACGTCACGGGCTGACCGCCCAGTCACGACGCTTTCTGGTGCGCTGGATCGCCCGTTGCACGGCGGCGGAGTCCCCGTGCTCGCGGAAGTGGTCGAGACTCACCGCGACGAACACCGCGTAGGCCCGTGCCACCAGCACGTGGGCGTCGGCGTCTCGGGCGACGGCATGGCAGAAGATGCGCCTGTCGGCGACGCCGTCGACGACCGCGTCGAGCTCGAGCGTGGTCCCGACGGGGACGGGCCGGACGAACTCCGTCTGAAGCCGGCCGGTGACCATCGGTGTCTGCAGCAGCCAGCCCAGGCCGCCGAGCACCTCGTCGAGGGCCAGCGCCAGCAGCCCGCCGTGCGCCAGACCGGGAGCACCCTGGTGGTCGTCGGTCACCGTGAACCGGCCGTGGACCGCCAGTCCCTCGCCTGCCTCGACCGTCATGCGCAGCCCCGTCGGGTGGGTGGCGCCGCAGCCCATGCAGGCGTCGTAGTGGCTGCTCAGCACCGTCCCGGGGGGTGGCGCGTCGGCCGGGCGGGTCGGTACCGCACAGTCGGCTGGCGGTCTCACCGATCCCGGTGCCGCAGCGTCGGTCGTCACTGCGCCGAGGGTAGTCCAGGCACCGTGGGATGCTTGAGGCATGGGCGTCAGCGAGCGGCTCCGCGTGCCCACGTGGTGGTGGCTCTCCGCGGGCTTCGGCGTCCTGCTCCTCTTCGTGGCGTACGACGTGGCCCTCGGTGGGGCTCCGGCGCTGATCACCTCGGCACTGCTGGCGCTCGCCGCCACCGTATGGCTGCTGGCCCAGGGGTCGACCCTGGTCGCAGCCGGGGCGGACGGGCTGCGGGCGGGTGCGGCGCACCTGCCAGGTCGGGCCATCGGGTCGGTCGAGGTGCTCGAGGCGCCGGCGATGGCGGCGGCCCGTGGCGCCCAGGCCGATCCGCGTGCGTTCTACCTGATCAAGGGCTACGTGCCCACCGGTGTGCGCGTCTGGGTGGACGACCCGGACGACCCCGTGCCGTACTGGGTGGTGTCGTCACGCCACCCGCAGCAGCTCGCAGCAGCTGCGGTGGCGGCCAGGGATGCTGCTCGTCCGCGGCACTGACCCCTCACGCGCGCAGCGCGGCCTCAGCTCGCGCAGTCGCGGCAGATCGGCTTGCCGTTGCGGATCTCGGCGAGCTGGCTGCGGTGGTGCACCAAGAAGCAGTCGGCGCAGGTGAACTCGTCTTCCTGGCGGGGAAGTACCTGCACCGCCAGTTCCTCGTTGGACAGGTCAGCACCGGGCAGCTCGAGGTTCTCGGCCAGCTCGGTCTCGTCCACATCGACGATCCCCGATTTCGTGTCGCCGCGCCGAGACGCCTTCAGCTCCTCGATGGAGTCTGCCTCGAGGTCGTCGTCGACCTTGCGAGGTGCGTCGTAATCGGTGGCCATGTGCCCTCTCTTCCTGCCTACTCAGGCGGACGAACACCGCAGGCGCCGTGCTTATGCCCGCGCACCCGAGCGCGGTGTTCCGGCCCGCCGGCGCGCGATTCTGCCCTAGGTGAGAGCGTGCGCGTGCACGGACTCGCCATGTCAGGTGAGCCGGTCGGCGTCCAGGTCGCTGAGCAGCCTCTCCAGGGGTCCGTGCAGCGCCGCGCCCGCCGCCACGACCATGGCCTCGCCGGGTCCTCGCCCGCCTAGCCCGGTCACGACGCCACCTGCCTCGGTGACCACGAGCCTCCCGGCGGCCAGGTCCCATGGCTGCAGCCCCTGCTCGAAGTAGCCGTCCACGCGCCCGCACGCCACGTCGCACAGGTCGAGGCTGGCAGCCCCGGCCCGGCGGATGTCGCGCACGCGCGGCAGAACCGCCGCCGCCACAGCGGCCTGGCGTGCCCGCCTCTCGGCCCGGTACCCGAAACCCGTCGCCACCAGCGCGGAGGCGAGGTCGTCCGCGTCAGTCGGGCGGACGGGCTGCCCGTCGAGCCATGCTCCCGCGCCTCGGCGCGCCGTCCATGTCTCCCCCGACACCGGGGCGTGGACGACAGCAACGAGGGCGCCGGCGTCGTCCTCCACCGCGATCGACACGGCGTAGGCGCTGCGTCCGTACAGGTAGTTGACCGTGCCGTCGATCGGGTCGACCACCCAGCGCAACCCCGAGGTGCCGGCAGCGTCGTCACCCTCCTCGCCGACGATGGCGTCACCCGGGCGCACCTGAGCCACGGCAGCGCGGATCTGCTCCTCGACGGCGGTGTCGGCTGCGGTGACGACGTCGGTCGGACTCGACTTGGTGCCCGCCACCTCGGCACCCAGCGAGCGCTGGTACGTCCTGGCCGTCCGCCCGGCGTCGCGGGCGATCGACTCGACCAGGTCGAGCAGCTGCTCAGTCACGCCCGCACAGCGCCGGACGCTCCTGGCGGAGGTTGCGGCAGCAGCCGGCCGGGCACACGTCGTGCGACGGACCCAGCGGTGAGGCCGCCGACCGCGTCGGCGTCTGCCCTCGTTCGAGCGCCGCGCGCTCGAGCAGCAGGTCGGCGACCACGGCGACGAATGCAGGGTGCGTGCCCGCGGTCGCGGCGCGCTCGAGCGTGAGCCTGAGCTCGGCGGCGGTCTCGGCCGCCTCGGTATCGAGGTCGAACACGACCTCCATGTGGTCACTCACGAAGCCGATGGGGGCCAGGACGACCGCCGAGGTGCCCTTGTCGTGCTGGTCGCGGAGGTAGTCGTTCACGTCGGGCTCCAGCCAGGGAACGTGCGGGGGCCCGCTGCGGGAGCAGAACACGAGATCAACCTCGCCGACGTCGATTCCTCGAGTGCGCAGATCAGTGACGATCGCATCGGCGGCGGCGCGGTGCTGGGCGGTGTAGGCGCCCCCGTCCGGTCCGGCCGTGTCCTCCATCGCCGTCGGGATGGAGTGGGTGACGAACGCGACCACGGCGTCGTCGCGCTGCTCAGCCGGTAGCCGCGACCACGCCTCGGCGAGAGCGTCCGCGTTCGCCCGCACGAAGCCCGGGTGGTCGAAGTAGTGCCGAAGCTTGTCCAGCCGGGGTGCGCCGTCGACCTCTGCGACGGCGTCAGCGAGGTTCTCGCGGTACTGGCGGCAGCCCGAGTACGACGAGTAGGCGCTGGTGACGAACACGGCTGCGCGCGTCACGCCGTCGTCGCGCATCGTGGCCAAGGTGTCGGCGAGGAAGGGGGCGGAGTTGCGGTTGCCCCAGTACACGGGCACGGCAATGCCGCGGCTGTCGAGGTCGGCACGAAGGGCGGTGATGAACTCGCGGTTCTGGTCGTTGATGGGGCTGCGTCCGCCGAAGTGGTGGTAGTGCTCGGCCACCTCGGCGAGGCGTTCGGGCGGGACACCACGGCCGCGAGTCACCCGCTCGAGGAACGGCATCACCTCCTCGGGCGCCTCCGGGCCTCCGAACGAGACCAGCAGCACGGCGTCGTACGGTGTGGTCTGGCTGGACGGTGCGGATCCGTCCCGGCGTGGCGAGGGTTCGGTGGACGTCGCTGTCACGGCTGAAGGCTACGGCGGAGGGTTCTGACCAGCGACTGGAGGCCCTCGGCATCGAATCGCTCGCGGATGTGGGGCGCGGTACCGCGTGGCGTCTTGGTGTGGCGGCATCGACCGGGGAGCATGGCAAGCACTCCGCCGATATCGGCGGCAACAGCGAAAGGTGGCCCGGCATGCGCACCCTGCACGTCGTCTCCGTCTCCCCCGACGGTTCCCGTGCCCTGCTCGGCGACGACGCCGGCGAGGCGTACGAGCTTCCGCTGGACGACAGCGTCCAGGCAGCCTTGCGCGCCCGGGCCGCACGCAAGGCATCACCGTCGGTACCTGCCGGCCAGGGGTCGCCCCTCGGGCCACGGGAGATCCAGACCCGTGTCCGTGCCGGCGGGTCACCGGCCGAGATCGCCCGCGAGTGCGGCTGGCCCGAGGAGCGTGTGCTCCGTTTCGCCGCACCGGTGCTGGACGAGCGTCTGCACGTGGCCACCCGGGCGCGCGCCGCGCTGGTGCGCGACGAGGGCATGCTCGAGCTCGGCACCCTGAACCAGGTGACCGCCGACGGGCTGAAGCGTCGTGGCGTCAAGGGCGGGGCCACCTGGGACGCCTGGCGTCGAGAGGACGGACGCTGGCTCGTCTCCAGCTCCTGGCAGGACGACTCCGGCACGTCGGCAGCCCTGTGGCTGCTGGACAGCGCCGTGTCGTCAGCGGCCCCGCTGGACGACGCTGCGCGTGCGCTGGTGGAGGCACCGGCCGCGGCCCCTGCCCCGTCGCAGGCCCGCCTGGCCGTCGTCCGGAACCCATCGGTGGACGACGGCGAGGGGGACGCCGAGGCACAGGCTCCGGTCCAGCCATCCCTTGCCGACGCCTTCGACGTCGGTGACGCTGCTGACGCCGACGACACGCCCACAGGTCCAATTCCTCCCGTGGTGGACGACGCCCGCTCGCCGGGATCGTCCCATCCTGCTCACCGTGGGCGGCAGCCGCGGCGCGACAACGACGGCACCTTGAGGCTCAGCGAGATCGCCGACGTCGTCGAGGAGGACGCGCCTCGGCGCCGGTCGAGCCCCCGTGGTGCGTCGCGGGACCGCCCGGCAGTGCCGTCGTGGGACGAGATCATGTTCGGGCGCCGCTCCTAGCACTGCCGGCACTGCCGGCACGTTCTCAGGTCGTGTCGGACTCGCGGACCACGATGACCGCCTTGCCGAGCACGCGGCCGGCCTCGAGGTCGGCGATCGCCTGCGGTGTGGCATCGAGCGGGTAGCGGGCTCCGATCGACGGCACCACGCGGGCGTCGGCCATGAGGTCGGCGAGCCGTTGCAGGTCGTCCGCACGCTCGGCGCTGAGGAAGAAGACGAGCCGCTGCCCCACGAACGGCGACAGGGACGCGGCACGCAGCTGCCGGCCGATGCCGGTCAGGGTGCCGCCGCCTTCACCCCCGACGATGACCAGTGTGCCGCGCGGAGTCAGCGCGGCACGCAGCCGCCGGATCGGGGCGTTCCCGCCGATGGCGATCACCAGGTCGTACCGGTCCGAGGCGTCCAGGTAGGTGTCGCCGTCGTAGTCGACGACCCTCCGCGCGCCCAGTGATCGCACCAGGTCGGCCTTGGCGGCGCTGGCCACGCCGGTGACCACTCCACCGAGAGCTGCGGCGATCTGGACGGCGTAGCTGCCGACGCCGCCGGAGGCACCGATGATCAACACGCTCTGCCCGGCCTGCATCTGCCCGACGGAGGTGAGCGCCTGCAGTGCGGTGAGACCCGAGATGGCTGCGGTACCGGCCTGCTCGAACGACAGACCGGCGGGCTTGTGCACCAGCTTGGACTCGCTGGCCGCTGCGTACTCGGCGTAGGTCCCTCGACCGACGCCGAACACCTCGTCGCCGACGGAGAACCG
>Ga0272442_10005587_pt1 | contig 16747 bp, 11 predicted proteins | sample SSMForm2O_FD_200262 | JGI IMG/M metagenome (GOLD analysis project Ga0272442, IMG submission 200262) | Marine sediment archaeal communities from Little Sippewissett salt marsh, Falmouth, MA, United States - SSM-Form-2O | ecosystem: Environmental > Aquatic > Marine > Wetlands > Sediment ... | reverse complement strand
ACACGCGGTGCGATCGCGGCCAGTGCGATCGCGCTGCCTCGCTACATTCCGGCCTCGGCGTTGGGTCGCGGCGGCGCGGTGGCACCCAGCGAGCGGATCCTGATGGGAGCCATTGGCTTGGGCGGTCGCGGTTCCAGTGATGTCCGCTGGATGCTGGGCGAGTCCGATGTGCGGCTCCTTGCGGTCTGCGATGTGCGCCGCCCCGGCCGGGAGCGGGCACGGAATACCGTCAACAGCAAGTACGGCAACAAGGATTGCGCGGCCTACCGGGACCTGCGTGAGTTGCTGGCCGAACGGACGGATATCGACGCCGTCTTGATTGCGACCGGGGACCGCTGGCACGCGTTGGCCTCGGTCATGGCGATGCGGGCGGGCAAGGATGTCTACTGCGAGAAGCCCGCCTGTTTGACGATGGCCCAGGGACAGAAGGTCGTGGAGACCGCCCGCCGGTACGGGCGGGTCTACCAGACCGGCGCCCAACGGCTCAGCGAGTCGAATCACGTCTTTGCCATCGAGATGGCTCGGTCCGGCCGGTTGGGCCCGATCCACACCGCCTACGCCGACATTCGTTGGCGCGACGGGATGCGTCACGACTGGTTGCCGGCGCAGCCGGAACCGCCCAAGGAGGAACTGGACTGGGATGTCTGGCTCGGCCCCTGCCCCTGGCGCCCTTACAACAGCGGCTATGCCAATGGAGGCGGGTGGTACCACTACTATGACTTCGCGACCGACGTGGCGATGTGGGGCGCGCACACGGTCGCCCAGGCGCTGGCCGGGCTCGACATGACGAACGTCACCTCCATCGAGTTCGACTACGACGGGCCGGACGTGTCGATGATGACGCGCTTGAGCAACGGAGTGAAGTTGGTTCTGTTCCGATCCCCGGGCTCGGTCTGGAAGCCCTGCAAGCTCTGGCACGGCGCGTGTGGTGAGCGGTTCGACGGTCCCGAAGGCTGGGCCGCGGCCGCCGACGGCTACTCGAAGCCCGACGTCTCATCGCCGAGGCTGCTATCCCAATACACAGAGGTGCTCGCCAAGTACACCGCCAGAACGCAACGGCCAATGAACCACGTGCGGGATTTCTTCGATTGCGTCCGGTCGCGCCGACCCACGGTGGCGAGCCCTGAAGTCATGTATCGGGCCATGTCCATCTGCCTGGCGGCCGACATCTGCGAGCAACTGAAACGCAACCTGAAGTTCGATCTCGTCAAGTCCGAGTTCCTCGGCGATCCCGAAGCCAACCGCATGCGGTCCCGCGCGATGCGCGAACCGTGGCAGATCTGACCCCATTCCGGATTCCAAACCGCCAGACGGCGCTCGGCGCCCTGCTGAGGTTCGCCCCCCCGGCCGAGGAGCTCGGCGACTTGGCGCCCCAGGCGGCGGGAACGCGGGCCGGGTGGGCGAACCAGCGGGCTCTTCGCCGGCTTGGCGCTTGCCAGGTACGCCCCGCCGAAGGATGATGGGCCCGCAGCGAGTCAGCCGGCAAACGGCCAGGGAGATGAGCCAATGAGTAATCACAGCGGACGCATCAGCCGCCGTCGGTTTTTGCGGAGTTTGGGCACCGTAGCGGCGGCCGTGACGGCCCGGGCACCCGCGCGGGTCTTGGCGGCGGCGGCCCGGGCGGGTGCGAAGCGCGCCGGCCGGCTGAACGTCGTGCTGATCCTCGTGGACGACATGGGTTGGACGGACCTGGCGTGCTTCGGCAGCAAGTACTACGAGACGCCGCACGTGGATGGCTTGGCCGCGGGCGGGATGAAGTTCACGAACGGGTACGCGGCGTGCGCGGTGTGCAGTCCGACGCGGGCGGCGGTCATGACGGGACGATACCCCGCGCGGGTGGGCGTGACGGACTGGATTCGCGCGGGCTTCCAGGGGGGCAAGGCGCTCAAGGCGGGCGAGTCGGAGTATGTCGGCGGGGCGAGGCGCAAGGTCCTGTGCCCGCGCAACCCCATCTGGATGGAGCACAGCGAGGTCACCCTCGCCGAGGCGCTGCGACCGAGCGGGTACGTCTCGTGCCATATCGGCAAGTGGCACCTCGGGCCGAAGGCGTACTACCCGACGTGCCAGGGGTTCGACTACAACATTGGCGGCTGCGACTACGGCCAGCCCCCGAGCTACTTCGACCCGTACACGAACCGCCGCCTGGCCGAGGGGATCCCGACGCTCAAGCCTCGCAAGGCGGGCGAGTACCTGACCGACCGCGAGGCCGACGAAGCCGTCGCGTTTATCCGCAAGCACCGCGACCGCCCGTTCTTCCTGTACATGGCCCACTACGCCGTACACACCCCGCTGCAGGGCAAGAAGGACCTGACGGAGCGGTACAAGGCCAAGCCCGCGACGAACCAGAAGAACGCGACGTACGCGGCGATGGTCCACAGCGTGGACGACTCGACGGGCAAGATTCTCGCGGCCCTGGACGCTTGCGGGCTGGCGGACAACACGATCGTGATCTTCACGAGCGACAACGGCGGGCTGCTCGGGCCGACGCACAACGCCCCGCTCCGCGCGGGCAAGGGGCATCCCTACGAAGGCGGCATCCGCGTGCCGGTGATCGTTCGCTGGCCCGGCGCGGTCGCACCCGGCTCGACCTGCGACGTGCCCGTCACCAGCGTGGACTACTTCCCCACCCTGCTGGCCGCGACCGGGGTCCAACCGCCCGACGGCGTCGTGATCGACGGCGAGGACCTCACGCCCCTGCTCAAGCAGACCGGCCCGTTGCGCCGCGGGGCGATCTACTGGCACTTCCCCCACTACCGCGGGTCGATCTACCCGTACAGCATCATCCGCGCGGGCGACTGGAAGCTCCTGAAGCGCTACGCCGGCCGGCCGTTCGAACTGTACAACCTCAAGGACGATCTCAGCGAGAAGACCGACCTCGCCGAGAAGATGCCCCAAAAGGTCAAGGAACTCGACAAGCGCCTGACGGCCTGGTTGAAGCACACCGGCGCGAAGGTGCCTCGACCCAACCCGGACTACAAACCGGCCCCCCGCCGCGAGGCCCGGCGGTGAGCGAACCGCCGACGAAGGCGAGCATGAACGTATTGAAGGCGATCCTGGCCGGCGAGGTGTACCCCGCGATGGGATGCACCGAGCCGGTGTCCTGCGCCTACGCGGCCGCCCTGGCGGCGGAACGTCTGGGCGAGACCGTCCAGCGCCTTTCGCTGAAGGCGGACCTCGGGACGTTCAAGAACGGCTCGGCCGTCGCCGTGCCCCACGCCGAGGGCGCCAAGGGAAACCCGATCGCCGCAGCGATGGGCGCCCTGCTCGCCAACTCGGAGTCGAAGCTGGAGCTTCTCGGCGAGGTCACCCCGGCGGTCTCGGCGGCCGCCCGGGAGCTTCTCCACGCCGGCCGCTGCGACTACACCTGCCTGGAGGACGAGCGCGAGTTCCGCGTGGACGTCACCGTCTTCGGGGCCGAACACTCCGCGCGATGCGTTCTCAGCGGCGGGCATACGGACATCGAGCGAATCGAGCGCGACGCCCAGGTGCTGTCCGAGCGCGACCCGCACCGGCAGCGGCGCGAGCCGGCCTACCGCGCCGTCCTGCGGAAGATGTCCCTTCGCGAGCTGATCGAGGTCGCCACCGGCCTGGACGACGACGACCGCCAGTACATTCAGCGCGGGATCGACATGAACCTCGCGATGGCCCGCCGCGGCGACGAGTCCCGCCAGGCCGCCTACTACCTGCGGCGAATGAAGGAAAAGGGCATCTTGAGCGAGGACCTGTTCTACCGCGTGAAGGTGCCGATCGCCTCGGCGGTCGACGCCCGGATGGCCGGCGCGGCCCAGGCGGTCATGACCTCCGGCGGCTCGGGCAACCAGGGGATCGTCGCGATCCTGACGCCCCACCTCGTCGGGCAGGATCGCGGGACGGCCTCGGGGCGGATCCTGGAGAGCATCGCGGCCGCCCACGCGACCAACGCGTACATCAAGTGCTACCTCGGCGAGTTGTCGGTGACGTGCGGCTGCGCGATCGCGGCGGGCATTGCGGCCTCGGTGGCGGTCGTCTACCAGCATGCCGGCATCGACATCCCCAAGATGACCTTCGCCGTCAACAACGTAATCGGCGACCTGTCCGGGCTGGTCTGCGACGGCGCGAAGCCGGGCTGCTCGATGAAAGTCGTCACGTCGGTCGACGCCGCGATGCGGGCGGCGTTCATGGCCATCGAGGGCTTCGGCATCTCCGACGACGACGGCCTGCTCGGGCGGACCGCGGAGGACTCGATCCGCAACCTCGGCCGGCTGAGCCTCGACGGCATGGCCCGCGTGGACCCGACCGTGGTGGATATTCTCACCCACAAGGCCGACCGAAACCGCGACCCCGCCTGAGACCGCCCACGCCCCATTCGGCTCAGCGCTTGCCGTACAACCACGCGAGGTCGACGGCGGTGATCTGGGTTCGGTTGAGCCCGCCGGTGCGTCGTTGGCCGGCGCAGTGGGCCAGCAGAACGCGCGGGCCGACGAAGGCGATGGCGGTGTAGCAGTACCACCCGCCGGGGTCGTCTTCGAGCGTGCGGACGAGCGTCCACGTTGTGCCCTCGTCGCGGCTGACGGCGATCCGCAGCGGAGTGCGTTTGCCCTTGTGGGCGGCGTCGACGTCGCGGTGGTCGTTCCAGACGCACAGCAGGTGGCCCGTCGAGGGGATGCGCTCGATCGACGCGGGCGAGACCGGCGAGCGGAGATTCGACGGGCGGGGGCGCGAGAAGGTCTCGCCGGCGTCGCGGGAATGGCAGACGTACTGGCTGCCGCGATTCGTTCGAAGGAACATCATCACCCGCCCGTCGCGCAGCTCGACGACGCCGGGCTCCTGGAGCAGGACACGGTCCTTTCGCCCTCGGGGATTGAGCAGGCCCTTGCTCGGCCGCCAGGTTCGGCCGGCGTCGTCGGAGAGCCAACAGAGGACCTCGGCAGCGGCGTTCCAGGCGAAGCCGTCCGCGGCGTGGCGAGCCACGGGCACGACCAGACGCCCGCCGCGAAGCTGCACGACGCGATCGTTGTTCAGCACGTAGTAGCCCATGTCCCGCTCGCCGATGACGTCGCTGGGCGGACCCCACGTGGCGGCCTCATCGCCACTGATCCGCAGCCGCGGGCGGCAATCCCGCGTCGAGTTCTTCCGCAGGTAGAACAACGCGATCCGCCCGTCCGCCAGCCGAAGCAGCGAGACGCTCATCACGTTCATCTTGCCCTCGTTGGCCACGACGAGCGTATCGTTCTTCGACCAGGTCAAGCCGCCGTCGCGGCTGACGCGCCCGGCGAGATGGGCGGCCGCGTGGTCCGACCCGCCGCCGGTGAAGCGGGTGTAAACCAGCAGGATTCGCCCGTCGCGCAGGCGAATGAAGTCGCCCTCGGAGTTCCGCGGGTTGCCCTTGCCGGGGGGTAGCAGACCAATCCGCACCACCGCCGGCCGCGACGCCGGAGCCGTCGTCGGGGCCGTCGTCGGGGCCTGAACGCACACGCAAACGAGCAGCAGCCCATGAATCATCCGCCGTCTCCTTCCATCGTCTCGCCGCCGGCATCCCACCCCCCCACCGGCCGGCCCTGCCCATCGCGAATCAAGCTCTGACCCCATTCCCGTCCTGACCCCATTCCCCTCTTCGGGCCTATGGGCCGAGAAGATCGCTGGCCTTGACCTGCATGGGCCGAAGGTTCTGCCAGGGGATTTCGCCCATGTGCTGCAAGCGTCCAACCACGATCCCCGGATGCACGCCTGCTTCCTTCGCGAATGCCCGGACCCTCTTGGCGGAGAAGAACGGGCGCGTGTCCCTGACGAACGTCGCAAGCAGGCCCGGCCGGATGAGCCAATCGGAGGCCAGCCGATCGGCTTCCTGTTCGTCCTTCGGCTTCTGGCCTGTCGGCGCGGCCGACTTGCCCACCAGGTCCGTGTCGAGACGCCCCCCCAGGGCGTGGCCCCGCAGGACGTGGGCCATCTCGTGCAAGAGCGTGAACCAGAACCAGTCGATCCGGTCGTAACGGAACGATAGCGCCACAACCGGAGAGCGAGCGTTGAGCCAGAAGGCCGCCCCATCCGTCCGTGCGCCCTTTACGTGGGGGACGAACACGACGCGCACGCCGAGGGCGTGAAGCGTCGGCACGACACGGGACATCCCTGCCCTATCCACTGACAACCGAGACAGCCCTGGCAGCACCTCTTGGAGCTTCTTCTTGCTCAGGGCTGGTACGTTCAGGGCCGCTGCTTCGTGTTTGGCGCGGAACACCCAGGCCGTCTGACTTGGCGACAACTCCCCGTATGCGTCGCTACGTCGGGCTGCGATCGGGAGCTTGGGCTTCTCGTCAGGCGAGCCGATCTCCAAGAACGCGCAGACCTCGGCCTCCAGTTCTTCAAGGTTCCGCGTCGGCCGGATCCAGCTTCGCTTCTCCAACTCCCGCACGGGGACCAGCTCCCGCAACCGGGCCCGCCGGCGAACGTCCGAGTCCGGCGCCTCTGCCAGAGAAAGGCGATAGGCACTCTCCAGGTTCAGCCACATCTCCGGAGACGTCCCGAACGCTTTGGCAATCGCAAGGGCGGTCTGCGGGGTGATCTTCTTCTTGCCGTTGACGATCTCATTCACGACTTGCGCGGGCCGGCCGAGGATCTCGGCAAACTCCCGCTGCGTCCAACCGCGCGCCTCCAACTCGTCGCGGATGAACTCTCCGGGCGGGAATACCTCGGCAGCCTGGCCGGTATGTCCTGCCTGCTGCGACATGCTGTTCTCCTTCTTTCGGGGCCTCAATGCCCTCAGTGGTAGTCCTCGATGCTCACGACAACGACCACGTTCCCATCGACGTCCTTGCTGATCTCAAGGACCAGACGCCATTGCCGATTCAGCCTCATGGACCGCTGGTGGGCTCGCTTGCCCTTGAGCTTCTCGTAGTGAAGGGACTTCAGGGCATGGAAGTCGCGCTCGTCCTTCGCCGCCCGGATGAACTGCATTCGCTTGCGGAAGGCCCGTACCACGATCTCGCCGAACCCCGCGGTGAAGCCCAGGTCACGTTCGAGTCGCTCAAGCCTGCAATCGGCATATCGAACTTTCAACTATCACCCTTTCATTGAAAGTCTATACGCCACTATGTGTCCAGTCAAGGCCCATTGGCTCGTTTCTCGAACAGGTCGCTGGCCTGATTCTGGAGGGTTCTGGGGTTCCGGGGCCGCCATACCCAACTCGAAGCCCGTCCATCCGGTCGGCCTTGCGGGGATTTGGGGAAGGGGGGCATTCGGGTATCCCGGTGTGACCCCTTCTATACGTCTTGTCATGGCCTCAGCATCCCGTGTGGCCATGCGGGCGTTAAGGGGGTCATGTGTTGACTCGTCGCCCGGTTGGCGGGCGGGGTTCTCGCTCGCAGACGCGGGGGGCATGCGGGGGCCGATCGGTTTGGCGGGCCGGTGGGCGGATGGTATGATGGCGTCTTCGGCCCAGCGGCGAGAATGGCGGGTTCAAGGGAGGTGGCTCGGGCCTCGGACAGGGACAGTAGCAGGAGATCCATGACGGTGAGACAAGACGTGAGACGATTGGGCGTGTGGGTGACGGCGTCGGTGCTTCTGGCGACGGCCGGCTGGGCCGGCGCGGTGAACAACGGGCTCGTGCCGGTGAACACGCCGGCCTCGGCGCGGCGGATGATCGAGGACCTGACGCGGACGTTCCCCGAGCGATACGCGCGCGGGCCGGCGTTCCTGAAGCGTCTGGAGGCGATCGAGGCGAAGCTCAAGAAGGACAAGGGCGACAGCGCGGCCGGGGCGGCCTTGGCGGCGTTGATCCGCGAGGCGTCGCTGGCCAATCCGCTGCTGGACTTCGACAAGCTGCTGGTCCTCCGCCGCACGCGCGAGGCCAACCGCGCGCTGAACTCCCACACGTCCGACACGATCAAGCGAACGGGGTGGGACAACGACATCGTCGAGCTGAGCGACCTTCGCGGCAAGGTGAAGGTCCGCGAGGTCTACCGGCACGCGAACGAGTCGATCATGAAGCACGTGGACCTGCACTTCGACGCGGATCGATTGCTGTTCTCGGGCGTCGGGCGTAACGGCAAGTGGGCCGTCCTGGAGGTCGGCCTGGACGGCCGGGGCCTCCGCGAGCTGACGCCCGACGACCAGCCGGACGTCCAGTGGTTTGACGCCTGCTACCTGCCGGAGAGCCCCTATATCGTCACCGGCTCGACGGCCGGCATGCAGGGGCTGCCCTGCGAGAACGGGGGCAAACCGATGGTGAACCTCTACCGGGTGAACACCCGGACGAAGGCGGTTCGCCAACTGACGTTCGAGCAGGACAGCGACTGGCACCCGCGGGTCCACGCCAACGGGCAGGTGGTCTACCTGCGGTGGGAGTACACGGACACGCCGCACTACTACTCGCGATACCTGTTCCACATGAACCCGGACGGCACGGCGCAGATGGAGTTGTGGGGCAGCGGGTCGTACTTCCCGACGGCGTTCGTCTGGCCTCGCCCGGTGCCGGGGCCCGGCAACCGGGTGGTGGGGGTCGTCTCGGGCCACCACGCCAAGAGCGAGACGGGCCGGCTGCTGCTGATCGACCCGGACATGGGGCGGAAGTACCCGATGCGCCACCGCCCGAGCGACAAGGTCTGGGGCAAGGAGAAGGCGTCGATCGACATTCACCCGCAGGTCATGCCGGCCTCGGTGACGGGGTGCGTGCAGGAGATTCCCGGCTGGGGGCGCGACGTGGTGGGCAACGTCCGCGACAACCAGGGCGGCGGGCAGAAGTACACGTTCGGCTCGCCCTGGCCGCTGAGCGAGAAGTACTTCCTCGTCTCGATGCGCGGTTTCGGCGAGGCGGGGCGCCGGCGCTGGACGATCGTGCTCGTCGACGTCTTCGACAACATGACGACGATCCACGCCGACGCGAAGTACAGCCTGTTCGAGCCGATCCCGCGGATGCCCCGCCCGACGCCACCCGTGCTGGCCGATCGGACGATCGACGGCGCGCCAATGGCGGTCTACTGCTCCGACATCCACGGCGGGCGCGGACTGGCGGGCATTCCGCGAGGCAAGGTCAAGCGGCTTCGCGTGTTCAGCTACCACTTCGGCTACATCCGCAGCGGCGGGCACGAGTCGTGCGGGCTCGAGGCCGGCTGGGACATCAAGCGGATCCTCGGCACGGTGCCCGTCGAGGCGGACGGGTCGTTCTATTTCCGCGCGCCGGCCAACACGCCGCTGGCGATCCAGCCCCTCGACGCCAACGGGGCGGCCCTGGCGATCATGCGAAGCTGGATGGTCGGCATGCCGGGCGAAATCCTCTCCTGCAACGGCTGCCACGAGGACCACAGCGAAGTGACGCCGATCCGCCACACGCTCGCCACCGGGCGGGAACCGCGCGAGATCACGCCCTGGCACGGACCGGCCAGGCCGGTGGCGTTCGTCCCCGACGTCCAGCCCGTCCTCGCCAAGTACTGCGTCGGCTGCCACAACGAGACCGATAAGGCCCGCCGCGGGGGAATCTCCTTCGAAAAGTGCGACCCGAAAAACTGGCGCCGCGACCGGTCATACCTGAACCTGGTGGCCTTCGTCCGCCACCCGGGGCCCGAGAGCGACCTGGACCTGTTCAACCCGATGGAGTGGCACGCCTCGACAAGCCCGCTCGTCCAAATGCTCGCCAAGGGCCACCACGGCGTGAAACTCGACCGCCAGGCGTGGGACCGTCTCTACACGTGGATCGACCTGAACACCCCCCACCGCGGCATGTGGAGCAACGCGCGGTACGAGAAACGCCGGATCGACCTGTCGCAACTCTACGCGGGCGTCTCGGCGAACCCCGAGGCCGAACACCGACAGACGATGGCGGCCTACGGGAAGCGCGGGCAGATCAAACCCATCGTCCCGCCCAAGCGTCCGAAACCCAAGCCCGACGGATTGACCGCCACCGGCTGGCCCTTCGACGCCGCCCGGGCCAAGGCCCTCCAGGGCGGCCGGGCCAGACGCAAAATCGACCTCGGCGGCGGGCAGACGATGCAACTCGTGCGCATCCCCCGCGGGCAGTTCGTCATGGGCAGCCGAGACGGGTTCCCCGACGAGGCCCCCCGCGCCCGCGTGGCCATCGCCAAGGCCTTCTGGATGGGCGACTGCGAGGTGACCAACGCCCAGTACGAGCGGTTCGACCCGGCCCACGACACGCGATACCTCGACGAACACGGCAAGGACCACTCCGTGCCCGGGTACATCGCCAACCACGCCGACCAGCCGGTGGCTCGCGTCTCCTGGCGGGAGGCGACGGCCTTCTGCGCATGGCTCGGTCGAAAGCTCGGCGCGACCGTCGCCCTGCCGACCGAGGCCCAGTGGGAATGGGCCGCCCGCGCCGGGACGGAAACCCCCTTCGCCTACGGCGGGCTCGACGCCAACTTCTCCGAGCACGCCAACCTCGCCGACGCCTCCCGCCGGCGGACCTACGTCCGATGGGACGGCGGCAGCCGCATCCACCTCCGACGCGACTACCCGGCCAACTACCTCTACCCCCTCCGCGACGGCCGCTTCACCGACAACTGGTTCGTCGTGGACTTCGTCGGCCGGTGCCGGGCAAACCCCTGGGGCCTGCACGACATGGCCGGCAATGTCTGCGAGTGGACGCGGTCGAGCTATCGCCCGTACCCCTACGCCGACGCCGACGGTCGAAATGCCGGGAAGCTCACCGAGAAGAAAGTCGCTCGCGGCGGCTCGTGGAACGACCGCCCCAAGACCGCCACCAGCAGCGTCCGCTTCGCCTACGAGCCCTACCAGAAGGTCTACAACGTCGGCTTCCGCATCATCGTGGAAGACTGAGCGGCCGGCGGGCTCGGCCCGCGCGCGGGGCAAGCCCCGCCGCTAAACGGAGCTGATTGCGTTCAGCGCGTTTGGCGACGGGGCTTGCCTGGAAGCGCCCGCGGGTTCGTTTAGGCCTGGCCCGCGATGGGGGCGTCGCCGTCCTTGGGCATGCAGGGCAGCGCGTCCTTTTCGAAGTCCTCGGCCGTCGGCTTGAGCTGGCGGTTGAAGAAGTCGACGTCGCCGGCCTTGAGGTTCTTGCGCGGCTCGACCATCATCTCCTTCCACGTGATGCGCTTGCCGGTGTAGGCGCTGTCGCGGGCCATGATCGCGCCGGCCGTCGCCCAGGCAACGTTCTTCGCCTCGTTCAGCGGCTTGCCCTTCAGCAGGAAGTACAGCAGGTCGATGTGCTCCTGGACGTACGCGCCGCCCTCGAAGGGGACCTCGTCCGGGACGGGCAGCTTGGCCTTGTAGCCCTTGGGCGGGTTCTTCTCGTAGGTGAAGTGCTCGCCGACCCAGTTGAAGCATCCGCCGACCTGCCGGCACGTGCTGTGGATGTGGACGCGGCCGGGATACTCGAGGTCGGCGCTGAAGAAGTCGTACATGTTGCCGGCCTTGCGCCGTGCCCGCCCGCCGAAGCCGACGGCGCTCTCGGGATGGGCGTTGAGGAACCAGTTGGCGACGTCGATGTTGTGGACGTGCTGCTCGCAAATGTGGTCGCCGGACATCTCGATCCAGAGCTGCCACTTGCCCCCGCCGGCGAGGTCGCCCGGGCCCTTCGGGTTGATCGGGTTGTTCGAGAAGATCTTGCCCATGCACCAGGCGACGCGTCCGCCGAGGATCCGCCCGCGGGCACCGTCGAGCGTCTCGACGGCCCGGCGCATGTAGCCGCGGTCGTGGCGACGCTGCGTGCCGGCGACGATGCTCAGGCCCTTTTCCTTGGCCTTCTCGCCGGCGGCGATCACACGCCGGCACCCGACGGCGTCGACGGCGACGGGCTTCTCGAAGAACACGTGCTTGCCCGCCTCGATGCAGGCCTCCAGGTGCAGCGGGCGGAAGACCGGCGGGGTCGCCATCAGCACGATATCCACCCCGCTGTCGATGAGCTTGCGGTAGGCGTCGGCGCCGCCGAAGCAGCGTTCCTTCGGCACGCCGTGACGCTTGCCGTAGCCCTCGGCCCGACCGCGAGACCAGTCGGCGAAGGCCCATGGCTTGGACTCCAAGCCCAGGTTCAACGCCTTCTCCAGGGCCTTCGACGCCCGAAGGTGATCGTTCATCGCCCCGCCGCCGCGACCGCCGCAGCCGATCAGGCCGACCTTGAACGTCTTGCTCGCCGGGGCCGCACCCAAAATCCGAACGCTGCCCAGCGCCAGACCCGACGCCGCCGCGCCCTGAATAAACCGTCGTCTCGAAACCGATCCCTGTCCGTTCGTCGCCATGGCTGCTCTCCTATAGCTTTGCGATTCGACCATGATGTGAACACCATTGGCGCGTCATGGTACCGGTCGGCTCGGACCACCGCAATGCCACGGATCGCCCGATGGCGTCCAGCCTCGCACGAACGGGCGTACGGGGATATGGCCGGCTAGCCGATGGCCTTGTTGCCTTCCTCGCCGGTGCGGATGCGCACGCACCGCTCCAGCGGGAGAACAAGGATCTTCCCGTCGCCGATGGTGCCGGTCCGGGCGCCCTCGATGATCGCGTCGATCGTCGGCTGCACGTACGACTCGTTGACGGCGATCTCCAGGCGAACCTTCTTCAGCAGGTTCACCTCCATGTCCACGCCGCGGTACGTCTCGTGGTAGCCCTTCTGCTGCCCGCAGCCGAGGGCATTACTCACCGAGAGCTTGTAGATCTCCGCGGCGTAGAGGGCTTGCTTGACGTCGTTGAGCTTTTCCGGCTGGATGTATGCGATGATGAGTTTCATCGATGGATTTCCCTTGCCCTTATTCGGTGACGAAGATCTGGAAGCCGGCGTACGCTTCCATGCCGTGCTCGCCGATGTCCAACCCCCTCAACTCCTCGCTTCGGCCGACGCGAAGGCCGACGGTCTTCTTGATGGCGAAGAACACGATTCCCATGGTCACGACCACGAAGCCCACAACCGCGAAGACGCCCAGGGCCTGCACCCCGAGCTGCCCCAGCCCGCCGCCGTAGAACAGCCCGTCCCCCGCGACGCCGAGGGCCTTCTGGCCAAACAGGCCAATGCTGACCGTGCCCCAGATCCCGTTCATCCCGTGGACGGGCACGGCCCCGACCGGGTCGTCAATGCGGAGCCTATCGAGCAGCAGGGCCCCGAGCACGACGATCACGCCGCCGACAAGGCCGATCACGATGGCCGCCCAGGGGGCCACGAACGCGCAAGGGGCCGTGACGGCCACCAACCCGGCCAGGCAGCCGTTCATCGTCATGCCCAGGTCGGGCTTGCCACCGACGAGCCAGATCGTCACCATCGCGGAGACCGCGCCGGCAGCGGCGGCGAGGTTCGTGTTCATCGCCACGAGCGACGCCTGCTCCCCGCCGTCGCCGAAGACGCCCAGCGAGCTGCCCGGGTTGAACCCGAACCACCCGAACCACAGGATAAAGACGCCCAGCGACGCCAAGGGGATGCTGTGGCCTGGGATGGCCTTGATCTTGCCGTTGACGTACTTACCGATGCGCGGCCCCAGCAGGATGGTGCCGATGAACGCGGCCCATCCGCCGGTGGCGTGCACGACAGTCGAGCCGGCAAAGTCGCTGAAGCCCATCTTCGCGAGCCAGCCGCCGCCGTACCAGATCCAGTGGCCGACGATCGGATAGACCAGACCACTGATGACAACCGTGTAGAGCAAGTACGCCGGGAACTTCATTCGGCTCGCCATCCCGCCGGCGACGATGGTGGCCGCCGCCCCGCAGAAGGCGGCCTGGAAGAGCCAGAAGGCCCAGATCGGCACGCCCGAGGGGTTCGGTGCCCCCTCGAGCCCGAAGCCCTCCCAGCCCATGAAGCCGTTGCCCTTGCCGAACATCAGGGCGTAGCCCACCAGGTAGAACATCAGGCTGGCGGAGCAGTAATCGATGAAGTTCTTCGTGAGAATGTTACAGGTGTTCTTCGAGCGGATGAACCCGGCCTCGACCAGGCCGAAGCCTGCCTGCATGAAGAACACGAGGAATGCGGCGACAAGCACCCACACGGTGTCGATCGCCACCCCAGCATCCGCGACCGAAGGGCCTTCGTCGGCCACAGCCGTACCGGCCGCCACCAACAGGACCCCCGCCATGAGCACGATTCCGAAACTGCCAAGACCCATCCGATGTCGCATCAAGGGATTGCCCTTTCGTCCGCGGGCGCCTCGGAACCATTTCCGAGGACGCCCGTAGACGATGCACGTGGCGTGCCACAAACGACATCTACCGCACAGAGAAGGTGTTGCACATCCATTCCCGTGGAATATCTATCCCATTGGAGACTTTCTTGTCGGAATATGCATCCATATCCAACATTTTTGCTCCCTTAGCCAATTCGGGGACATGGAACAGTCGCAGCCTTGGTTCGAGCGCCCCTGCGCGTCGCGCGCCGGGGCGTCCGCTACCATTCGTAGCCGATCGTCACGCCGCCGAAGAACTCGTCCTGGTACCCATCCAGATCGTCCTTGATCCCGAGCGCCTGGCTGAAGTTCAGTGTACCCGTCAGCGACAGCGAGCCGTAGCGCTGCGGCAGTCCCAGGGCGCTGCTGAGGTCGTAGCCGATCGCCAACCCGTACAACAGGTTGCCCAGCTTGGTCGCGTTCGTGAAGTAGCCGTGGTCGACGCCGAGGGTCAGCGACGGCGTGAGGGTCACGTCTTTGAGGACCGGCGTCTCGGCGCAGCCCAGGTCGGCGAGGGCGAAGTCGTGGCTGATGCCGAACTCGAGCCACTGCCCGCCCTTGGCCAGGTCGACGTCCATGTAGTACGTCACGCTCGGGTTCAGGACCGCCTCGTCGGTGCCGAAGAGCTTGCTGTCGTCGAAGCCGAGGGAGACGTACCACTCATAGGACGTCTCCGCATCGCCACCGCTCTGCGGGAACTGGTAGGCGATCCAGCCGACCTCGACGCTGGTAGCCAGCGCCTCGATGTCGTAGCTCCAGCTCAGCGTGTAGTCGACCTCCTGGAGGTGTCCGTCGCTGGCCGGGTCCATGGACCGCTGGCCGGCGAACCACTCGAACCAGAAGCCCGCGGAGAACGTGCCGAACTTCTCGGTCTCGAAGGCCACGCCGACGCCCATCTGGTGGTTAGGCTTCTCCCGACCCTCGCCGGCGTACTCGCTGAAGTTCACGCCCCGCCAGATGTAGTCGCTGATCAGGGTGTAGTCGATGCTGAACGACAACGGGATCGCCTTGCCCGGCTCGGGGGCGGGGGCGGGCTCCTCGGCGGCCGCCAGCGAGACGGCCTGGAGCCAGCCAGCCCGTTCGACGTCGCCGGCCTTGGCAACGGCGGCCGTGCAGAGGGCCATGCACGCCCCGGCCGCCAGTGCCAGCGAGCCCATCCATCGCCCCGCCCGGCGAGGCAGGGCACTCGAGATCCCATTCGTTCGAAGCCGTTCTCTTGTCTTGTCGCTGCCCATCGCTGTACTTCCTTTCGATCTTCTCTGTGGTTGCTCGCGGTCTTTCCTCGCCGCCGGCCGGCTAGCCGATGGCCTTGTTGCCTTCCTCGCCGGTGCGGATGCGCACGCACCGCTCCAGCGGGACGACGAAGATCTTCCCGTCGCCGATGGTGCCGGTCCGGGCGCCCTCGATGATCGCGTCGATCGTCGGCTGCACGTACGACTCGTTGACGGCGATCTCCAGGCGAACCTTCTTCAGCAGGTTCACCTCCATGTCCACGCCGCGGTACGTCTCGTGGTAGCCCTTCTGCTGCCCGCAGCCGAGGGCATTACTCACCGAGAGCTTGTAGATCTCCGCGGCGTAGAGGGCTTGCTTGACGTCGTTGAGCTTTTCCGGCTGGATGTATGCGATGATCAGTCTCATGGGTCGATCTCTCCTGTCGGTGTCCTGACGCGTCAGGTCGTGCTGAAGATCTGGAAGCCCGCGTAGGCCTCCATGCCGTGCTCGCCGATGTCCAGGCCGCGAAGCTCCTCTTCCTTGCTCACGCGAAGGCCGATCGTCTTGTGGATGCCGAAGAACAGCAGCATGCCCATTCCGAAGGCCCACACGAAGCCCGTACCGACCCCGATAAGCTGCGTGCCGAGCTGGGCCAGGCCCCCACCGTAGAACAGACCGGTCTCGGTGTTGAACAGCCCGCAGGCCAGCGTGCCCCACGCGCCACAGACGCCGTGGACGCTGATGGCTCCGACGGGGTCGTCGACCTTGAGCACGCGGTCGACGAAGGTGACGGCCAGCACGACGAGCACGCCGGCCATCGAACCGATCATCAGGGCACCCAAGGGGCTGACGCCGTCACAGCCGGCCGTGATGCCCACGAGCCCGGCCAGGGCGCCGTTGAGGGTCATCGAGGCGTCCGGTTTCTTGAACATCGCCCAGGCGACGATCATCGCCAGGATCGCCCCGGCCGCCGCCGCGAGGTTTGTCGTCACCGCGATGTACCCGGCGTCCCCACCGGCCGCCGTCGTGCTGCCCGGGTTGAACCCGAACCACCCGAACCACAGGATGAACACGCCCAGCGCAGCCAGCGGGATATTGTGGCCAGCCATCGCACGGCTCTTGCCCGTCGGGCCATACTTGCCCAGCCGCGGCCCGAGCACGATCGCCCCGGCCAGCGCGAGCCACCCGCCGATCGAGTGCACGACGGTCGAGCCGGCGAAGTCGAGAAAGCCCGGCAGCCCGAGCCCCGCCAGGAAGCCGCCCGCGGGCGCCTCCAGCCAGCCGCCGCCCTGAAGCAGCCCCCCCCACACCCACGACCCGAACACCGGGTAGATCACCACCGAGATGAACACGCTGTAGACCAGGTAGCCCGTGAATTTCGTCCGTTCGGCCATCGCGCCGGAGACGATCGTGGCCGCCGTCGCCGCGAAGACCGTCTGGAAGAGAAG
>Ga0272442_10005586_pt1 | contig 16748 bp, 7 predicted proteins | sample SSMForm2O_FD_200262 | JGI IMG/M metagenome (GOLD analysis project Ga0272442, IMG submission 200262) | Marine sediment archaeal communities from Little Sippewissett salt marsh, Falmouth, MA, United States - SSM-Form-2O | ecosystem: Environmental > Aquatic > Marine > Wetlands > Sediment ... | reverse complement strand
GACAGGTCGCGTTCGTCGTACGGGTTTTGCTCACCGTCGCCTAAAAAGCCCCAGAATGAGCGGTAATGGTAGGGAAACTGGACATAAGCATTCGCCGCCTCACCCTTAAAATATTGTACATTGCCGCAGTCGGCAAAGCGGGCAATCCGGGCTGCATACGGCTTGAACAGTTTCAGGCGGAAATTCCTTATCGAGGTGTGCTCCGGCTGCGCCTGGCCCAGGCCATCCACCAAGACCACGTTCTGGGCCATTGAATTGTGCGCGTGACGGTCCTGGTTCTGAGTGCTGCCTCCTGAGTGAGTGATATTCTCACCGTAGGCGTAAAGCTGAAAATTATTATCCCCGAAAAAGGAATGGTTGAATGCTCCTCGCGGCCTGGCGTGGAACACTATACCCACGTTATCCGTGTAGTTATCCAGCTCGCCGGGATAGAGGCTGGCTGCGGTGGCCCAGCCGCCGTCAGGAAAAAGCTTCCCTTTCGGGGTTTCGGGCTCCCGCTCGGGTTCGTTGTAAAAGAGCGGCAGGGCGTATTCGATCCAGGGGCGGGAGTAATTCTTCCCTGCAGGATAACCGAGTTGCTCCATTCGCCTGATCGCATCCTGCCAGCTTTTTAGAAACCGCCTGTTCGATGTCAGATAGGCCAGCTTGCGGTAAGAGGCCATCCGGTTGCCCACATAGTATGTCTCCCGGATACCGATATTGCCGAAAGACAGGTGGGGCAGCCCGAGTACGGCCACGCGCGTGAAAAACTCCCCTATTGTCTCCAGGAATGGGTTCCGTCCCAGATTGGCGTTTTTAAGGCTCATGTCGTAATAGCAGGTGGCGTACATTATCCACTGCAGCTTGCTCAGGCCGTAGCCGGGGCCTTCGTTCCAGGCATCCTCAGGCCCGAAACAGTTGTTCAGCCCGGTGAGATAGTGAACCGCAAATTCATAGGTGTCGTGGAAAACTCCGCCCGCCTCGTATGCGGCAAGCCCTGCGGGAAGGGTATAATTGACATTTTCGTACGGGTGGCTCGAACCGGCCACTGCAACGCTGTTGGGAACCACCCGGCTCGCTGCCCGGCTGCGCCAGGAATAGCTGTACATGATATATTCATTGCGCCAGCGCAGGCTCTCCAGCACAATCTTTCGCTGGGCCGGGGTCATAATATGATAGAACCAGTCGTAAAAAAGGCTCAGGTCCTCGTTGATTTCCACGTTATCCGGTCTCGCCCTGCCTCCGACGCCTTTCATTCCCTCCGGCCGAGTGATACCTTCCGGGCCGTAGGATGCAACGGTCACCAGACGGTCGACCACCGGCAGATATTTGTTATCTCCGGTTAACACGTAAGCAAAGGCGATCTTCATCAGCCTGTCTATGATCATCAGATAAGGCTCTCTGGTTTCGGGAATATCCTTGTACATTCTGCACAGGTCTTCCCGCAGGATAGTGTCTGTGCGCGGAAAATTGCTGAACCAGTCCGTGGCGAGAGCCTCGTTCGCCGCAGCTGTTGTCTTCTCATATATCGCTTTGCTGTGAGGGTCGGTCTTTGCAAGCCCGCGCAGTTTTTCGATCCGGTCGGCAGTGTAGATAATACGCGGGTGTTCGGATGATGCAAAATCCGGTTCGGTAAGCCCTGAGCGGTCCCAGGTCACGGCGGAGGGTTCGATATAAAAGCTTCTCGCCTTCTGCCACTCCAGACGGCTGTCATCGTTCGGGTCGTAATAGCCCACACGCCAGTAGATATTTTTCCCCGCCGGCAGAGGAGGGATAGCGTTGTAAAAGTTGAACTCAGTCTTTTCCACCTCGAAGAGGAGATTGCTGAACTGTACGTCTTCGGCGATCTGAAACCTGAAATCTCTTAACGGGAGTCCGGTTACCTCTTCACCGTCTGTGAGCATGATAGTGGGTTCATAGGGCCAACTGAAACGGGGCGGGTTGAGACTTACTCGCATGCCTTCCGCAGGGCGCCAGGTGAGGCAGCGGCTGTATTGCATGCTTTCGGTGAGTGGAATGGCGCTGCCGGATTCCGTGAACTTTACCATTGGTGCTGGCTTGGGTCCGCAGGCCGGTAAATGAACCAGAAAAAATAGCAGAACCGCAAGAAGACTCCTGAATCTCGGGGATTTCATTGGCAAATCCTCATCATGAGGTGTCAGCAGGTAACTGTCGTATTCATAGTTCAACTTGTATCAGGGCCTCTGGATGGGCATCCGGAGCGAAAGTAACAGTTTCACTCTTTCCATCAGAGCTTACTTTTACGGTCAAATCATCTATTCTTTCGATTTCAGGCGCAGGATTACCTTTCCGGTAAGGGTATATAACTACCAGGAACCGCATCTTTCGCTGCGGTTGGCGGTTACTTATCCAAACGTTGTTAGTCACAAATTCAGGGTACTGGCCTGAGTACTTGAGGTCGTAGCTGGTTATCGGATTGACCAGGCCGTTGTAGTTTTCGCCGGTGATCGGATTTATAAGGCCATCTTCCTTTTGCCTGTTTTCGAAGTTGAGCGCTGTTGAACGGCCTAGATGCTGGACAACAGTGGTTACGTCCCCGATCGTGTAAGTGAAACTTTGTTTCGTCTCGTCCCAGTCCAGAGGCACGTCCTGAAGAACGTGATACAGCCAACTGAAAGTACTCCCTTCAGGCCTGTCCCCGGATACTTCCAGATCGTCCAGCATCACGAAGTAGCGCCCGTCCACGAACAGTACGTGCCTGTCCGCGCGAGTCAGGTATGACAGGTCGCGCTCGTCGTACGGGTTGTGCTCGCCGTCGCCCAGAAATCCCCAGAAATCCCTGTAACGGTAGGGATAGCGCACATAGGCGTTAGCCGCCTCCCCCTTGAAATAAACCACGTTATCTCTTTCTGCAAAGCGGGCGATACGGGCCGCCCAGGGAGTGTAAAGAGCTTTGCGGAAATTTCTAATCGAGGTGTGGTTGGGTTGGGCCTGGCCCAGGCCGTCGACCAGCACCAGGTTCTGGCTCATCGAATGCATGGCATAGGGATCGCCGTTCTGAGTGCTGCCGCCGCCGTGAGTGATGTTCTGCCCGAAAGCGTAAATCTGGAAGCTGTTGTCGTTGAACATGGAATGGTTGTAGGCCCCCCTTGGCCTGGCGTGAAAGGTGATCCCCACGTTATCTGCGTAATTTTCCAGTTTGCCGGGATACAGGTTACTGGCTGAAACCCAACCGCCATCGGGAAACAGTCTCGCCTTGGGAGGTTCTTTTTCGCTTATCTGCGGTTCCGGATAGAACAGCGGCAGAGCGTATTCAATCCAGTGGCGGGAGTACTGGCGGTGAAGACTCCAGCCGAGTGTTGCCTGCCTGATCGCCGCATCCTCCCAGCTTTTAAGAAAGTGGCGGTCGCCGGTCAGATAGGCCAGCTTGCGGAACGAAGCCAGGCGATTGTTTAGATAATACGGCTCCATGATCCCGATATTGCCGAAAGACAAATGGGGCAGACCCATCACGGCAACCCGGGTAAAGAAATCGCCGATTGCCGGGAAGAAAGGATTTCTGCTGAAATTCGCTCCGGCAAGAGTCATGTCGTAGTAGCAGGAGGAGAACACCATCCACTTGAACTTGGACAAACCGTATCCCGGACCCTCGTTCCAGGCATCTTCAGGCCCGAAAATGTTATTCACCCCGGTAAGGAAATTGACTGCCAACTCGTAAGTGGTGCGGAATATCCCGCCCTCCTCGTAAGCGGCAAGCCCTGCCGGCCAGGTGTAATTAATGTTTTCGTACGGATGACTCGATCCGGCAACGGCCACGCTGTGTGGAGTTACCCTTGTCCCGCCGTCCCTGCGCCAGGAATAGTTGTTCACGATATGTTCGGTGCGCCAGCGCAGGTTTTCGAGAATGATTTTTTTCTGTTCCGCGGTGAGAACGTTGTAAAGCCAGTCGTAGAACAGCGAAAAGTATTCGTTCAGCGAAACATTGTCCGGGCTGCCTCCCATACCTTCCGGGCGGGTTCCTCCCTCGGTTCCCCAGCTGGCGACCGTAACCATTCGATCTACGGCGGCGAGAAAACGATCGTCACCGGTAAGCACCCAGGCAAACGCCATGTTCATCAGCCGGTCGACCATCTGCAGGTAGGGTGCATCGGTTCCGTCCGGGTCGAGCCAGGGCGGGATGTCCTGGTAGATTTCGCGCATCCGTTGGTCGGGAAGGTCGTCCTTAGCCGGAAATCGCTTAAACCAGTCGGCCTGCAGATCGTTTTCGGCTGCGGAGATGGTCTGTTCGTAGATAGCCCGGCTGTGGGGATTGGTGCGGGCAAGATCGCGCAGGGCGCCTATCCGTTCTGTGGTGTAAATGATCCTGGGATGCTTGTTAGCGGCGAAACCAGGCTTGACCAATCCAGAGCGGTCCCATTGCACCGCTCCCGGATTCACCGTGAAGAGCCTCCCTTTTTGCCAGGAAAGAATGGTTTCGTCCGCCGGGTCGTAATAACCCACCCGCCAGTAAAGTTTTTTGCCTTCCGGCAACTGAGCGATCGTGTTGTAAAAATTAAACGGAGTTTCGGTAATATCGACCAGCAGTTCAGCGAATCCTTGATCTGCTGCAATCTGAAAGCTGTATTTTCTTACCTGCATCCCTTTGCTTTCATCTCCCTGCTCGAACATGATAGTCGGTTCGTACGGCCAGCTGAAGCGCGGGGGGTTGAGAGTCACGGTGATACCATCCGCGGGACGCCAGGTGAGGCAGCGGCTGTATTGCATGCTTTCGGTCAGCGGTACGGAACTGTTGTCCCCGGTGAATTTAACCGCCGGCTTTTCCGCAGGCCCACAGCCTGCACACAGGAAACAGGCCGACCAGATAATGATTACAGCCGTAAACCTGATACACTCGTGAAGCCAGGAGATTAGTTTCATTTTGTTATTCCTTTGATACGGTTTTTCCGATAGTCTTTCACTACTGTCCGGTAAATTCTTCTTCTCTTTCCCATAATTTTTAACGTGTTCTTTTTGGTGGCAAAAAGAACTAAAAACCAGTTCCTTTGTAACCAAAGGAACCGAAAGTTAATCATGACTTTCTCGAGCTTTTCATCCGCTCCCCCTCTCGGTCGCCTCCGCGGCCCTGTCCCCCCCTGCTGCCGATCCGCCGCGGAATGGCCTGCCTGCCCCCTTGTTCTCTTACAAAACCTCAATGGAAATTACGGGGCAGCTAAGACGCTCCTCTTGTGTGGTCTTTCGCCAATAACAGTTCTTTTGTCCCCCTTGTAAAGCTCAGGTCTTTACTTAAATCGCCAATCATTTCCTTATTCCTGGTCATTATTGGCAATGGATATTCCTTGTACAACAGAATATTACGGTAGTATCACATTTTTCCCCGGACAGTTATGATAGCCTTTTGTTAAAGAGTTCTGTCTGATAATGAAACTTAGCGCCGCAGTTCGTATTCCCCCGCCGGCCCGTTGAAAAAGAGTATTCCGGCGTCTTCGCTAGCTTCCACTGCTGGTGCCACTATCCTGCCATCACGCCGGATCTGCCAGGTGCCGGCCGCGAGGTCAGTTACCAGGTACTTGAAGTCACCTGGACCGGAATGGGAAAACTCGACTCCCCGGTCGGACCTCCGGCCTGATTTGCTGAACAGCACAACTCGGTCGGCAAGCTTAATCCCCACCAGTTGATCGTTCTCGACTTTCTCCACAGCCAGCGTTTCTCCCCGGCCCATTTCCATTACCTGCATTAAATTGAGGAAGAGATCAGTGGAGGCGCCGATGCGGGGAGACAACTCAATACGCCAACGACCCAGACCGAAATCAGGCAGAGGGCTGGTCGGTTCATTGGGGAAGTTTTCGCCGAAAACCCAGAACTCCCTGCCCGGCCCTCCCACCTTGACTATCTCACTGTTGTTCTGCTCAGGCAGGAGGGTTGTGTTGACAAGCTTGCCGCTCCAGCCGCGCTGGCTCAGTTCAACAGTGGTCGTATTGCCACTGACCAGGGGTTCTTGCTCACTGTGAAGCAGCCAGAATTTTTTGAATTTCGGATTGGAGGAAACCACCCTGTCGAACACCACCAGCGCAGCGGGCACATCGCCCCCGCTGAAATTGATGAAAACGAACGCTCGTTTGACTTCTTTCACTTTATCGCTGTAAGCCTGAGTAATATCGCCTTTTAGATAGCTGAATGCCGGTTCCCGCCGGTCCGGGCCGAACCAGTGACCCAGCACCTCACCTGTTTTGTAACCCTTGGTCAGCAGGTCTTCCAGTGTTTTCGGTTCACGCCAGCCATTGGGCTGACGCTGCCCGCCGTCGTTGCGCGTGGCGCCCCAGAATTTTGTGCTGATAAACTTTTCGTCCGGGTCGTAGATCAGCATGCAGTTGTGTGCTATAGTGCGCTTGTAGTAGTTAGCGTTGTGAGGAGAACTGTAGGCGCCGTGGGTGCCGCTGTAAAGACCGGTTTCCATGGCGAGTGGGCCTTTATAGTAAATCTGGAACGCTCCGGCGTCCAGGTGTTGATGATTGGTGAAATTGTAGACGTTTACATTCATTGCGCACAGAGCTGCGTTTTGATCCCAACCGGTGCGGGCGACCATCCAGCCATAAGGCGAGCCGAAGTAGCGGGTCAGGGGCAGGTCACTGATGGGCAGGGGTTCGAGGTCAGGGTCGCGCCAGAGCAGCTCGTACATTTTACTCATGCCGTGGATTCCGGCCCGCTTGAGGTAGTCACTCAGTACGTAGCCGTCGCCATAGTAGCTGGCGTTGAGTAGGCTGCGCAGATAGCTGCGGTAACCGTGGCCGTCACCGGCGCGCAACAGCCTGCCGTCCGGCCGGCGCATGTAAATCCAGAGGTAGGGCATGAACTGCTGGCTGGGATCGTAGACGTTGCCCGCACCCAGGCGGTCGAATATCCAGAGCGGGTAGAGTTCGCTGCTGCAGCGGGTTTCGGCGTAGGCCGATCCCTGGTGGAAAGCGTGCCCCTTGTACCAGAAATTTCGCGCCGGGATATGTTCGCGGAAAATTCGCGTGGCGGTGAGCCGGTACATCTCGGGGAATTCGTCATAGATTGCTATCCCCGCCGAGAGCAGATCACGCATCATCATCCATTCAGATCCGTGACCGGTGACAGCACCCTGGCCGGTGGGAGGATAATGGCATTCGAGCTGCTCGCCCAGGCGGACGAACTGCTCGATGAACGCTTGCTTCTGATCTTCGGTGAGTAGTTCATAACACCAGTCGTAAACCATCGCTCCGGCAACCATCATGCGTCCGACCGGCCGGGTAATCCCCTTGCGTTTTGGAAAATCGACGCTCTGCATGGTATCGAGTGCAGCGGCCACAGTGCGTCTGCCCAGCTCTGGGTCGCGGTTCAGAAGGTAGCGCAGGGCATCCACCTGTATCCTGTTTTCCGTGTTTTCCCCGGCCAGTTTCTGGAGATCGTCCCAGACCGGTTTCAGCACCGGATGGACCAGGCGCCGCCGGAGATCGGCGGTATCGCGGGAGCGAAGGAAAAGCCTGGGATGTTCAGCCGGAGGAACCGGTATCGATATTCCATCCACTACCATCCATTTCGCATCCACCGGGCTCTTTGTCCCGGCACTGAGAGGATTAACTGTCTGTAAAAATAACGCAAGTGCAAGAAAGAAGAACAGACGGCAATGCATCGGCATCCTCCAGCGAGTTTCAGGGTACAGGCAGTGAAGTTCAGTTCGAAAACAAGGATAATTCCGACTTTTATTAAATCGGGTCGATTTCAATTATTCCGCGATCAATACTCGTAAGCTCCGATATCGAATGCTTTACCGGCAGGCCTGGGTTTGCCGGTGGCGTCACAACTTACGCCTTTTGCCGAAAGGTCTTCGCCCGCGTCGATAGCAGCAGAACCGGCCGTCAGGCGGAAATCTCCACCTTTGGGATTCACGAACGACTCCGGTTTCACAGCCAGATTGGAGTTGAATCCCCTGGCCTCGTGGGGAAGCTCATCGAGAAGGAACAGGCAGTTTCGCAGCTCGAAGGTTTTCTCGTCGTATCCCTTCCTGATTCCGAACGTATTGCCCACCCGCAGGCCCCAGGTGCAGTTGTAGATCTTGAGATACTTTATCAGGTCTTCGTAGCGGATACCGTAATCGCTTTCCCGCATCACGGTGTTGATCAATGTTACCCTCGATCCTCCGCGGCCGTCCTCGTCCCCCTCCCCGCCCCGAAGGCGCAGGCAAACCTCGTTGTCCCAGAGCACGCAGTTTTCTATCAGCGCCTCCACATGGTCCTTGATATTAAATGCGCTCATGTTGCCGATAATGCCACCACGCCAGCCGTAGGCCTGGCAGTTGCGCAGGACCAGCCTGCTGCGCGGGTGTTTGTCGTACTGCTTGGTATCTATGGCGTTCTCGCCCGGAATGAACCCGGCGGGGAAATTCGCGGCGGCTGTGGGCAGCGGGCCGGTCCACATGCGGGTGTTTTCGATTACCACGTTGTCCCAGGGATCTCGGTCCGGGTCTGCCTGGAAAGCATCGCCGGAGACGTAATAGATATTGCAGTCGCGAATATGAAGGTCTTCCATTCTGCCGGCCACGATCCCGTGGGCATCGTGCTGCACCAAATGGGAAGCGTTCAGGCAGTGGTGGACTTCACAGCCGATTATCCGTCCGTGAGAAGCTTTCTCGATGTCGATCCCGTCGTGCTGGGTATTGCGTACTTCGCAGTTCTTCAATTCAAAGTGGCTGGCTCCTTCCCCCCTGATATTAACGCAATCGCTGGTACCGAAACAGCCGTCGAAGACAAGTCCGTCGAGTGTGACCCAGGGCACTTCCAGGCGCACGACTCTGCCGGTTACCATGAATATAGCTTTCCGGGGAGTGACCGCTTTTATCACCAGGCGGTTGTTTTCGCCGGTGCCGCCCTTGAGCGGCTTGACCAGCACAGGGTACATCCCATCCTCGACCAGGATCGTGTCTCCAGCGCCGGCTTCTGCGAGAGCGGCCTCCATGGTCACCGCCTCCGGCAGAACAGAGCCGACCAGGAAATTACGCGCCTCCAGAGTGCTGATGCGAGTGAATGGAAAGGACATGACTGCGAGCAAAAAGAGTGTGAAATTCAGATTTCTGGACATTCCGCAAACCTCCATTTCTTATCAGCTGGTTGCCTGAAACCGATCGGCTCATTTCCATACTACTGCGAGACAACGATCATCGTATAAAGCCGGGTTTCGGGAACGGTCAGGGAGACACTGCCCCCCTGATCCCGGAATTTCAGCTCCTGCGGCTGGTCGAACTCGGGTGAAATATACCGGACCGCCTTAACTTTTCCGCTGTACTGCTTTTTCAGCGTGGCCTTGAACGGCGCCAACGGGTCGGTGTGATCGAAATTAATGAAATGGACTACTGTTTCTCTGGTCTTTTCGCGGTTGAGCATTTCCATCACTGTAGTCAGCGGCGCTTCGGTTTCCAGGGATACACCCCGCGGCAAGTTGTCTGTAATCACCTCGGCAATGGCATAATGATTCGAAGGCAGGAGCCACGCCTTGCTGGGAAACGGTCGGCCCACGTGACTTGCGGCATCCGCAAGGGTTGCAGTCGCCTTCATGTAGGCAAGTGCTGCTGGATCGGGTGTCACCTGCGGAATATATACCACTCGCCCTCGGCCCTTCTTTCTCACCACGATTTCGGCAGGCGGAACTTCCAAATCGGCCAGTTCGAGCAGAGGATTGGCAACTCGCCGTTCGCGCCATTTATTGAAATCCGCTGTGTTGTCTGTGAATACCAGCGTTCCGCCGTTTCTGACATAAACAGAAAGCTTGCGGACAGTTTCCAGCGAGAGACTTTCCTGCCCGGGCAGGATCACCGCCTGATAGCGTTCGATCGAGTCGATCTGTTCGTCGAAAATTATGTCGAACGGCACCTTGTGCTGGATCAGCACCTGCTCGGTGAGAATGGCAGGCACCAGGGTGGGCCAGATACTGTAAGCCATCGAGGGCCAGGAGCGCAGCACCGCGACATCGGCCACGTTGCGGGTGTCGGTGAAATAGCGCTCGTTATAGACGCGGAAAAACTCGGTCAGGGGGGTGAACACGCGGTTGGCGCCACGCTCATGGGGGCCGCCCAGATAACCGTAACCGGGTACGTGGCGCTGGTTGTTAAACGCCATGTAAACCGCATACTCCAGGTCGCTGCCGCCGGATGAGCAGGACATGCCCAGGGTACGGGCGCACTTGTAGGAACGGAATTCTGCCACCAGGGCTCCTGTTTCTGGGTCAATCCGGGCGTCCATGCCCCCGGTGTCGAACGGGTAGAAATCGCACTTGCCCTGGAACAGAGGATGGTAGACCCCGGCGCGCCAATAGCGATTTTCGCCGTAAAGGCCTTTCAGGTTGAACCCGACTGAAATATCCTGGTTCAGGCTCTTGATGTAGTCGTAGAACTCACCGCACTGACTGGCCAGGGACTCGCAGCGGAAGCGCATCCATTCCTGCAGCACCGGATCGTCAATCGAAGTGAGCGAAAAGGGCTGGTTGAACACGTCCCACTCATTTACCTGGATGATGTCGGTATCCCGGTAGCCGAAACGCCGGAAAGCGGCCTCCCCGGTGGGGTATTTCTTTTTCAGGTAAGCCTTGAATGCCGCAATACAGCGTTCGCAGCGGCAGGACTTGGGCTCCGGCTTGACAAAGATATTATCGAAGAAAAACTGATTGGTCCTAACCGAGTCGACACCCACTTTGAGCACTTTCTTGATATACTCCCGGTAGGCCGGCTCGTTGTGGCAGGCGAAATGGCGGAAAGTCTGGGTTCCGGAATAGGGAATCCATTTGCCATCCTGATCCCGCTGCTCCCAGTTCTCTGCCTCTGGCAGCTCGCTGTAAAAAGGCTCGATAAACAGCGTGCCAGCCACATAGACGCTAACTTTCATGCCGTGGCTGCGCATCAGCTCGGCCATTTTCATGGTGTTGCGGATTTCAGGCATCTCATGCGCCAGGCCAAGTCCTTTGTAGAAATGGAGCCTTCCGTACCTGATTCCGGCCTCGGCCATCAGCCGGATGTTTTCTGCACTGTGCTGGCGCTGGTAAATTTCCGGCCAGTTTTCGGCCATTCTGCCCCGGCGAAGGTAGAACACCAAGGGTTCGTGGTTGGGCCAGACAATCTGCCGGGCGATTTTCTGTTTCTGGACAGCACTCTTTTCAAAACGTGTCAAAGCCGCAGCCGCGGAGCTCTGCAACAGGACTGCCCCTGAAACAATCAGCAAGACCAGGCTTTTTTTCATTTGATTCCTCCGAAAACCTATTATTCGAAATACGGTGAAAACAACCGCTGGGGGCAACTCAGTCTTCACCCTCATCCTCGACCAGCTTGTTCAACTCAACGTTGTTCGCTGAGGCGTAGGCCTTGATTCTCTGTTCGAGTTTTTTCCTCCAGCCGGGAAGGTCCATGCGCTCGAACGGAGCGAGAAGGTAGTTCAGGCCGACCCGGCGGTCGGCGAAGTAGTCTTTTACATCATCGCCTACGAAAAGGAAATCCCGGCCGCCGACACTTCGGTTCTTGGGGAATCGGCTTTTCTCCCAGACCCTGACAAAATCTTTCCACATCCAGTCTCCCCACCCGAGCAGGGCGCCGACTGTTCGGTTGGCTTGTAGCATCAGGTCCACGGCCTTTTCGTGCTCACCTTCGGAAGCCGCCTCTTTGGCCTGTTCGAGCGCCTGGTCGGCAGAAGACAGGGTGGAGAGTGTTTTGAGCAGATAGCGCTGCATATGGGCCAGGGTGAGATAGACCTCCAGGCTGTAGCGGTTTCTTTCCACCTGGGTCAGGTAGTGCTCCAGCAGCGATACCAGCCGTTCGTTTAGTCGTTTTTCTTCCGGCACGCGGGCCAGCAACTTGGCATACCTGGCGCTGAACGATTCCTCCCGTCCCAATGTGCCGTGGGCGGGCAACTGGGGCGGTACGAGAGTGATATCCACCCTGTTTGCACCGATACCCTTGCCCTTGCTGTTGCCGTAGCCTCGCTTCCTCTCCTTGCTGGGGAAATGCTCCCAGCCGCTTTCGAAAAAGCGGGAGCCGTCCTCGAGGAGCCTGAAAATCTCGACCATGTGCGGGTTGCCAGGGCCGTAGAACAGGTCCATGAAATCCGCCACGTTCTGCTCCGGGGTCGGCTTGTGCGGTGTCCAGCCGTACTGGGTCACGGTGGTCCAGCCGAGCCAGAAGGTTTCTTCGTGAAGGCCGGAGTTATCCCAGGCTGCAGCGAAAGTTCCGATCAGGTCGGCTCCCCGCCTGAGGCAGATTGCCGGATTGGCGGCCGCTGTCTTGAGCCGTCCCTCTATGGGTCTTTCCCTGTAAGTGGTAGGGAAGTAGTTGGGAAAAAGGAACTCTGTACCCTGCATCGAACTGTAAGCCAGCTGCCTGATACCGGTCTTATTCTCGTTCTCGATCCACTCCTTGCTGCGGCCCGGTCCCATGATCGCGTCGATCAGGCCGCCGGGCAGCTGAAGGATGTCGTGGGTCAGAAGAGGGTACTCGACCCAGGCCAGCACCCGCCTGCCGCGCTGGCTCATCCAGGCGTGCACCCGGTTGACAAAATCGACCCAGGTCTGGCTGCGGTTCTCTATACTGTAGGGTTTCTTGCATTCATCGCAGATTCCGGCGTAGTAAACTTCATCTGTGGAGACGAAAAAATAATTTACCCCCGGTGTGGCATCGATCATGTCCTGGTACATGTCGAAAATAAGCCTCATCGCCTCCTCATTGCACATACACGTCTGGTAGTTGCTGCCGTCTGCGCGAAAGTGGGCGAATTGTTCGTGCTTGAGCACGAATCGCATGTGGGCCGGGGCCTGGACCACCGGAACAAGCTGGACGTAGCGCTCCAGGGCGTAACGGGTGAGTTCCTGCATCTCGGCTTTTGTATAAGCTCCGGGTGCCCCGATAATAGGATTTCGCGGGAACTCGTAGCGGTCCATGAGCTCGAAGCCGATACAGTTAACCTTGAAAAACGCCAGCCAGTCTATCATGCGTTTCATGGTTTCCACGCGTTTCTGGTGGCATTGGGTGTTCCAGTGGATGAAACGCAACTCGAGGGTGGGCCAGTCGGTGACAGTTCCTGCAGGAAGCCTGAAAGAGGAGCCGTCAGGATTGCGCCGCAAAAGCTGAAGAAGGCTCTGTACCCCGTAGAAGAGACCCTGGTCTGTGTTACCGGTAATCTTAACCAGGTTATGGGAAATTTCGATGCGGTAGCCTTGCCTGGCAAGAGCCGGGTCGTCAATTTGGCTCACAGTACCAGGTCTGATTTCGAGCATGATCCTGCTGGTACCGGTACCGTCGAATTCCAAGCCATGAAGTTCAGCAGCGCCCTTGCGAAGGCGAATCACGGCATTGCTGTTCTCGCCCGGACTGGAGTACACACTCCAACTGTTACCCAGTTTGATATCCTCGCCGCTAAGTTCCACCTGCTGGGGTTCAGGAAAGATTACATAGCCCCGGCCACGCAGTTCGCTGACAAAGCCGGGAGCATCTCCCGGCCAGAAATACACTGATAAGGCAACTAGAAGAAAAAACGAACGAATATACCGATTCATCGAAAGCCTCCTTCAGCTGGGGGAATTCTCAAACACGTTCCTTTGTTTAGTGACCGGGAGATGGCCGATAGTTACCCATGAATTCTTTCCTGACGGGGCAAAATTCACACTCCGGGTTGTCACAGAGCAGCCAATCCGGATTCTTTTGCAGAATCTGCACTAATACTTTCAGAACGTCCATTCCCTTCATCAACTGAACAGAGGCTTTTCCCACTTTCCCGTCCCGTATAACTCCAGCCTGCCTCAGCGGCTTTTCCGCCCGGGCGAAAACATTACTGCAGCCGGTAAACTCGGTGAGCTGGATTTCCTTTACCTTTCCATCTTTCTGCCTTATCAGCATCCTGCCGCTGGGCTTGGTAGGGGTGGGAACGTAGTTGAACGGGACCTCGGCCAGAGACTCAGCAACGTGGATAGTGGAGTTAGAGTTGTGATCGCAGCCGACAAGCATGATCAGTCCCCCTCTCTCGGTAGCCATGTGGAAAGGGCTGTAACGCCCCAGGGTTGTGTTGTACAAATGATCCCTGGTAAGTTCGTGAGCATGTTTGCCGATTGCAGCCACGGAATGAACCGGGCAGACACTTCTCACTGCATCGGGCCTCTTGCGAAATGTCTCAGTAAGTAGTCCCGTGACTGATTCACTCGTTTCCGGTTCGAAAGGCTTGTTCCTGTGTTTTTCTCCATAGGTAAAGGTTGGTACGAGCAAAGTTCCCTCGCTCCCGAGAACCTCCAGAAAGGCATCGATTAACGTGTTGGGGCCGCCGTCAACCCAACCGATACTCTTCATCGAACTATGCAACACTAGGATCGAGCCCGTCGCCACACCAGCAACCCTGATATCGGCGACCAGCTTTTCTTTTTTTATTGATTCCATTAACTGGCTCCAACTGCTTGAAAGCATTCGTCATGGTCTGTCTGTATACTGGGAATAATCCAGACCGGTCAGTTCCCTTTCGGTCCGATAATCCTGCTTACCCGGAAATTATCATAAATCGAGTGAGTACTCCAGATACGCAGGCCGTGCATGCCTTTATTAAGAATGACGTCGTAAACCTCCTCCTTGAGTAACCTCCCATCGAGATATACGCCCACTTTTGGGGGTTGGAGCACATAAGCGACATGGTAAATCCGGCCGAAAACGAAGGGTTCGCACCAGGTTTCTCCCACGAGATTGAAATCCGGATTGAGCCGGATACGAACTCTCAGCATCTCTCGTTTTTCTGCCGGGCTGGTGCCGTTGAGCAGGGTGATAAGGTAGTTGGGGAAAACGTGGTACTCGCCATAGTCGCCGGTGCGTAGATGGCCTGTTTCGAGTATTCCCGGTCCCTCGAGCATTGACGCCAGCAAAAACATATTCACATTACTGAATAGTGAACCGGCAATTAGTTGTACGTCGTATTCCACCACCTGAGGTCCCTCGAACTCATTCCTGCACCAAATAGTAGCGGCAACCCCTCTCCTGGCTGAAGCTTCTACCTCGAGCCAGCCTCTTTCATTAATCTTCACCCGCGCATTGCCCTCAGCGCTCCAGTTAGCGAGATTGTCGCTGAATCCGTCATAGAAGATTTCCTGAAGGACATAGGTGTTTTTCCCTAACAGCCGCTCATACGTTTCAGTATCGGCTGCAAGGCCTGAAGACAAAGACATAAGAAACAGCCACGTCAGGATAATCGTTTGCTGAAACCGTCGCATCCGTTTTCTCCTCTGCTTACCTGTCAGCAGCTTCTTTTCAGCACAATGCTGCACCCCAGCAGGCACGGAAAAAGGCGCAGACATAATAATCCGTATTGGAGTGAGCAATAAAAGAGCCACTTTTGGGTTTGTTTATCCACTGCCGCTTAAGTATTTGTATTTAGAATAGATATAACCGGTGGTAAAAAAATCAATATGGTACAATAATACCAGTGGTCTTATTAGACCGGTTCAAATGAGCCGTTTTGATTTTCGAAGTGCTGCTGGGATATGGGCAGATTTACAGTCGATTGGCAAAGCAATAGTTTCGGTCCGTTTTCATCAAGGGATTGCATCAGGGAGGAACGATTCGGTCCGTTTATTTCCAAGTATAAAAGAGCGAGTTGGCTTTTTAACAATTTGCCAAGGACTTATATCTTGTTATTGACGATCAGGGAGAGAGATATATATTAGAATTAATTAAATTTTCTGCCCTTAGCCATTTAAAAAGGGACCCCGAATGGCCTCAGACAGGAAACTGAAGAATAATCTGGAAGCGATAAACAAAAGACTGAAAAGACAGCTTGAAATCCAGAAGAAAGACTACAACATTCTGCAAAGAAGAGCTGACGAGGCAAGCACGAAGCTCGATAATATCAGGGCGGCAATCGATATGCCAGAGCTTTATCTGGACGAACATTGGCGAGTGACGGGCTATTCTCAGAACTTCCTGGCAGTTACGGAAATGGCTAATGACTTTGCCAACCACCGGGGGCATCTGAAGGATTTTCTAGAAGAAGGCGATTTCGAAAAGCTGATCGAATACGAAAAAAAGGTCAATAACCTGGAGTCGCTGCCTTATGATCAAGGGGCACAATGGAAGCTTCGCTATAAAGGACCAAAGGATACGGAGAAAATCGGGAAAGAATGGAGGGTGGCTTTGAATTGCCGGGAAAGTTGCTGGAATATTAAAAACAGTATTCTGTTCCATAAACCCCACCTAACCGACCGGGTGGACTGCTACCTGATGACCGCCAAAGAATACGGCGGAGTAGATGAAGATATAAAAGTAAAATACCGCTTTAGAACCTCAGCACTCGAAGAAAATATTAGGGACCTTTCACTGGTGATCTGCGGTTCTTCCGGACGGAGTGATGCGCTTTGTGACCGAATCGGCTATACCGCCTGCACGGCCTCAAATGAAAATTCTCTGGCGAGACTGCAGCGAAATGTTGCGGACATTACGACTTATCCAGAGACACTTGAATCCAATACCGATTACCTCGCGATAGTCGAAAGAGTTGGCGGCAGGGTTTCCAGATATCTGAAAAACCTGCGCACCGGTGAGGAATTTCCTCGCCTGGTCATGATCGACACCGATGCTATTTACAATTATCAGAATTATGTAGGCTTTACTACGTTCTCCGGCGAAATGGCCATATCGGAATTGGAAATCTATACTCGAAAGTCTCGATTTTCGATAGACCAGTTCAGGATACCGTTTTACATCGATGTAAAGATTCGCGATAAAAGACTGGCGGGAAGGATATACAAGTTACACAAGAACAAATACAAATATAGGGGCAAGACCAAGT
>Ga0272442_10005585_pt1 | contig 16748 bp, 8 predicted proteins | sample SSMForm2O_FD_200262 | JGI IMG/M metagenome (GOLD analysis project Ga0272442, IMG submission 200262) | Marine sediment archaeal communities from Little Sippewissett salt marsh, Falmouth, MA, United States - SSM-Form-2O | ecosystem: Environmental > Aquatic > Marine > Wetlands > Sediment ... | reverse complement strand
GGAGCAACCAGACCTTTCTCAACGATCGGTCAGAGATGAAGGATGTGCCCCGGCATGTTTCAGACCGGGGTTGTTCCCGCTGCTGCCCGCTGCAGCGGCCCGTTCATTTTAAAATCATCAACTTCTTCGTATCATGATGCGCTCCGGCCTGAATTCTATAGAAATAAACACCGCCGGAAAGATCCCGTCCGTCCAGGATGACTGAATGCATACCCGCACTTTGACGTCCATTGACCAGCGTCTGAACTTCCCTTCCAAGAATGTCAATAACTGTTAGCCTGACGTCCGTGCCCGAAGGCAGATGATAGCGAATGGTCGTCACAGGATTAAAAGGATTGGGGTGATTCTGATAAATGATAAATCCTGAAGGCAAACGGCCTGCAGGTTCATCGACCGGTACTGTGGCTGAATTCAAATAATCGTCAATGGCAGCATATTCAGCGTCCCTTTGCGCACTCCACTGACCCTTCAGGGCCGGGAACCAGTTCAGGTCCCCTACTGGGAAAGCACCGGTTGCGGCCTGCAGCAAAACAGTATTATCATAGGAAAGATCGACAGGGATCGGCCAGTCCGCAAAAACATAGCTGTTCTCACCGGTGCTGACCAGACGCCAGTCAGGCAGTATCGCGATGCTCTGGGAATCAACGGCCTCCGTGGAAAAGGTCTTGAGAATATCCACCTGTGTCGTCAGAAGATCCCCGGGATCCGTAAAACCGGGCAGTTCTTCATACCAGGTGCCCTCGGTTAAATAAGGATAAGTCGCGTCATCATCGAACAGGGACCGGGTTCTTTGATTCATCGTGATCATCTGACTGACCCAGCTCGTCGATTCGTTCACCTGATCGGTATTCAGGGTCTCGACAATATCGGACAGCCGGGGATCCCAGTAAACCGCGTTTTTATCCACCAGGTATTTTGTGTCCGCACCCACTGCAGGATCCGGATACACATTCACAAGACCAAGCGGCAACTTGTCGATATCATGTTCCGATATTTCATATGTTTCTTTGTGATACGGCTGAACATTGCAATTCACAAAGATATTGTTCGTGACGCTCATGGCGCTCTGGTATCCCAGATCGAGGAATACATAATTGGAAATATTGATAAACGTATTATGATTGAAAACAACTCTGTTAAACGGATTATCCCTCAATTTATAAAGCATGCCCTGACCCATAATGTGGGTGCTGTTCTCGACCCACAGGGTGTCGCCCGGATAAAAAATATCCATGACACCGCCGCTGCGCCGGCATGCCTGGCCGTTCATATTGACAAAATAACAATCCTTGATGAAGTACGAGTTTCCACTGGTATTGCGGCCTTCGATAAATATCCATCGCGTATGCTCCAGCAGACAATTTTGAATCGTTAATGTGACGTTGTCAGCCTGGCCATCAAAAAATGTCCATCCCAGGTCCCCCTCCGCCGTTCCCGGAGTCATCCTGCAGTTCTTTACAGTCAGGTCGTGCATATATCCGATGCTGCCTGTGTTGACCATTCCCGATTCCGCTGTTGTTCCGCAGATCAACGGGGGATCGGCGCCGGCATCGTGATTATTCACAAAAATGGTATTGTCTTCTCCGACGATCACAGTGGGCCTCTGAGTGACGGGATTGCTGATAAGAGGGTAATATCCGTTTGTTTTTAACATGTAAACACGACCCGCCGGAACCCCGTCGGTATCCAGGGTGAGCGCCTGGTTTAAAGAGTTATATTCATTCGAATCCCGGAAATCTTTAATAACCAGAGTGTCTCCCCGCACTTCATCGACATAATCCATCAATGTCTGTGAAAAAGCTGAAGATACCGTTAACAGAACGGTCGCTGTTAAAAGATGTTGTAACTTTCTCATGGTATCACTCCTTCACCTGATTGCTGATGCGCATATAATGACGACGAAAAAACGACTTTCTTAATCTGATGCCTTTTCTATCATATACGTTTTCAATCGGAAAAATCCGGTTTTACCGGTATTCCCGTTTATTAAAATACGGATTGATAAAATATCCGAATTGATTTCAAGAAACAAGAAAATTTTATTTTTACTGATGGTTATGACTTGGTTATTGAAGGGTCGGAATAAACCGTGTTTCCTGATTCATTCAGGTGGAAAATTGCCATTCTAGATGCGATGGATGCAGGATACAGGAACAGATTAAAAAAAATATAAACGATTGTTCGGAAAAAAGCAAGAATGGAAATCAATTTGAGTGAGCCGATGGATTATCGTACGGCCATTTCCAGTCACGAATTTCAGGCATATCGTCGCCATGCTCTGCAATATAATGTTTGTGTTCAATAATCCGGTCGCGCATTGTCTGTTTGACGTGCGCCCCGATCCGGTCCAGTTCGGGCACCCGCTCAATGACATCCATCACCAGATGAAACCGGTCGAGATCATTCATGACGACCATATCAAACGGCGTGGTTGTGGTTCCTTCCTCTTTATAACCTCTGACGTGAAGATTTCCGTGATTCGTCCGTCGATAGGTCAGCCGGTGAATGAGCCATGGATAACCGTGAAACGCAAAAATAACCGGTTTATCAATGGTGAACAGGGAATCGAAGTCCTTATTGGACATGCCGTGCGGATGTTCGCTTTCAGGCTGAAGTGTCATCAGATCCACCACATTGATGATCCGGATCTTCAGGTCAGGAAAGTTTTGACGGAGTATATCCACGGCGGCAAGTGTTTCCAGTGTCGGGATGTCGCCGGCACACGCCATGACCACATCCGGTTCGCCACCCTGATCATTGCTTGCCCATTCCCAGATACCGATCCCGGCAGTGCAGTGCCTGATCGCAGTGTCCATATCGAGATACTGTAATGCAGGCTGCTTGCCCGCCACGATCACATTGATATAATGCCGGCTTCTCAGACAGTGATCCGTCACCGAAAGCAGCGTGTTGGTGTCGGGCGGGAGGTAGACACGGACAATCTCCGCCTTTTTATTCACGACATGGTCAATGAAACCCGGATCCTGATGGCTGAAACCATTGTGATCCTGTCGCCACACATGGGAAGTGAGCAGATAATTGAGCGAAGCGACAGGTCTGCGCCATGAAATATGTCTGGTTGTTTTCAGCCACTTGGCATGCTGGTTAAACATCGAATCAATGATATGGATAAACGCTTCGTAGCATGAAAAAAAGCCGTGTCTGCCTGTCAGCAAATAGCCTTCCAGCCAGCCCTGACACATGTGCTCGCTCAAGATCTCCATGACCCTGCCGTCCGGAGATACATGGTCGTCACCTTTCAGAATACGGGCAGTGGATACGCGGTCAGTCACTTCAAAAAGAGCGTTCAGCCGGTTTGAAGCGGTCTCATCCGGCCCCATGACGCGGAAGTTGCGGCTCTCACTGTTGAGTTTCATGACATCTCTCAGGAATTGCCCCATTACCCGTGTTGCTTCCGCTTCAACGGTTCCCGGTTTGGGAATTTCGACAGCGTATTTCCGGAAATCGGGCATCTTTAAATCTTTCAGGAGAAGGCCGCCGTTCGCATGTGGATTGGCGCCCATGCGGCGATCCCCTTTTGGAGCCAGATCCGCCAGCTCCGGTATCAATTGACCGTTTTTATCGAAGAGTTCTCCGGGATTGTAGCCCTTCATCCATTCTTCCAGCATTTTGACATGATCCGGTTTGTCGGCCAATCCGGAAAGGGGAACCTGATGTGACCGGAATGAACCTTCCACCTGTTTGCCATCCACTACTTTCGGCCCGGTCCATCCCTTGGGTGTACGGAGTACAATCATGGGCCATTGCGGCCGCTGTGAAAAACCGTTGCTTCTCGCTTCATCCTGAATGGATTTGATTTCATCAATGATGATGTCCAGAGTTCCGGCCATGAGCTGATGCATTTTCCGGGGATCGCTGCCCTCCACAAAATATACCTTGTGCCCGTATCCGGTCAGCAGACGGGTCAGCTCCTCCTGACTGAGTCTTGCAAGCACAGTGGGATTGGAAATTTTATAACCATTCAGGTGCAGAACCGGCAGTACAGCGCCATCGTGAACAGGATTCAGGAATTTGTTGGAATGCCAGCTTGCGGCCAGGGCGCCGGTTTCTGCTTCACCATCGCCAATCACGCAGCAGGCGATCAGGCCGGGATTGTCGAAGACAGCACCGTAGGCATGCAGCAGTGAATAACCGAGTTCTCCGCCTTCATGGATGGAGCCCGGTGTTTCCGGTGCCACATGGCTGGGGATACCGCCGGGAAAGGAAAACTGGGTAAACAGCTTTTTCATGCCTTCTTCATCCTGCGAGATATTTGGATAGCGTTCACTGTAGGTTCCCTCAAGATAGGTGTTCGCGACCAGGCCGGGTCCGCCGTGTCCAGGTCCCGTGACATAGATCATATTCAAATCGTATTTTTTAATCAGGCGGTTGAGATGAACGTAAATAAAATTGAGACCGGGGGTCGTGCCCCAGTGGCCGAGCAGGCGGGGTTTGATATGTTCGAGCTTCAGGGGCTTTCGCAGAAGGGGATTATCATACAGATAGATTTGTCCGACGGACAAATAGTTGGCAGCCCGCCAGTAAGCGTTGATTTTTTCGACTTCTTTTTTTGATAACGGAGCCGGTTTTTTCAGTTCAGGTGAATTCATAATACCTGTTCCTTTCTCGTTTTGATCCGACTTAACCAGAAAATCCATAAGATATCACGGATCCGCAGGGACGGACTTTCAGAACGACAACAAATCCCGCTGTTCATTTAACGGAAAAAATCCGGAAGAAGTTCTAGATAAAAACCGGAGGCGCATTAACAGAGAATCATTCACTATCCGGGACAATCGTCCTATTTGCAGTTTCGGGGCTGAATGAGATAGTATGTGCTTCACAAAATATGATTTTTAAAGAACTGAGCCGCTGCGGGGTGTTTCAGGGAAAATCAGTGATTCCTGAACCCCGGGAAAATGAACAACAATGCGATTTAAACCCCGGAAAAAAGAAGGTCTGTAAAGAACCTATTCTGCTTTGACCATTTTTCCGGTATGCTGAAAATCACCCATCCGGATCATGTAAAAATAGACACCCGACGGAAGATCCTGCAGGTTGATATGGACGGTATACTCGCCGGGTTGCCTGTATGAATGGACAGGTTCCATGATCACATGACCATTTAAGTTATAAACAACCAACCGGACATGACAGGATTCTTTCACGCGGTATTCAATATATGTGGATGGATTGAAAGGATTGGGGTAATTCTGTCCCAGTTGAGATGCTGCCGGAATATCAATCAGCTTGTGATCAATGCCCGTATGGATGTGTAAATTCTCATACCAGGAAACGGTGTTGTAAGCACTTGAGACAGTCAGCACATCCATGTCGCCGTCTCCGTCCAGATCCGCCGCATGGATTGAATCTCCGCCGCCCTCTTCTGCTGATCCGATGAGTATTCGTTCGCCGAACCCGCCCCAACCGTTATTTTTATGCCAGACGACATTGCCGGACATTTTGCATAACACATCCAAATCCCCGTCATTGTCAAGATCTGATGCATAAACGCATGATGAAACATATGCCTTATATTCAATCGCCAGCGCTTCACTGAAACCGCCATCACCGTCATTTCTGTACCATGCAACGGTGTTATCCGTTCTCGAAGCTGCAAGCACGTCCATGTCACCGTCCCCGTCCAGATCCGCCGCATAAACGGATTTTGCGTCATATACCCAATCAATGATCCTCGCGAAGCTGAAAACACCGGGGCCGTAATTTTCAAACCAGGACACATTTCCGGCAAGACTTGATGCACAGAGCACATCCATATCCCTGTCCCCGTCCAGATCCGAAGCGCAGACATCCCCGGCACCAGCTACATTGATTGTTGTGACATTATTGGGCTGGCCAAAATGGCCTGCGCCGTCATTCTCAAACCAGGATACCTTGTCGTCCTCTGCAGCCGCAAGCACATCCATGTCCCCGTCTCCGTCCATATCCGCTGCGTAAACGTCCGATGGAAAGTAAGCCCACTCCCACGGACCGGGCGTAATGTCCTGCTCCGGGCCAAAGCCGCCCGAGCCATCGTTCTCATACCAGGCGATTTTGCCGCCGTCACTCCACGAAGCGGAGAGCACATCCTGATCTCCGTCCCCGTCCAGATCGGAGGTATAAACGGACCTGGCAACATACGCGTCAGCTGTGATGATCTGCTGTGCCCCGAAGCTGCCCGCACCGTCATTCTCGTACCAGGCAATTTTCTGATCGTTTTCCGAAGCTGAAAGCACATCCATATCGCCATCCCCGTCCAGGTCGGCGCTGTAGACACAGGAAGGCTGGTCGACACCGGTATCCGTTATTATTTTTTGGCCGCTGAATTGTCCTTGTGAATAGACTGAGGCTGAAATCAGCAGACTGATCAGATGAACCTTAAAATTGAATCGTTGTTTTTGCATTGGTCGGCTCTGCATTTTCGTTCATTGCCTGCGCAGTATCACGACAGGTTCCCGTCGTGCATGTGTTCTGCTGTTCCATCCAATCCGTAATATAAAAAGCGGACGCACCATTTCACACATAAAAATGTTGGATTCGGGATTTTGTCCTTATACCGGCCCAAAATTCGATTCATGCAAAATGTTTCCGTATTCCGGACATCCCGTTATCGGGTATGGTTATCCATTCGATTCAGCGGCGGACAGCTGATCGATAAATGTCCGGATAACGCTGTACAATTGGTCCGGATTTTCAACGGCCATCGAATGTCCCGCGTTTTCAATATAGAAAACCGGAATTTCCGATGCATGGAGCAGATTTTCGCCGGGAAACTTTCCCCGGTTTCGTTTGCCATAAATATAACAGGCATTTTTGATCCGCAGGAGCCTGTCAACCAGCGATGTTTTTGATTCTTCGACCGTGCTGCAGGCACTTCTGTACAGCGCCGGTGTGGAAGCCATGCGAAATGTGTCTGCATATTCACGCATGGTCGGATCGCCCAGGCCGGCATCCCTGAAAATATTTTCCAGGATATGCCTGCCGGTTGCAGCGAATTCATCAAAAGCACTGCCGGCGACTTTTCCGGAAATGAAGCAGTCCTCCGGCGTCAGGTTGCCTTCCATGTTGATCAATGATAATACACGCTGTGGCTGCAACTCGGCGAGGTTCATCGCCACCAGTCCCCCCATCGAGTGCCCGCAGAGGTGGAAAACGCCCGTATCCAGTTTGTCGAGCAATTCGAGAATAACCGATGCCTGGTCAGTCATGGCATATCCGAAGTCATCCGGTCCCCTGCTTTCACCGAATCCGATGAGATCCGGGGCAATCAGTGTGAAATTGTCCAGAGAGGAAGAGCCGAAGGCGTATCGGAAATGTTCTTTTGCGGATCCGAAACCATGGATGAATACAATGGCTTCGCCGCTTTCCGACGGGCGCTGCCGGTACGCCATTCTGAAGCGATTGTGAAGATGCATGGTTTCGGTCGATATCAGTGTCATTTATCTCCCGCGGATGATCGCAATGGAACTGATCACTGCAATGATCATCCCGGCTGCCGGATGAATTTTTGTTCTTTTCGATTCTCCCCGCTGTTCGGTGAGGGACAGATGATCCGCTTCCGGTGTGTCCTTTGCGTTTCTGATGTGTTCGCGTCTTTAAATGTTCCTGAAGAGAATAATACCAATGGATGATCCGGCTATTCCGATGATCCGGCATATGAACAGTCTCATCGTGTTATTATTGCGGATATATTGTCTGCAATCAGACAATCCGGCCTGGCCGGCACGGGGGCTCATTTTTTCCCGATCAGCCATGTTTTCGCGTCATCAATGGTTTCGAACTCCCTGCTCGCGATCCCCCGGTTGGCCTCGATGGTTGATACAAACCGGACATCTTCCCTTGATTTTGCATCTGCCGGCATTACGTGGGCAATCCGCACAAAAGGCGGTTTGTCGGCCACTGATCTGCCGAATGTGAAGCATCGCGTGGTGGTAAATCGGGTGGACAACATTTCACGAAGATCAATAAGAAGCTTCGCGCATCCGTTTTCCTGACATAATTGGATTGCATCACCGAGAGCGGCATAGTGTTCTTCTCTGGTGGCTGATCCTGAAATCCGTATTTCGATAATTTCGTCCTCTTTGTTAAAGGAGGTGGTATATGACATGGGCAACTCCCCTGCAAATTTAAATCAGAAGTTGCAGCACAGGAGATGAGAGTATGTATGAACAGAATGTATGTTCATTGTCTGAGAAAATCAAGAAGGGAATTGTATCTGCTGACGGAATCGAACCGGACAGGATGTCATTTTTGCTTTCAATAAAATTCTTGCGCATTTTATCAATGGCGGATGACGGCAATTTGCCGTGGACGACAGCGGCCGGACAGGTGATACCGGTCAGGTGTCAGGATTTGCCAGCAGTGACTTCACCAGTTCCCGTTCCTTCCATAATACACAGCCGCCGCCGGTTTCCCTGGACAATGCCGGAATCTGCCGGATTTTTTCACACAGCTTTGACTGCAGGGCATCCCTGAGCGAATGATCCCGGACATTGGTATCCGAGAACGGCGCAAAGGGGCAGGGTTCAATATCTCCCTGTGCATTGATATGGACAAATCCGCGTCCCGCAGACAGACAGCCACCGACGTCATCTTCATCCCAGGGGACGGCAATAAAAAGAGCCGGATATCTGGACCGGTAATCTTTCATGATCATCCTGGTCCGGGATCTCTGTTCGTCCGTCAGTGTCCAGTCTTCCGTACCCGGCTGTGTCGGTGTGTATTCGAGAAAAAGGAAAAACCGGCACCCGAGGGCGGCACATCTGCCGATAAAATCTTCCGCTGTAATGGTGTCGAAATTTGTTCGTACCAGGGTAAGTGAGAGACCGAAGAAAAGGGACATCCGATTCATTTGTGCCATTGTCGTTTGAAGCTGTTCGAAAGTGCCCTCCCCCCGGCGTTCGTCCGTCTCTTCCTGATTCCCTTCTAGGCTGATCATCGGGACCACATTTTTCTGCTTTTTGAATCTTTCAAGCATCCTGTCATCAATCAATGTGCCGTTTGTAAAAACAAGAAAAATGATTTCCGGGTATTCTTTCATGATATCAAGCAAAACCGGCCGCAAAAGCGGTTCTCCACCGGCAATCACGAAAAAGGAGACGCCCAGATCTTTGGCTTCCGCAGTGAGCTGCCACAGTCTGTCATCACTCAGTTCCCGATCACTGTACTGGTGAAATGATTTGTTATAGCATCCTTTGCAATTCAAATTGCATTCGTTTGTAATGCTGACCATCAGAATGGGGGGAATCATATAGCCCTGATTTCTCCAGTTTTCCCTCAGGGATGCCGCTTTTTTCAGCCAGACAAGGGTCCGCAGGAATGAAAGCGCCTGTGCCGGTCTTCTGAGTGTAATCGTGAGCGCGTCTTTGAAGAAGACAGCAAGTGATTTGTTGAGAACAATTTGATGTGCAGCCGATTTTCTCATCTGATAACTCCCTGACGAATTGGCCGGTTTCCCTAACCGGTACCGGTATGAGCAAAATATGCATCCATCAAGCAATCTTCGTACCACGTTTTATTCTTAAACAAGATAACAAATCAATATATTGATATCAATGGACTTATCAAATAATTAACAGGGGCCTGCTCACATTGTAATTTGAGGGTGTGGTGATTTGACATAGGCTGAAAAGCACAAGTGTGGCATATTGACACATATCCGGAGTGCCGTATGACATATCGTCACTGCTTTTCTTCGGTGGTGGAGATACCGGTCGCAGCCGTTTACCCGGGTTCACTTGTCCTGTGACCGGGGGGTCGTATAACCGGTGACTGCGGGAAACAGCCGGGTTTTAACTGTGTCATTCGGGTATTCTGTATCCGGCTGATTTGCTGCGGGCAGGTGCAAAGAGAGATACGGGTTAGTCAATATGAATGCTGATATTGAACCGTGTCCCGTTTTTTACCTGGACCGACATTTCCCCGTCGTGCTGTTCCAGAAGGCTGGAAACCAGTGTCAGACCGAATCCGTAACCGGACCCGTCGGCCACATTTTTCGGAAGTCCCGTGCCGTTGTCTTCCACTATGATACACAGTTTGTCAGCCGACGGTTTGTATAACCGGATATGCAACGCGGCATCGTTGGACTGAAAAGCATATTTAAACGCATTTGTCACCAGTTCATTGATAATAATGCCGACATGAAACGCCAGCCTGGACGGGATGATAATATGATCGATTTTCATGCCGATTCGAACCTGTCCGGCCGTTGCATATGCTGTCCGGATCGATTGTATCAGATTTTCAATGAAGCGCTTCAGATTGATGGTTGTGAAATCATCTCCCTGATAGAGCTGTGAATAAATATTGCGCATGAGCAGGATCCGCTGTTTTGCCTCCTGGAGCGTTGCCGCCACTTCCGGATTTTTGGCGGACATGGCCTGCAGAGACAAAAGACTCTGAACGGTATTCATGTCATTCTTGATGTGGTGGTGAATTTCCCGCAAAATAAGCTGTTTTTCCTCAAGCAGTTTTTTTTCAGAATCCTGCGCTGTTTTTTGTTCCGTGATATCGGGGAAGGCCACGAATCCGGCGATAATTTCCCCTTTTTCATCGTATATCGGGGTTGCGTAAATCGACGACCAGCGCTCGGTACCGTCGTCACGAATGAGTTTCCATATCCGGTTTTTTGTTTCGATTCCCCGGAGAGATTGGGCCAGCGGTGTTTCGGAATCCGGGATTTCGAGTCCGTCTTCGTTGACATGTTTCCATGTCGACCTGATATCGAACAGATTGGTGCCCGGCCTGATTTCAGAATCCGGCGAAATCCCCAGGAAATCACGGCAGGCCGGATTGAACGTGATGATTTGACCGTCCGGATCTGATATGGCCATGGGAATGGGGGTCTGTGCTACAACAGACAGGAACAGTCTCTGTGTTCTTTTCAGTTTTTCTTCGGCGTCCTTCCTTTCCGCAATGGGTTTCGTGAACGCAAATGTCATTTCTTTTCCTTCGAATTCAATGTCATTCGAGTTGATTTCCACCGGGATGCGTGTCCCGTTTTTATGAAGATGGGATGACTCCAAATGAGAGCTGCCGGCCTTTTTTAATTGTTTCCAGCGGGCTCTGTAGTCTTCGTCATTAAAATCCGGATCAATTTCCGAAATGGTCATATTCAACAATTCATCACGCGAGTATCCCAGGTAATCCGACACATACTGGTTGACGTAGAATATCTTCGATGTTGATTCGATCCCGAAGACACCAATGGAGGCGTGATCGAGACTGAATTGAAACAGTTTTAATTTTTCTTCCGCTGCTTTTCTTTCCGTAATATCCCTGCACACGGACAGGGTGGTGGATTCTCCCCTGAAATCAAACATGCGGGAATGCACTTCTACCTCGACACCCTTTCCGTCCTTTGAGTACAATGTTCGGTAAAACAGGGATTCTTTTTTATGAAACAGTTCCCTGGATTGGTTTTTAATATGCTGAATTTCATTTTTATCGATAATATCCCGGATTGTGAGATTCAAAAGCTCTTCTCTGGAATATCCAAGAACGTGAAGGGCCCTGTCATTGGCATCCAGTATTCTGCCGGGAAGCCCCTCCTTTGTGTAGTTGTGGACCAGAATGATGTCACTGGCGCAATGAAACAGCATTCGGTATTTTTCTTCACTTTCCCGGACAGCATTTTCGGAAAATTTTCTTTCGCTGATATCCTTGGCGAATGAGAAAGAGACTTTCTTGCCTTCGTAATCCAGAAAATCAATGGCCACTTCAACGGGAAAGGTTGTACCGTCCTTCCGCCTGTGAATGGTTTCAATAACGGAAGACACCTGCCGTCGCGTTCTTTTTCGATGAACGAGCCACTTTTCCGCGTTCATCCGGGGATCGATTTCCCAGATTTTCATACTCCCCAGCTCTTCCCACGTGTATCCCAGCGCCCGGCAGGCATGTATATTGGCATAAACAATATCGCCGTCATCACTCACCTGAAAAACGCTGATTTGGGAATGGTCAATGCCGAATTGTGTGAGTTTCAGCTTTTGCTCAATAATGATTCTTTCCGTGATGTCTCTGGCAAAACCGAGTATGGCTTCCCGGCCGTTAATGATGGTCCGGCCGATATTTACTTCAACCGGAAAAGGGCTTCCGTCTTTCCTGATAAACGCCGTTTGAACAAGTACCGGTTCCGAGGGTTGCATCTTATTCCAGAGCGACTTGCATTTGGCGGTTGAGTTGTACCTTGCATCGACATCTTTGACTTTTAATTGCAGCAGTTCCTCCCGGGTGTATCCCAGGCTTTCACATGTGCGGTGATTGACTTCAATGAATCGGCCATTCATATCGGACAGAAACATGGCATCCGTGGCCTGTTCGATCAGCGACCGGAAACGGTTTTCGCTTTCTGCGAGGGCGGATTCAGTCTGTTTCAGATCCGTGATGTCCATGATGACTTCAACACCGCCCCAGATCCCGCCTTTTTCGTCTTTCAGGGGTATTGCGAATGTTTTCGCGGCAATGCCTATGAGTTTTTCTTCTTCCGGCGTTGAGAAGCGTGAGACCGGCTTGCCGGTTTCCATGGCTTTTTTTAACCCGCATTGGGGGCAGATCGATGTGCGCTTTTTCCGGATCCGATAGCATTTTTTATTCAGAATCTCGTTGATATCCGACTGTCCGAATTGTTTGGCCACGGCCTGATTCGCAACAACCACGTTGAAATCCCGGTCGACAACACTGACAAGGCCGGGCAGGGCGTTGATGATGGCCTGCAGTTCCAGCACATTTTTCTTTAATTGTTCTTTGCTTTCCCTGAGTGTTTTTTGGATTTGATATTCATGTGTCACGTCCCGGAATACCAGAACCACACCGATGATATTTCCCTCGTGGTCTCTGATTGGCGCGCCGCTGTCTGCGATCTGATACTCTTTACAGTCTTTGTCTATAAGCAGTGTGTCCTCGGCCAGTGCCGTCATTTTTCCGGTACGCAGGACTTTTTCCACCGGATTGACGCATTTTTTTCTCGTTTTCGCATTGACAATTCTGAACACACTGGTCAGCGGCTGGCCGACAGCTTTTTTACAGGTCCAGTGAGTGAGTTTTTCAGCCACGGGATTCATGCGTGTGATCAGACCTTTTATATCCGTAACAATGACGGCATCGCCAATGGCGTTCAGCGTAATATTCAGATATTCTTTTTCCGAAAGTGTTTTCTGATTGGCCTTGAAGAGTTCCATGGCCATATGAATGGATTCGATAAGTACAAATTCACCGGAATTTTTAAGTACATATCCATACCGTGTGACGTTCTTGACTTTCTGCACAAATTCTTCTTCTTCATGGCTTGTCAGAAAAACAATGGGAAGGGTGTGTTTTTCAAGGATGACTGTTGCCGCCTCGGTTCCGGATATGCCTTTGCCGAGATTGATATCCATCAAAATGAGATCGGGGTTAAAACCGTCTTCAATCATTTTGACGGCTTTTTCACCGGAATGGGCGATGATTACATCAAATCCGTTTTTCTCAAGTGTGGCCTTTTCGGATATGGCAATGATTGCTTCATCTTCGACAAGGAGGATTTTCGGATGGGAGTGCATGATGGCGCCTCCTGTTTATGGACGAAAAAGAGTGTACAGGGTCGCATGGGTGAAATAAATGCTGGCTAAAGGAATATACCCTGAGCGGGCTGAAAAATCAATGATATTTTGTATTCCGCAAACGGCGAACAAGGTCCGGCTCCCGTGTACAGGGAGAACCCGGCGATCATGATGAATAAAAAGACCGCGGGGTACGGTTTTGCGATATCATGCATAAAAGTGCATGCAATACCGGCAGGGCATGTTCCTGCTCTCCCTGATGCTGTGTCATCCGGATGGTTCGCAATTTAAAAAAGGTGTGAAAAATTTATCGGAGGGAGTTATCCGATTTCGATTTTATTGAATATCAGAACTTCTTTGCTGTAAGCTGTTTTATCAATGCCGGTGACACGAAACAGTATTTCAAAATATTCAGGTATCCTGCCGTATCGTTCCTGAAATTTGATGTCCAGTGCCTCCCGCAGAGCCGGTGTGGTCAGATAATTCGCAATCTCGGGTGCGCCCAGTGAATGAAAGGATGCGATGATAAAAATGGATTTTTGATTCGGCCCCGGGAGCTTCAACGCCAGTACAAGATCCTCGTTTGGGCCCGGCGAATGAAGGGTGGTTTCAAAAACCTGCACAGAGCCGGTATCCGGTGGTGTATAGATGATTTTATGGGGTGCGATCTCAAAATCAAAATGAGATTTCAAAAGTGTATGTTTCAATTTGTACATTGTTTTAATGCTTCCCAGAAAAATAATATTGTATTCATCCAGAATTTGCGGGCTGACATCCGATGATTTTCTGATGATTGGTTTTTTATGCACAGCGTACAACATATTCAGGACAGGGGGCAGACTCCATATTGCGTGATAGGGGAAATAGGGCTCGTCCGTGACTTCGAGTTTTATCTCCGGATGGCGGGCACGGTACACCTCGAGGTCTTCCATGGAATTGACTTTGGGGTGCCGCATGCCGATGAATTCCTGATACTTGTCGCTGTAATCCGTAAAGAAAAAATGATCTCCGATGATGATCATTACCGTTTTATCCGGATCCAGAAATTCTGCCCATACAGGATCTTTGGGATCCATGACCCTGTAGGCGGCCAGCTTCATCCGCAGGGCGCTGTTGCTGCTCCACAAAACAGCCAGCAGAGCGCATAAAACCAGAATGATCAGTATGGAATAGTAGTGTGCCGTTAATTTGAGCAGAAATCTGCGCGTTCGGTGCAGATTGTCCTGTACGGGTATAAATTTGGTTTCGTAATGGCCTTTGGGAATGCGGAGCCGGTACTTGTCTTCTTTGCCTTCGTTGTAATAATAGTTTTCCAGCTTTTTTCGCAGCGTGTAGGTGTGGGAGCGAACGATTGTATCTTCGGCCGGGTTGAAACTGGAATCCTTGCCGAAGACTTCAATGGCAATGGTAATTTCCTTCAGTTGTTTGCCTTCGTTGGCTGATTCAACCAGATAGGTGAGATAGTTTTGATAGATCTGGGAATGGATAAATTCTTTGCTGTTCAGAATTTTTTCGAGCAGTTTTTTATGTGCGGATTCAGGTGTCATAAGAATTCTGTTGTTTTTGCGGAAAGCTGAAGGACCGGTTGTCTGTCACAATGACCAAAAGAATTTCAGCAAAATCATTCCGTATGTCAACATGACCGGCATGAACGACATGGAACATCCATTCATCAAAATGTAATATATGAGAATAATAAAAGCAAGTCTCTTGTTGAATATTGTCCGGAAGCACGCCCGGTCGTCAATCCACCCTGAAAGACCGGGTTGCGTCTCGACATGAAAACAGGCCGGCACTTTCATGCCTGTGCGCCTGTGGCGCAATTCTGCTTCCGGCACACAATCTTGCCTGATTCATAAAAGGGGACCAATCCGGTATCGAATGTGAAAAGAAAAGCATCATAAATGTTTTGATATGTGGAACACATTTTCCAAACTGTTTTTCACTGTTTTTCACTGTTTTTCACTTTGAAATATAAATATCATTGTATTAATTGGTCTGCAATTTCAATCCGCAAAAATCCGTTTCCATAACTATCACAAAGCAAATTCGAGGTGAGCTCATGAAGTGTTTATCTCTGCGAACCTGTGCCGCTGTGATTCTTTTGTCTGCCGGTGTATCCGCTTACGGACAGGGGATCCTGTACGGTGTCGTCACCGATTCAGTAACCGGTAAAAGCCTGGTCGGTGCGAATGTGTATCTGGATGGGACAGCGCTGGGAAGCGCGACCAATCTCGAAGGAGAATACAGAATCGTCAACATCCCTCCCGGACCATATGAGGTTAAAATTACCTATATCGGATATATCCGGAAAGAGATTATGCTTCAGATTCCGCATGAGGGGGCTGTTGCTCTGGATGTGGCATTGACCTATGAGGTCATTCAGGGAAAACCCATCGTGGTGACTGCCCAGGCGGAAGGTCAGGTGGCAGCCATCAACCAGCAGATTACCTCCAATACGATTATCAATGTCATTTCAGAAGAAAAGATCCAGGAACTGCCGGATGCCAACGCGGCCGAGGCCATCGGACGGCTTCCGGGCGTATCGGTTCAGCGGTCCGGCGGTGAGGCCAATAAAGTGGTACTTCGCGGACTGAGTGACAGTTTTTCCAGTATCACCATTGACGGTGTCCGGATTGCATCGACCGACGCCAATTCCCGGGGTGTTGATTTGAGCACCATTTCACAGGGAAGTCTGGCCGGCGTGGAACTTTACAAGGCACTCACCCCGGATAAAGACGCCGATGCCATCGCGGGCAGCATCAATCTGGTCACCAAAAAGGCCCCGTCCAGGCGCACGATCCGGCTGGATGCCCATGGATCCTACAATGACCTGGAAAGCAGTTTCGGTCAGTATGATTTCAACTTCCGGTATTCACAGCGGTTTTTCAATGACATGCTTGGACTCCAGGCGGGTGCCAATACGGAAAGGCGCATCCGGAGCCGTGAATACTATGATGTGGATTACAATCAGAATCTGGATGCGGAAGGCCGGAACTGGGAAATTTCGGATCTTGCGCTCGAATATACCGATGAAATCCGGAAACGAAACGGCGTCAGTCTGCTGCTGGATCTGAATACGCCGGACGGCGGTTCCATCCGGTTCAGCAATATCTACCATTTTACCAACCGGGACATGATGATATACGGCAGAAATTATCCAACGACTTCCGAAGAATTGCAGTACAGTGCGAGAAACCGGGAACAGGA
>Ga0272442_10005582_pt1 | contig 16752 bp, 8 predicted proteins | sample SSMForm2O_FD_200262 | JGI IMG/M metagenome (GOLD analysis project Ga0272442, IMG submission 200262) | Marine sediment archaeal communities from Little Sippewissett salt marsh, Falmouth, MA, United States - SSM-Form-2O | ecosystem: Environmental > Aquatic > Marine > Wetlands > Sediment ... | reverse complement strand
TAGAAATACAATAAAAAAGAGTGAAAAAGGGTGGGAAAAAGATGTGGAAAAAATAGGGGCAAAAATTATTGGCCCAGCTTACACTCGCACATCTCTATAAGCGCACCTTCCCCTATCCGCGAGCCACGGGCGATAAGGAGGTCTCCGGCCTGTATCACGGTGTTACCCTTCGGGGCATAGACCCAGCGTTCGTCCCTCTTGATTGCCATCACGTGCAGTCCGGTTTCGGTTTCAAGGTTTAGCTCGGAGAAAGTCTTGCCCACAATGGGAGAACACTTTTCCACCTGAAGGCGGGTGATAACCTCTTCGGAATTCCGGACGGCGAGGGTAATGACCGGATGAAGTTCGATATCCCTGAGCACCGTATCGGCAATCCCGTAAGCTGCATCAGAAATCGCTTCCGAGGCACTTGCCAGGTGCAGAATCCCCCGGAGCTGGTTTACGTCCTCAACGTGTTTTGCAGTCTCAAGGACCCAGTGCTGGAGTTCGTACTTCATGGAGTCCATTTCCGATTCAAGGGCACTGACCTCGTATGCGATATCTTCATTGTCGAAGAGGATGGCAGAATATGCAAGCCCCACCGAAAGTTCGGACATGTTTTTCATGTCCACGATAATGTCTACGGCATGTTCGAGGTCTTTCAGGACCATATCGTGTGCGATTTCTTTCGGGACAAACTTCCTGGTTGTTGCCATCTCGAAGAAAAGGGGAACTCCTTCATCATGCCCCCTTGCGAAAAGCACGTCGTCCTGGCGAATCCGGGTTTCCTGGTCCGGGTCGTAGATCCAGTCCTCACTTCTCCGGATGGCAATCACCCACATCCCGGTTTCAAGATCCAGCTCAAGATCACCCAGCGTCCGGCCGGCCATAGAGGATTCCTCGACCACGGTTGCCCGCACAATTGTCTCTTCGGCATCTCGCAGGGCGACTTTCAGTTCCATGGGAATGCCCATGTTCATTAGGACGATCTTGGCAATATCACCTGCAGCGTTTGAAATGTTTTCCGAGGAAGCGGCAACCTTTAAAACTCCCAGGAGTTCTTCGGCTTCGTCAACCCGGCGCGTGCTAAGCATTGCGGCCATCTTCATGTGATAATCAAGAGTGTCCATCTTGTCTTCAAGATTGAGCACCTCTTCTGCGATGTCTTCATCATCGTAGATCATTGCAGAGTATGCAAGGTCCACCATGAGTTCGGAAGTATCCTTCATCTCAGTCAACAAGTCCAGAAGGTTTCTCGGACTGTACCTGAATTCTTTCGGGAACATGGTCTATGTATCAACTCTACACAATTATTGATGTGTACTGTATTTACCTCATAGTAATTATTAATTTTCAAACTGATTAATATTTTAGGAGATTAAGTAATATAGAATTAAAGTAATTTTGGGCCCGGACAGCAGCCTATTCCTGGACTCCTTTTTAAGCTGTCCACGTAAATCACACCAGGTTCAGTATGTTCAGGGCTACGAAAATCCCGGTAACCCCTACAAGGTCCCCCAGGGTCGCGATCAGCGGGATCACGGTATCGTCAGGGTCGATCCCGAAACGGTGGGAAGCAAAGGCAATCCCGATCGTCGCCGAGTATACTACAACCAGCTCAATGGATACGGCAATCAGGCTAATTTCCAGAAGGGTCAGGTAAGGCATTCCGAACCCTATCAAATTGCTGGCCAGCCAGACAAGCACGCTGACCGAAACCGAAGACACCAGGCCTACTATTGCCACAGCTATGAGGCTGTTATAAACGACGGGGTTGTGGAAGATGCGGTCTCCAAGCCCCATGTGGAAGGCAGAAGAGAGCCGGGCACCCAGCATGCTTCCGGTATCCCCTCCGATTTTGATAAGGGCAGGAATAAGGATCAGGATTGCAGGCATCGAAATAAGGCTGCTTTCTTTCGAGTTCAGGATCTGTCCCACAATGATCCCGATCACACAGGTGAGAGAAAGGACCGGAAGCCCCCTTCGGACAATGCCCTCCACAGTATAGTAACTGGTAGCACCCCTTGCCTTTCTTTTCAGAGCATCACCACCAGTTTTGCCGCAACAAAGAGCATAAACATGGAAACAATGTCCCCTATAGTGGCTATAGAAGGCGTAACCACGTTATCGGGGTCAAAGCCGAACCTGAACATCCCGATAGCAAGCAAGACCGCAACTGCGGAGAGGATAATTCCCGAAGTAAGCGCGGCAATAACCGAAATAAGGATGAGCTTGAACGCCCCTGCACTCTCAAAACCCAGAGCCAGAGTGACAAAGTGCCCGAGCAGCCCCAGAAGGACCGCCATGAAAAAACCCAGAAGCAGGGAGCCGTTTATGTTGTTGGTTAGTTCGGGGTTGTTCCTGTCAATGTCAGTGATCAGACCCATATGAATCGCACTGCCCAGCCTGGAACCAAGTGTAGAAGAAATGTTTCCGCGAAGCCCCAGCACCCCGGGGTAGATCACTATCAAGCCCGGGATCATCTCAAGTTCGCTGGTCATCCCGGAAAAAATGAGCCCTGCAATAACGCCCCCTACGGTAGCAACAAGTTCAAAAGGCAAAGCCTCACGTACTATGGAAGAAATACTGGCATACTCGCTCAGGTATTTTTCTATGAACTGGGACTCGAAAGCGTCCTCCTCCCTGTGCGACTCGTGGGGCATGTGCCTGTATTAATCCATTGATACTATTAAAGTAATCGGTGGTAAAAAGGAATAAACAAACCGGGAAACAAAAAATCAGGGGACCGGGGCAATCGAAGAGATCGAGACAATCGAAACAATCGAGGAGTCGTTGAGCAAAGTAATTGGAGATCGGGAACCAAAGCTGATCGGGAATCGGAAACTTAGGCAATCGAAGATCGAGGGCAGAAAATAATCGGGGTCCGGGAACCGGAACCAAAAAAGTCTCCAAACTCCTGGCATTTCACCTTCAAAAATCCCTGACAAAAAATAAATAACTTGTAGCCGTTACCTGTTATTGAGACACATGGTTATAGGAGTTACAATGATAAATGTGCTTCCAGGGCACGAAAAGGAGTCATACGACGAACTGAGGAAGATAGAAGGGATAAAGGACGTCTACCACGTCTTCGGAGAGTATGACTTTGTCGTGATCATAGAGGTAAAGGATCTTACAACCCTGAACACCGTGGTGGACAGGATCCGGGAAAGCGATACGGTAACAGCAACCCAGACAATTGTCGGAGCCGAACTCTGAAATGTCCCGTGCTTACTTTCAGGACTTACTTTCAGGACTACTTTTAGGACTACTTTCGGACATCACAGCCTGGGATCCGAAAGTAAGGGACACAAAAAACCCGATACCTTTTTTACCATGAACTTATTTTTATTACCTTGAATATTTATTACGATAGACAGTACTCACATAACTTATCCACTTGAATATTATCGTTTACCTGAATATTATCGTTTAACTGAATATTATCGTTTACCTGAATATTATCGTTTAAAACATCAAATTGATTTTTCAGCCCAGAGGGAAAATTCTATGGAAGCCCCCATTGCAGAAGAACTAGCCAAAAAACAAAAATCGATAAGTGTCGCAGAATTTTTTGAGAAGAACAGGCACATCCTGGGCTTCGACTCCGCCCCGCGAAGCCTTATCACGACGGTAAAGGAAGCCGTGGACAACGCCCTGGACGCCTGCGAAGAAGCAGGGATCCTGCCGGACCTCCTGGTCCAGGTCGAAAGGACAGGGCAGGACTACGTAACGGTCATCATCGAAGATAACGGGCCCGGGATTGTCAAAGAACAGATTCCGAAGGTCTTTGCCAAGCTCCTCTACGGTTCCAGGTTCCATGCCCTGAAGCAGAGCAGGGGGCAGCAGGGGATAGGGATTTCCGCAGCCGTCCTCTATGCCCAGATGACAGCCGGAAGGCACACGAAGATCCTTTCGAAGACCGGTCCGAACTCCCCTGCCCATTACTACGAACTCATGATCAATACCGGAACGAACGAGCCCGATATCCTTAAAGATGATATTGTGGACTGGTTCCGCCCCCACGGGACCCAGATCGAGCTGGAAATGAAAGCGGCCTACGTAAAGGGTAGGAGGCAGTCCATCTACGAATACCTGAAAGCAACAGCCATCGTAAACCCCCATGCCCGGATCACCCTGATCGAACCGGACGGAAACGAAGAAGTCTTCGAAAGAGCCACGGACAAGATGCCTGAGCCTGCTGAGGAGATCCTGCCCCATCCCGAAGGAATCGAGCTTGGGACCCTTATGAAGATGCTCCACTACACCGAGAGGCAGAAACTTGCACCATTCCTGCGCTACTCCTTCTGCAAGATCGGGCTGCTTACAGCCGAGGAAATATGCAAGGCTGCAGGCCTGGACACCGAACTTGACCCGCACGCTCTTACCCGCCACGAGGCAAGAAAGCTCATCGAGGCTTTCCATAAGGTAAAGATCATGGCTCCGCCTACCGACTGCCTCTCCCCCATAGGAGAGGACCTGATCTACAGGGGGCTTGAAAAAGAGGTGGACGTGGACTTTATCGCGACGACCACGCGAAAGCCGGCTGTGTATTCCGGAAGCCCCTTTGTGGTGGAAGTGGGGCTTGCTTACGGCGGGAAGCTGTTAAAGGATGAGAAAGTAGGGATAATGCGTTTTGCAAACAGGGTGCCTTTGCTCTACCAGCAGGGTGCCTGCACGACCACCCATGCCGTGGAAAATATCAAGTGGAAACAGTACGGGCTGAACCAGCCCGGAGGAGGGGTTCCCTCAGGACCAGTGCTTCTCCTTATCCATGTTGCTTCCACTAACGTGCCCTTTACCTCGGAGTCAAAGGACGCTATTGCCGAAATCCCGGTTATAAGGGACGAGGTGGAACTTGCCATAAAAGAGGTTGCACGGAAACTCAAACACTACCTGAGCAAGCAGAGCAACCTCAAGAAACGCCGGGAAAAAGAAATTATCATTACAAGGGTGCTTCCGAAGATGGCCGTGAAGGTTGCAAGTATCCTGGACAGGGAAGTCCCGGACATCAACCCGGTGGTTGCAAAGATCATGGGAAACGTGCTCGTAAGCCGGGACGTGAAGAAAAACGGGGATGGGACTGCCGAGGTTGTGATAAAGGTCAAGAACTTCGGCGGGTCGGCCCAGTCCCTCAGGGTCCACGACATGCTCCCCTGCAAAATCAGCGGGGCAAAACCCGAACCCAAAGTGGTCACCATGGGCAACGATTACGATTATATCTGGGACGTGTCAGCGGCAGCCGGGTCTTCCAGAGTCCTTAGCTACATGATGGACTCCATAACTGAGGAGGAAATCGGAAAGCTTTCACCCCTGATTGTGGAAGGGATCGAAGAAGAGCTTGTAACCGGGGCAAAAGCCGTAAAGGGGGTCTGAGATGAGCAAAAAAGGAGAGAGCAGGGAAAACAAAAGGGCTGCAAGCGACGCCCTTGCCAGGGCAAAGCTGCTGGAAATTGCAGAAAGGATTTACACCCAGTTCGAAAACGAGACTGTCCCGAGCGTCAGCCTCCCGAGCAGGACCAAGGCGAACATCGAGTACTGTGACCGGAGCGACGTCTGGGTCTACGGGGACCGGGAAAGCGAAAGGAGCGCAAAGACCGTGAAAGGAGCATTCCAGCTCCTGAAGACCACCTATGCCACGGACTTCATAATGAACGAGCACCTAACCCAGAACCGCGGTTCAACGCTTCGAGAACTGTACTACATCTCGGAAGGCTGGGACGCTGCCAAATTCAAGGAACAGGCGGAAAGCGACCGCCTGATCGAGGACCTGGAACTCCTGACCACCCTCCAGAGGGAATTTTTCCACATGCGTCCGGAAGAAGACGGGGCAACCATGTTCGGCCCGATCGAGATTACCGAACAGACAAAAAGAGGGGAGCGGACCATCCACTGCCAGAAGGACGTGGGTGAAGGAGGATACCAGATCCCCTTCAATGTGGAAAACATCGAATTCAAGAACCACGACGCCAGCATGATAATGGCTGTCGAAACCGGTGGTATGTACGCCAGGCTGATCGAAAACGGCTTTGACGAGGCTTACAATGCCATCCTCGTGCACCTCAAGGGCCAGCCCGCCCGGTCCACCCGCCGCATAATCAAGCGCATGAACGAGGAACTCGGCATCCCCGTCGCGGTCTTTACTGACGGCGACCCCTGGTCGTACAGGATTTTCGCCTCGGTTGCCTACGGGGCAATCAAAAGCGCCCACCTCTCGGAATACATGGCAACCCCGAAGGCAAAGTTCCTGGGAGTCCAGCCCTCGGATATCGTGGAATACGAACTTTCCACGGACAAGCTTACCGAACAGGACATAAGCGCTCTTCGAAGCGAACTTTCCGATCCCCGTTTCGAGTCCGAGTACTGGAAAGAACAGATCCAACTCCAGCTCAAGATCGGGAAGAAGGCTGAACAGCAGGCCTTTGCCGGAAAGGGCCTGGACTTCGTAACCGAGACCTATCTCCCGAACCGGCTCAACGAAATGGGCGTAGCCTGAACACGGGGATGCCTTTCCCGGACATTCCCTACACACATCCGGTATGCCTCAATAATCACACCTTAATAAGCGTAATTTGTCAGTAAGCGTAATTTGTCAGTTTCTGAATGAGTTCCGGAATGAATTTCCGGCTGTGAGTTCAGATGTATTGGAGAATCCCGGATGTTTCAATGGGTAGCTGAGCGTCATGAACTGTGCCACGGAGTGCCCTGACTGCTGCTCTCTACCCAAACAATTCAAAATTTTTGTATCAAATCTTCGCAAATATTTTATCCCGAATTTTAATCTCCGGAAAATCCGCTTACAAAGGGAAAATATTTATATCAAAATTCCCCGAAAAGCCTCATTTTCAGGGCCCTGAACATTATGAAAACCGGCCGGAAACCAGGGTAAACTAAAGACTTAAAATATATGAACGCATATTGAATTTGTTCTTGACACAGACATAATGACTAAATATAAAAGTTTTAAAATAAAAATTGAAGGCTTATAAAATTGGCACGATTTTTAGGTTTCATTTTGAGTAGAGTTTTTTCCGCGAATTTTGAAAAATATAAGAATACGTTTCAAAACATAAGACAGTTACTTTTATTAGATTTTCATGGAGAATAAACCCAGATGAGTGATAAACAGGTTTATGATGCTACACGTATCCAGGTGCTTGAAGGCCTTGAAGCTGTCCGGAAACGGCCCAGCATGTACATCGGGAGTACCGATACCCGCGGGCTACATCACCTGGTCTATGAAGTTGTGGACAACAGCATTGACGAGGCCCTTGCAGGTTTCTGTACCAGTATCGATGTCACTCTCAACCCTGACGGAAGCGTGACCGTGCTGGACAACGGGAGGGGAATCCCCGTCGATCCCCATCCCATACACAAGAAATCCGCCCTTGAAGTCGTAATGACGGTCCTGCATGCCGGGGGGAAATTCGACAAGAATACCTACAAGGTTTCCGGGGGGCTGCACGGAGTAGGAGTGTCCGTGGTAAACGGGCTTTCGGAATGGATGGAAGTGGAGGTATGGAGAAACGGGAAGAGCTATGTCCAGCGATACAGCCGGGGGACCCCGGAAGGCCCGGTAGCTGAAGTGGGCAGTTCGGAAACTACGGGGACAAAGACGACCTTCAAACCCGACGCTAAAATCTTCGAGACCACGGAATACCAGTACGATATCCTCTTAAACAGGCTCAGAGAACTTGCTTTCCTGAACAGGGGCATAAACATCAGCCTGAAGGATTTGAGAAGCCCGGAAGGCCCGATGAATTCCTTTTCCTACGAAGGCGGGATTGTGGAATTCGTGGAGTACCTGAACAAGAAGAAGCAGCCCCTGCATGAAAAGCCGATCTACTTTGAGCGGCAAAGGGACGACATGGTCGTGGAAATCGCAATGCAGTATACCAACTCATACGCCGAGAACGTATACTCCTTTGCCAACAACATCAACACCCACGAAGGCGGGACCCACATCATCGGCTTCAAGAGTGCACTTACCCGTGTTGCTAACGACTACATAAAAGCAAACAAGCTCGCAAAAGACGAGGCGAAACTCTCGGGCGACGACATCAGGGAAGGCCTGACCGCAATCATAAGCGTCAAGCTCATGGAGCCCCAGTTCGAGGGGCAGACGAAGACCAAACTCGGGAACAGTGAAGTAAAGGGGATAGCGGACTCCCTGGTAAGCGACGGACTTTCCGAATACTTTGAGGAAAACCCCAAAGTTGCAAACATCATCCTCGAAAAAGCCTTGCTTGCCCAGAAAGCCAGGGAAGCTGCCAAAAAGGCAAGGGAACTAACCCGGAGAAAAAGCGCCCTTGAAGTCAGCACGCTTCCCGGCAAGCTTGCGGACTGCTCGAATAAGAACCCCGAAGCCTGCGAAATCTATATCGTGGAAGGAGAATCGGCAGGAGGTTCGGCAAAACAGGGCAGGGACAGGGGTTTCCAGGCCATCCTGCCTTTGCGAGGCAAGATCCTGAACGTTGAAAAGTCAAGGCTTGCAAAAATCCTGAAAAACAACGAGGTTGTCGCCCTTATCACCGCGCTTGGCACGGGTGTCAGCGAGGATTTTGACCTTGAAAGTGCCCGCTACCACAAGATCATCATCATGACCGATGCCGATGTGGACGGGGCGCACATCAGGACCCTTCTCCTGACCTTTTTCTTCCGCTACATGCGTCCCCTGATCGATGCAGGTTATGTCTATATCGCCCAGCCTCCCCTCTACAAGTTAAAGAAAGGGAAGGCTGAACACTACCTGTTCTCAGACCGGGAACTCAATGAAAAAATTGCGGAGATAGGGGAAAAGGGCACAGCCGTCCAGCGCTACAAGGGTCTCGGAGAAATGAACCCGGACCAGCTCTGGGAAACCACCATGGACCCGGATACCAGGGTTTTGCTCCAGGTAACCCTGGAAGACGCCATCCACGCCGACGAGATCTTCAGGGTCCTTATGGGAGACGAAGTGGAACCGCGCAGGAACTTCATTGAAGAGCACGCAAAAGAAGTCGTGGACCTGGACATCTGAGGTGGTGGAAAAATGGCAGAATACGACGAAGAAAACAGGACCGAAGCCGAAAAGAAAAACTCCTTCCAGGCAACCCTGATCCCGGACGATCCTGAAGAACCTGAAAAGGGACCGGAAGAAGGGGCTGCAGAAGGGCCAGAAGAAGGGGCTGCAGAGGGACCGGAAGAAGGAGCTGCAGAGGGACCGGAAGAAGGAGCTGCAGAGGGACCGGAAGAAGGGGCTGCAGAAGGGCCAGAAGAAGAGCCCGAAGGCAAGCAGGGAATCGTCCCGGTCCTTATCGACGACGAAATGAAAAAGTCCTACATCAACTATGCTATGAGCGTGATCGTGGGAAGGGCGCTTCCCGATGCGAGGGACGGGCTAAAACCGGTCCACCGCAGGATTCTCTATTCCATGAAAGATTCCGGGATCACCCATGACAAGCCTTACAAGAAGTCCGCCCGCGTGGTCGGAGACGTGCTCGGTAAGTACCACCCCCACGGGGACTCTGCCGTCTACGACAGTATCGTGCGCATGGTCCAGGACTTTTCCTTACGCTACCCCATGATCGACGGGCAGGGGAACTTCGGGTCCATTGACGGGGACTCGGCAGCAGCCATGCGTTACACTGAAGTGCGCATGGACAAGATTACGGAAGAGATGCTGGCAGACCTCGACAAGGAAACCGTGCCTTTCAGGCCCAACTACGACGGGTCCCTGGAAGAGCCCGAAGTCCTGCCCGCAAAACTCCCGAGCCTCCTGATCAACGGGTCTACGGGAATAGCCGTGGGTATGGCAACAAACATGGCTCCCCACAACCTTACGGAGGTCATTGACGGGATCATGATGCTTATCGACGAGCCCGAAACGACAATCCCCGAACTCATGACCGTGATCAAGGGCCCCGATTTCCCGACAGCCGCAAACATCCTGGGAACCGCGGGTATCAGGTCCGCATACATGACAGGAAGGGGCCCTGTCAGGATCCGGGCGGTTGCCGAGATCCAGGAAATGAAGAAGGACAGGGAGCAGATTGTCGTAACCGAGCTTCCCTACCAGGTTAACAAGGCGCGGATGATCGAGAACATAGCCCACCTTGTCCGGGAAAAGGTCATCAGCGGGATTTCCGACCTGCGGGACGAATCCGATAGGGAAGGGATCAGGGTCGTAATCGAGCTTTCCAGGGGCACGAACCCCCACGTCATCCTGAACCAGCTCTACAAGCACACCCAGATGGAGACCACATTCGGGATCATCAACCTGGCTCTGGTGGACGGAAAACCAAAAGAGCTTAACCTGAAAGAGCTCCTGGAAATCTACCTTAACCACAGGATGGATATCATCCAGAAACGGACGCTCTACGACCTTCGGAAAAGCGAAGAGAGGGCTCATATCCTCAGAGGCCTGAAAATTGCCCTGGACAACATAGACGCGGTCGTCTCCCTTATCCGCGCTTCGAAAAATGCGGACGAGGCAAAGCAGGGCCTGATCGAAAACTTCGAACTCGACGAGGTCCAGGCAAAAGCCATCCTGGACATGCGCCTGCAGCGCCTGACCGGCCTTGAGACCCAGAAAGTCCTGGACGAGCTCGAAAGCCTCATCAAGCTGATCGCCGAACTCAAGGAGATCCTGGCAAGCGACGAGCTCAAGTACGGGATTATCCGGGACGAGCTTACCCAGATTAAGGAAAAGTACGGGGACAAACGCAGGACAGGAATCGTGCAGGCTACCGAAGAGGTAACCGATGAAGACCTGATCCCCGAAGAAGACGTGGTCGTCACAATCACCGACAGCGGCTACATAAAGAGGCTTCCCCTGGATACCTATTCCCGCCAGCGCCGCGGAGGAAGGGGCATAATCGGCATGGAGACCAAGGATGAAGACTTCGTTGAAAACCTCTTCATCTCTTCAACCCACAACTACATCCTCTTCTTCACGAACAAAGGCAGGGTCCACTGGCAAAAGGTATACGGAATCCCCGAAGGCAGCCGCCAGTCCAAAGGAAAAGCCATAGTTAACCTCCTGGAACTCCGGGACGGCGAGATGGTAAACGCCATGATCCCTGTAAAAGAGTTCTCGGAAGACCGCTTCCTCCTGATGGTCACACAGGCAGGCACGATCAAGAAGACCCCGCTTTCGGAGTTCCGCAACCCCCGCAAAGGAGGAATTATCGCAGTCGGCCTTGCCGAAGGCGACGAGCTCGTAAAAGTCCTCCTGACCGACGGCAAGCGAGAAGTCGTAATGGTCTCCAAGAAAGGCAAAGCCATCCGCTTCTCCGAAGCCGACGTCCGTTCCATGGGCCGCTCAGCCCGCGGTGTCCGCGGCATGACCCTCGACGGCCCCGACGACGAAGTAGTCAGCATGGACCTGGTAGACGAGAAAACAAAACTCCTCACCATCACCAAAAACGGCTACGGCAAACGAACCGAGTACGCCCAGTACCCCGCCCACCGCCGCGGCGGAAAAGGCGTAATCACCATCAACACGACTCTTAGAAACGGCCCCGTAGCCAACGTCAAATCCGTCGCCGACGACGACGAACTCATGATCACCAGCGCCGAAGGAATCATAATCCGCATCCCTGCCACCGACATCTCGGTCCAGGGCAGGAACACCCAGGGCGTCCGCATCATGAACCTCAAATCCGGCGACAAAGTCGTAGGAATGGCAAGGATCAAAACCGAAAACGGTGATGATGATAAGCAGATGAAACTGCCCGTGGCAGGAGAAATCGAAGAAGAATAAACGTTTGGGAATTAGGCCCCCGCCGGAATGTGAGATTTTCCGGCGGTGGGGTTTTCGTTCGGTGTAGGGGAGAGAGGAATCCGCCGTAGAAGAATTTATTTAATCAAGTAGCATTTTCTTGAAAATATACCATTTCATTTGGTAATTTTACAAGGCGATCATCCCTAATAAGGGACTGAATTATGTTTTCTATTCTATTCTTAGCATTCTGGCGTACAACTTTTATTCCTAGAAGGCGTGAGGACTGGACTATAAGATCCTCCTGTGCAGTGGAATACTGATTATTAAGAACAAAACATATAGCTTGGACGATTTCCTCATCACAAATCCATTCAATATTTACTGATGAATCTCCACAACGTCTTCTCAAAATATTATCAAGTTCGGAATTTGGCCATAGGAAATCGCTTTTAACCAGTATCTTTTTAGATTTTCCTGCATACTCTATTACATCGCAAATCCTGCTTTTAATTTTATTTCCTACACGCGAAATTCCAAAGTGAAACTTTATGCGCTGAATAAGTTCCTCTAAGTGAATAGGCCCTTCGTACTCCACGATTTCTAGGATTATTTGTTCTAACTGAGATGTGGAGGTTTCAGAAAAATCATTTGTAGGTACACCTGCTAATGGACAAATTTTATATTCTTCAACTTTATCTATTAGATTATCCAGTGATTCAACTTGCGAAGTAAACTGATTGTTTATATCTACTTTTTCATCATACTCGATTTCAAAAGTGAAGCTTTCAGAAATTGTTTTTTCCTCTTTTTCGTTAAATATTTGGCATCTTTTCGCATTTTCTATTTCCTCTAATAATTTATCTCCACTTTCTACTGGATGTCTATACCAGTCTGTTGACCATATTCGATAAAGACTCCAACCCAATCCTTCAAGAATCTGCTGACGTAATCTATCACGGTCTCTTGCAACCGGAGATGAATGATAAGTAGCACCGTCACATTCAATCCCAATAAGGTAGCGCCCTGGATTAGTAGAATCAATAACTGCAAGGTCTATTCTATAGCCTGCACAACCAACCTGTTTGTGAACATCATATCCATTGTCCCTAAGGAATTCATATACAGAATCCTCAAAGGGAGATTCAGAGTCTTCCTTCACTCCTCCGATTGTGACAAGATTTTTAGTTTCTGCATATTCGAGGAAAATCTTCAAAGCCCGCAAACCAAAAGGATCTTTTTCATCAATCCTCAAATCTTTGGACGTGAAATTAGAGTATACAATACATTTTTCGCGTGCACGTGTGATTAGGACGTTTAATCTCCTTTCGCCCCCTTCTTGGTTAAGGGCACCAAAATTTTTGTTTAACTTGTGATTTATGTCAAAACCGAATCCAATACTTATAAATATGATATCTCTTTCATCTCCCTGAATCGTTTCAATGTTTTTGACAAAAAAGTTCTCCCCTTTTTCATTTGTGAAGCATTGTTCCATTTCAGGATTATGGCGTAAAAGTTCCTCTATTTCTTCTTGTATTGCTTCTTGTTGTTTCGTATTAAAGGTCCCTACACCAATACTTTTAGAAGGAAAATGTTTATAATGTTCCAGCACCGCTTTCGCAACTGCGCGTGCTTCTCCTCGGTTACCACTACTTCCACCTCTATCGTATATGGTGTCCGGAAGGTGTACGAATTTCAATCCCAATTTATCATCATCGTGCATTGGAGAAGGATAGACATAAAGCCGGTTATCATAAAATTCCTGATTAGATACTGCAATTAAAGTTTCGTGCCTACTCCGGTAATGCCAACGAAGAGTTTTTGAGAGGAAACTCCTTTTGCAAACATTGAGAATACTTTCCATATCTTTATAAACCGTGTCATCATCAAGATCATTTTCTGATGTATCAGCGACGTGATCAAAGAAGCTTGTAGGGGGAAGCTGGCGAGAATCACCCATCACAACAACCTGGTTTCCACGCAACAAAGCTCCAATTGCGTCTTCAGGTTTTACTTGACTGGCTTCATCAAAAATGATCACATCAAATTTTGTCGTTCTTGGGTCAAGGTACTGAGCAATTGAAAGAGGACTCATCATAAAACAAGGTTTAATTTTTTGGATTAATCCTCCTGAACGATTCATGAGTTTTCTAATTGGCATATGCCCGCGTTTTCGATTGAACTCGTTTAAGAGAACGCCAGCTTCGGAACCTAGGGAAGCTCCAGAAAATACATTAGGTTTATTGCAATACGCTTCATGTGCGATACTTTGTCGATTTAATGAAATAATTTTGCTGTCAAGTTCTTTGAATTTTTTAATCTTGTTATCTTGAAGTTCTTTAACAAATGATGGCAGAATCTTTTTCTCTCTAAATTTGATTTTCAGTACATTGTCTACGTAGTTACCTTTAAATGCAGGCACAAGATCTTCTGCAAGGATTTCATCATTATCTATGAGACGAATAAAAGGTGCTGCAACGGTATTCAAACATTGTTTTCTGTGATTTACAAATTGACTCCAAATTATAAGTGATGACAGTTCCGATTTCCAGAGATCTAATTTGTTTTCTGACTCTTCGAAGGTAACTTCTTCGATATTTTTCTCAAAAATTGTTGCAACTTCCGTATTGAGTATCTTGAATAACGAATTTTGCTGAGTTTTTAAGAGATCCATTTTCTGTAGTGTGCTATTGATGGTTAAATTTAAATCATCTTTCTTAATACCTTTACTTACAACTTCAAAGGCTTTTTCTGAGAGAATTCCTTGTGACACATATTTTTTAAAAGAAATGATCCATTTACTATAATCTTCCAATATTTGAGGATCTGTTTCTTCGCTTTCCCAGTAAACACCAAAGAGAGATTTTCCTCTATTCTGCATACCGATGAGTTCTTTCCTATTCTTATCAAATTCAAAGACAAGTTTTAGATCTGAGATTATACCTTCGTCACTCGATGCTAACTCTGATTTATAGTAACCTGAAATTACCTGTTTCTTTTCAGATAATATTTTTATTTGACTAATTAACTCATCAATATTTTGTTCAAAAATAGAACCATTAAACGTGTTTCCTAAATATGAATTTAGAGAATGATATCTCCTAAGTTTCGAAATAATTGCTTCAGTTTCATTGTTTGGAGAATCCCATTCATAATTATTCAATACATCTTGGTCTATGCCTACTTTAAGGAGCTCAACCATATTTTGTGATAGCACACCTTGTGAAAATTGTTTTTTAAACAAGGAAATTAATTTGACAAATTCCCCTATGAAGCCTTCATCGGTTTGCTCGTTTTTCCAAAAAGCCCCAAAAAGATCATTTCCTTTTGATTTTACATTTTTGAAATCTTCTTGTGCAAGCTTTAATTCAAGTACGTATTGAAGATCCTGTAGAATTTTATCATCATTAGATGGAGACTGTGACTTATAACAACTTAAAATTTCACGCTTTAACTTTCGATACCCCGGTTTCAGAGATTTTAGTAATCCTTTAGACATCGACTTAAATGAATCAATGTCTTTATCTACAATAGAGTTTTCAAATTTTTCATGTACAGCTGAATTAATTTCCTGATACTTTTTTATTTTTGATCTAATTATCTCAGTTTCACTAATGAGTTCATCAAATTTTGAACTTTGTAAAAGATCCTTGCTAATTCCTTTACTTATAATTGTAGATACTTTTTCAGAAAATTCTCCACCCACCAATTGTTTTCTGAAAGAATCCATCCATTTACTAAACTCTTCCAATTTTACTACATCTGTTTTTTCACCATGCCACAAACTTCCAAATAGCTGTGACCCACTTACCTGTTTACTCTCAACATAATTTCTAATTTGCTTCCATTCACGAACGCATTCAAGATCAGATAAAATGTCACTTTCTCCATGAGAAAGCCGTGAAATATAAAGATCTGAAATTTCGCATTTCTTTTCAACCAGGCGCTCAAACTCATTTAACAAAGGATAAACATCAATTTCAAGTAACGAAGTGTTAAAAGTCTTCTTTACAAAAGAATCTAAATCATGATCCCTTTTTAATTTAGATATGAGTTCTTCCGCTTCTGTATTTTGTGAGTTCCATTCTGGATTTCTCAGAACTTCTTCATCTACTTGATAAGAAGAAGCAACAACTTTTGCGCCATCAACAAGAGGAATGAGTTGACCTTCTGATAAAGGAGTGTAACCTCCAGTGAGATCCACCAAATCTTTGATTAAATCTTCAATATCTGTGATTGATCTATAACATCCATCAATGTAATTGTCAAGTTCTTCAAGGTCAGAGGGCAAAATATCTTCGGGTTCACAACCCTTCCAGGGATTGTTTAATATTGATTTTATGATTGGCAAAAGCTCGGTTAACTTTTCGAGTATTGAAATAGCCTCGGTCCATTGCTCATAATTCCATTTATCAGGGTTGGAAAATTCTACCCTTGGCATTGATCTATTGTTTTTCATAAAATAACGGCGAACTTTCTCTTTTAAGCCGTACATATCATATAACGAAAAGTTAAGTTTCCCTACTGGTTGATTAAGAACCATCGAATATTCATTGAGCTCTGATTTAAGCTGTTCAAGGTTATTGATTTCGTGATCATAATTTATTGATTTTGGGGCAGGTCTATTTAAGGTGCGCTCAAGTTCAGCCAGTACCTCTTTTTTCTTAGCCTTATGGCTGTGGAGTTCCAGACATAAATCTCCCAGACCTGTGTAATCCAGACGGCTTTTTACGACCTCCAATGCTGCCATCTTTTCACTAACAAACAATACACTTTTTCCCTGTTTCAATATCTCCGCAACTATGTTAGTGATCGTCTGAGATTTGCCAGTTCCTGGGGGTCCTTCTACAACGAGATTTATTCCCGCTTTTGCATCTTCAATAGCTGCAATTTGAGAAGAATCAGCATCCAGAATATGATATGTATTTTTTGCAGAAAGCCTCAAATCAACATCTTTTTCAGAAAAACTCTGTTGATTTACGGGATCTTGCGAAGGGTCAAATATTTGTTCAATGATGGGATGGTTAGTAGGAGATAAACTTTCAGGCCAAGTTTCAAGATCCAAATCTTTG
>Ga0272442_10005580_pt1 | contig 16760 bp, 8 predicted proteins | sample SSMForm2O_FD_200262 | JGI IMG/M metagenome (GOLD analysis project Ga0272442, IMG submission 200262) | Marine sediment archaeal communities from Little Sippewissett salt marsh, Falmouth, MA, United States - SSM-Form-2O | ecosystem: Environmental > Aquatic > Marine > Wetlands > Sediment ... | reverse complement strand
TCCCCCGCATTGCTCTGGCTCTGGCAGTGCACGATGTCGAAATCGAACAGCATCGCGTCCGTGTCGGCCGAAATCGTCGAGTATTCCGTCGTCCGATCGCTGCCCACGCTCGCTGTCTGGAACACCGCGTAATACGGCGCCTCCACCAACTCGGCGGTGTGGTCGTACCGCGCCTGACCGGTGCCGACGAGATACCAGTCGGCGACGATGCCCTGCCCGTCGGGCAGCAGCCCGCGCGCCTTCGGGTTCCCCGTCCCGTCGCCGAAGCAGATCCCCGACGTCGACGCGCCGTGGCTGTCAGTGTTCACCACCGTGTGCTGAATCAGCGGCCGCGAGGCGAAATCAACGTGAGACAGATTGAAGCCCACGTCAATCACCTCGCCCCGCACGCCTTCGCCCGTATAGCCGCCTGCCGCCTCGATATGGTTCGCCCCGCCGATCTCGCGCCCGATGTCCATATCCGGACCGCCCGCGCTCCAGCGATCGACGAACAACACCTCGTCCCAGCGAACCACCTCGAACAACTGCTCCGGCGTCAGCGTGGCCTCCAGCAGATACTTCCCGGCATGGACACGATCGACGATCCCGCCCATCTCTTCGATCCGCTGCGCGACCGCGGCTTTCTCTTCCATCGCCGACTTGAAGACCATGATGTTGTACTTCTGCAACGGATATAGCTCGTCGGCGACCTCCACGTTGTGAAGCATGAACTCCTCCAGCCGGTACGCCGGGTGGTATGGACCCACCCATCGGACATACGGCAGCGCGCCAACTTCCTCCCGCACCTCCGGCGTCATCTTCACGATGTGCGCGTGGTTCGCCAGGAAGAAATACACCTCCCCGCCAAGATCCGTGATCGCCTCCCGGTACACCTCCAGCGGCTGCGTCACGAACTGCACGATGTACAGGTTCGTGTCCTCGCCCGCTTCGAATCCCGCCTCGATCGCCGGCGCCGGTGCCAACGCCAACGGATCGAAGCTGCCGTGACGCAGCTTCAGTTCGTACGACGTCGCGCGCGGTTCCGTAAACGGTCCGCTCTCGAAACTGATCGCGTAGTACGGCCGAATCTCGCCGCGGTTGTCGGCCGCCTGCCACAGCTTCACGACCACGTCCCCGCCCGGCACGACCACCGTCTCGACACCCCGCCCCGCGCCCAGCGCCGCCGCGCCCACCACCGCCAATGCCGCACATCCCGCCCCGATCACGCTCCCCTTCGCCTTCTTCATCAGCATCGAATTCACTCCTCTTCAGAATCGACGTGCGCCGATCGATCCAACCGCCCGGCGCGCAGCACACCATTCCGGCCCTTCAGAGCATACCCCACGAATCACCGCCCTGTCGGGACAATTACCGCACCTTCCGCCGGGACAACCGGATCACCGCATCTGCCACTCAGCAACCCAGGCGATCAACGACCGACATCACCTGCCCGGCGTACCCCCGCCCGAACAGGTTCACGTGATTCAGCAGGTGATACAACTGGTACACGAGCAGACGCTGCCCGATCCGATCGTGATCATCCACCGCGCCGGCGTACGCCTCGTGACACGAACGCGAGAACCCCCCGAAAAGCCTCATCATCGCCACGTCGGCCCATCCGTCGCCCACCGAACACGCCGGATCGATGATCCCGATCCGCGGCTCGCCGTTCGCATCGCGCGTCGGCAGCGCGTTGCCCGACCACAGATCCCCGTGCAGCAGCGCCGGCTTCGGGCGGCGCGGGATGAACTGCTCAAGCCGACCGATCAGCGTCTCCAGCCGGCGCAGCTCACCTCCCGCGAGCAGGCCGCCGCTCCGCGCCAGACTGATCTGATGGCCGAGTCGATAACGCGCGTTGAACTCGACCCAATCGTCGCACCACGTGTTCGGCTGGAAGGTCGACCCGAGATGATTGTCCGCGTGGAAGCCGTAGCGCGATCCGACGTCGACCGCGTGCAGCGCCGCCAACTCGCGCCCGAACCGAGGCCATGACTCATCGCCCTCGCCCCCGCGCGCCAACATCGTCATGAGAAGCACGGCGTGCGAACCGAACGCACCCGCGACGAGCGGCCGCGGCGTCACGACGGTGTTCGTTTTCGCCAGCGCCGCCAGGCCCGCCGCCTCTTCCTCAAACAGCGGAAGCTGATCGGCGCTGTTCATCTTGCCGACGATCTCGCGGCCGTCGTCGAGCGTCACCCGGACCACCCGGTGAATGCACCCCCCCGACAGGTCCGCCACGCCGGTCACGATCGGCGGCAGCCCCGCCGACTCCAGCGCGCGCTGGATCGCGGTTCGTTCGGTCATCGCTCGCCGCCGTCCACGCCATGCGCATGCCGATCGAGCAGCGCTTCGAGCAACGCTTCGCAGGCGGCGTCAACCAGGCGGTAAACGAGTTCGAACGCGTCCAGGTCGCCGCAATACGGATCCGGCACCTCCTCCAGCAGCGCCTGCGAATCGAATTCCAGCAGCAGGCGCACCTTCGCCTCCGGCGCACCCATCGCGACCAGGTCCTCACGATTCTCCTCGTCCATGCAGATGATGTGATCGAATCGGCGGAAGTCGCGGCGCGCGACCTGCCGGGCGGTTCCACCCAGCGTCACCCCGTGTCCCGCCGCGGTGCGCCTCATGCGCTCATCGGGCGGCTCGCCCACGTGCCAATGCCCCGTGCCCGCCGAATCGATGACCAGCAGATGCTCCACCCCACGCTTCGCCGCCTTGGCGCGAAACACGCCCTCGGCCAACGGGCTGCGGCAGAGGTTGCCCATGCACACGAACAGCACACTGATGGGTCGCCGACCGGCGGTCATAACGTGATTGTCCCGGGCTTTCCCCGCACATCAAGTCTCTTCCGCGCGGGCCGAGCTCGCGCCGCCGGGTCTCGGCGACGCCGCCTCCGCCCCGCCCCCCGACGCCGGTGCTCGCCCCACGGCCTCCGCACGACGACGCGCCGCCTTCGCCGCGGCGTTTCTCGCCCGTTGCTCGGCCGCCAGTCGCTGCTGACGCCGGGCCGCCTTCACCGCGATCACCGCGATGCACCCGAACAACACCAACGCGATGGCGTAAATCACCCGGACACGCAGCTCCGTGTACATCACCAGCGCGGCGAGCGCCACGCCCAACGCCGCGAACAGCAGGCTGATCCCGTACAGCGCGAAGACCGCACGTTTGACCCCCCCCAGCGCGTGTTTCAACTGGTGATGAATGTGCTGGTGGTCGGCCGCGGAGATCGAGACCCCCGCAAGCCGGCGCCGGATGATCGCCAGCGTCGTGTCCATGATCGGCACCGAGTACACGATCAGGCCCGCGAACACCAGATGCGTGTGCCCGTATTCGCCCAGCATCAGGATGATCACCACGCACAGGTACCCCAGCAGCAGGCTCCCACAGTCTCCGAGGAAGATCGACGCCGGGTTGAAATTGTGCGGCAAGAACCCCAGCACGGCGCCGAGCACCGCGACGCACAGCACAATCCGCGCGCCGGCGAACGTCCCCCCGAATTCCGCGATCCGTGCCGGATCAAGCCGGATCGCCATGAGCAGGCTGATGGACAGCAGGCCGATCATGACAATGGCCACGATCCCCGACAGCAGCCCGTCCAGGCCGTCGATCAGGTTCGCGGAGTTGCATCCCCCGAGCACGAAGATCGCCACGATCACCACCCCCACCCAATACACCGTATCGAAGGCGAAGACCCCGACCGGCGTCTCGAATGTGAACGCAAGGTTCTCGCATCCGAGCAACGGGTCCACCCAATGCGCCACCGGCGACAGGATGCCCGACGCCACCCGCACCCCGACGTCCTCCAGCGCCAACGCCGCCGCCGCCACGAACTGACCGGCGATCTTCAGACGAGGGTCCCAGCCCCACACGTCATCGGCCAGGCCGGTGAAGGTGATCAACACCATTCCCACCACCACCGCGATCGGAACTTGGTGGTATCCCTCCGGCAGCGGGTCGAACGTCAGATAGCTCACCCCGATCGCGACGATCAACCCGATAAACAGCGCCACACCGCCCAGATACGCCACGGGATACGCGTGCATCTTCCGCTTCGCGTCCGGCAGATCCACCACGCCTCTCGCGGCCGCAACGCGCCGGATCACCGGCGTTACGAGTAACGTCACCAGGAACGCCGCGACGAATATATGGGCGTAGCTGTTCAACAACTGCATCGCGGAAACCGTGATCGATTCCGTCGGCACGTTGCCCAGCGGCTCCGCAATCGGAGGCTCCATCCCCATCGGCGCCCGATCGATGACGGATTGGCCGCCCGAAGGAATCATGACACCACTCGACCTTCCGCCGCGCCCACGCCCGGCGCGTGCGCCGCCGCGACATCACGTATCGTCTGCTCCAGCGGGATCTTCGGCGAGAAGCCGGTGGCCTCACGCAGCCGCGTCAGGTCCGGCCGCCGATCCCGCAGATCGTCAAACCCTTCACCGAACGCTTCCTCGTACGGAATGCACACGATGCGCGACGCGCTGCCGAGCGTCTCACGCACCAGTTCGGCCAACCCGCGAATCGTGATCGTCTCGTCCCTTCCCACGTTCAACACCTGCCCGATGCACCGTGGATTGCTCAGCATCTCGCCGAGCACGCCCACCACATCACGCACGTCACAGAAGCATCGCGTCTGCCCCCCGTCCCCGTACACCTCCAGCGCCCGGCCCTCCAACGCCGCGGCCACAAACCGGGGCAGCACCATCCCGTATTCGCCCACCTGCCTCGGCCCCACCGTGTTGAACAGACGCGCAATCACCACCGGAAGTCCGGATTCGCGGTGGTAGGCCAGCGCGAGGTATTCATCAATCGCCTTCGAACACGCGTACGACCAGCGGTGCAGAACCGTCGGCCCGTAAACCACGTCGTCATATTCGGCAAACGGCGTCTTGCTCGACTTGCCGTAGATCTCCGAGGTCGACGCGATCAGCACCGGCGTGGATGACCCCGCCGCAAATCGAAGCAGCGCCCCCGTCTCCAGCACATTCGTCTCCACCGTCTGGATCGGCTGCTCGATCACCAGCCGCACCCCCACCGCCGCCGCCAGATGATAAATCTCGTCGAACTCGCCCGCCCGGAACTGCGGCAACGCTTGCGAGACCGTCGTCGAAATCACGCTCACGCGGTCCGGATCGACTCCCGCCAGGTTGCTCAGACGCCCCGTCGAGAAATCGTCCACCACCACCACACGGTCGCCACGCGCAACCAGCCGCTGCACCAGATGCGAACCGATGAACCCGCCGCCGCCGGTCACGAGGCTGACGCGTTGACTGGGCGGTGCGTTCATCGGCGCGGCGCTCTGATCCTCTCCCGCAACGGAATCGACGTAACCCGGCGGCCGCGGCCGGAGCCCGACCGATCGCCCGCCGCGTCACGCCTCGCCCTCCCCCTCAGTTCGTCTCCCGTTTCCCCAAGACCTCCGTCAAGACGCCTTGGCGCCATACGCGGCCATGGTCGCGAAGTTCTTCTTGAAGTACCCGCCCGCGGTGCCTCGCGGCCGGTTCAGCAGCAACCCGAGCAGTTCGCATTTCGTATCCGACAGTTGATTCATCAGCCGCGCCACCAGCCCGCGATGCTCGCGATTCGCGCGGACGATCAGCACCGCCGCATCGAGCTTGTTGGCGAGCACGAGTGCATCCCCGGCCACGACCGCCGGCGGCGCGTCAAACAGCACCAGGTCAAACCGGCCCCGCATCTCGGCCACAAGACTGTCCAGCTTCAGCGTGTTCAGGCGCTCGATGATCCGGGTCGCCGGCGTCCCCGCAGGAAGAACGCTCACCCCGAACTCCGTCTCCGCAATCGTCTCGTCGAGCGTGGCGGATCCCGCCAGCAGATCGCCCAGCCCCGGCCCGTCCGCCTCGATGCCCATGATTCCCGCCAGCCGCGGCCGACGGAAGTTCCCATCGACGACAAGGACCTTCCGGCCGGCGCCGGCGAACCCTGCCGCCACGTTGCACATCGTGGTCGTCGTTCCCGCTCCCGGCAGCCCCCCCAGGAACACCACCGTCTGATGCCCTACGTGGTCGATGCCTTTCAGGATCGGCGTGCACGCCTGACGGTAGGACTCGGCCAGCACGCTGTTCGGGAACTTCCGAATCGCCATCTCTGCGGCGCCGCACTTGGTCGGGTCGTCGTCCAGGTCGGGAATCACCCCCAGCACTCGCGCGCCGGGGAGGATCGACAGGTCGCTGGCCGTCTTCACCCGCTGATCCGTGATCTCACGGATGAAGATCACCCCGACCGTCAACGCCAGCACCACCAGCACGCCCAGCGGAACCATGATCTCCGGCCGCGGGAACGAGAGCTCACGCGGCGTGATCGCCCGCTGATACAGCCGCACCCGCGACGCGTCGGCGCGGAACTTCATCATCTTGATCTCTTTGATGAGATCCGAATCGGCCGCACGCGACTCCTCCAGATACTCTCGCTTCGTCAGCTTCGACTGGAACACCGACTGCTCCGACGCCAGCGTGCGCAGCACTTCGCTCTCTTTGTCCGTCTCCTCTTCGAGCGTGTCGATCGCCTGCTGGAGCTTTTCCATTTCCGCCGCGAACATCTTGAGCTTCGCGTGCAGATTACGCTTGATCACCTCTTCGATCTTCGCTTTCCGTTCGGCGGCGGAGGCCGCAAGCCGGTTCTCCGCCTTCCGGATCATCATATGGTCCCCGTTGTATTGGTCGCGCAGCACCCGCAGCTCGACCTTCATCGCCTCTTCCGTGCGAACGTGATTCACCACCGCGTAATCCATCTCCGCTTCGAGGATGTCTTCCGGCGAGTACTCCAGCGTGCCTTCGATCTTCGCGGCAATCTGCAGGTAGTTCGTATAGGCGATGCTCTGCCCGGATCGCGCCGCTTCGATCTGCTGCGTGATCGCCCGCAACGCGTACGCCGCGGTGTGATACCGCGAATCAACCATGCTCTGAATGTCGTGGTCCGCGATGTACCTCTTGATGTCATCATCCAGGCTGTCGATCTCGTCCGTCGTCTCCATCAACTGGTTGTTGAAGCTCTCCAGGTTCGTGTTGTACACCTCGTTCTCGGACATCTCGACCCGCGACAGGTAGGCGTCCGCAACCGCGTCGAGAATCTTCGGCACGTCTTCCCGGACGTGCGCCGACCACCCCGCCTCGAACAGCTCCGTCCCGCGGACAACGTCCACATCCAGTGAATCCTCCAACTTGTCCACGGCCTCGGCCACCAGCAGGCTCCCGTCCTCGGCCACGAAGTTGTTCATGAACCACTCGGACTTCTGGAGCCGCGGATCGTTCGCCGCCGCGCCCAACACGCTCCGGTCGACCAGCAGGACCAGCTCCGTCTTGGCCATCCGGTACACGTCATCGTCCCGCAACGGGTCGCCCGCACCGACCTCGGCCGCTTCTCGGACGCCCGACTGAATCTCGAACACCACCTGCCCGGTGTAGAGCGGGTAGACCTTCTTCAGCAGGAAGAAGGACACGCCGCCCAGGGCGGCACCGACAAAAACGGACAGGATTATCCACAGCAGGTGGCGCCGAAGAACGCGAAACGGGTCGATGTTCGCCGCCCGCGTAGTGGCGGCTTGCATGCGCGTGCGTGATGCCCCGGTGCGCGGTGCCGCGGGACGACTTGGCGTGACGGTACTCATGGCTCTTTCCTGGTCTTCTGCCCTGGGCCCGGGACGGCGACACCACCTCCCGCCTGACCCAACAAGCGGTCTTACTGCCGATCGCCGCCGCTGGTTCGTATATCGTCCAGCAACTCCTGGATCTCCTTCCGAGTTTCCCGATCAGGATGGGGCAGCCCCTCGTTCAACTCGTGCGCTCGTTCCAGATAACGGATCGCCCGACGCGTATCCCCCTGCGCGGCAAACACCTCCGCCAGGTGCATGTGATTCGCCGGCATCTCCATCAGCCGAACGCTCCGATACAGCTCCGACTGGGCGTGCTGATAATCGCCCAGCCGGTAATACACCCATCCCAGCGTGTCGATCACCGCCCAATCCGACGGTTTCAGCTCCACCGCCTTCTGGGCGTACTCCAGACCCTGCTGCGGATCGTCCAGCGGGCCGGCCGCCAGCCACGCCGCGTTGTTCCACGCCTCCGCCGCCTCCGGGTCGATCGCAACGACCTTCAGGAAGGCCTCCAGCGCCTCCTCATTGCGGTCGCCGGTCAACAGGTACACGCCCAGCCCCGAGTACAGGTGCGCCAGCAGCGCGTCGTTCTCCGCCGGGCAATGCTCGATCGCCATCCGCTGCACCTCCACCGCCCGGGTGATCCCCTCCTTGCCGCTTTCCTTCCAGAGCTTCGCCAAGGCCATGAGCTCCGGCAGGCTCGGCGTCTCCTCCGACATCGACATCACGAACGCGTCGACCTCCGCGACCTCGTCCGGATTGAAGATGCTCTTCAGTCCGGTAAACCACTGCTCGACTTCCTCCGGCGTATGGTCCCGCGACATGATCAGCCCGTGCGCCCTGCCCATGTCGTCCAGGGCCGCCGCACGATCGCCCGACGCGTTCAGGATCCGCGCCCGCACATTCAACAGAATCGGGTGTTTCTCCACCTCTTCGCGGTACCTCTCCAGCAACGCTATCGCCGCGGTGTAGTCGGGGTTCGTGTGCGCCTGCCGCGACAAGTCCTCCGCGATCGCCGACAGCACCTCCGCACGCTTCAGGATGAGCTCCGGCCAGATCGGGAACTCCCCCTCCTCCAGCACCTGCAGCGCCCGCTCGTAGGCCCCGTTGGACGCCCGCAGCATCTCCACATCCAAACTCCGCAGGTACTGCTCCCCGAGCAGGTCCCCCAACTCCTTCTGCCAGAACACGTAACTCTGGTTGGGCGCCTTGATTCGTGCAATCCCCTTCCGCACGACGGTCACGGCCTCGTCGGGGCGCTGCGTCGCCACCAGCATATCCACGAGCTGCTTGCGCCAGCCTTCCGCCTCCGGATGCCGCTTCACCGCGTCCCGCAGCACCTCCACCGCGGCCTCGGGGCGACCCTGCCCCCTGAGCATCGTCACCAGTTCTCGACGCGCGTCATCCAGATCCGGCTGTTGCTCCAGCACCTGAGACAACTCCATGATCGCGCCGGCGAAATCCTCCTTCGCCTTGAGCACCTGCACCCGCGTGATCATCGTCTCAAGGAAATCCGCGTCGACCAGTTGCGCACGCGTCAACGACGTATTCGCATCGTCCAGCAACAGGTGCTCTCCCGTCCGGTAGAACCGCATCAACAGGCTACGCGCCCGGAGCACGTGCGGCCGCGGATCCGTCGGGTCCAATGCCTGGGCCTGCGCCACCACCCGATCGAATTCCTCGACCTTACGCTCCGCCTCCTCCTTGTTGTCCAGCGACCATGACTGCGCCGCTTCTCCGTCCAGAATCGATCCCTCCAGCAGCAGGGAAGCCTTGTCCGTCCCGTACTTCCGGCGCATCGCCTCCAGACGCTCTCGCGCCACGCCGAACCGCCGCATCTGCGTGTAGCACTCCACGATCCTCAAGTCAATGATGGCGTTGCGCTGATCCTCCGGCACCGACTCGTAATACGTCACCGCTTCGTCGCGACGCCTCTGCGCGAACAGCACCTCCGCCAGCGCCAAATCGGCCAGCGGCTGATCGGTCTGGTACTGGCGCGCCTCCTTCAGCGTCTCCACCGCCTCGTCTTCCCGCTTGACCTGGCCCTGGTACTGCGCCACCGCGAGCAGCGCCTTCAGCTTCTCCTCCGATTCGTCTTGCTCGGCAAACCACTCCCGAAGAACCTGCAGACCCTCACTGATCTCGCCGCGCGCCCGCATCAGATTGGCCCGCAGGATCGTCCAGCGCAGCGCCTCTTCCCCACGTTGCTTTTCGGGCGCCATCGCCCGCACCATCTCGTCGGCTTGCGCATACCAGCGCTGACGCTCGCGCGCCAACAGGGCCTTCTGCTGCTCGCCGGACAACCGGGCCCACCGCTCGACCGAGTAGCGCGCTTCCCCGTCCTCATCGAGGACCGTCTCGCGGGACGGTTCCACCGTGCCGAGCATCCCCGCCAGCGCCATCGCGTTGGCGCGATCGTCCGGCTGACTGTCATACCGCTCGCGTCGCTCGCGGAGCACCACCGACCTGTCGCCCGCCTGCGCCTCCAGCAACAGCCAACTGTGCCACATCGCCTCGTCATCCGGTCTCAGCCGGTGACCGTGCCGCGCGATCTCCAACGCCTTGGCATCCTCACCCCTCTGATCCAGCAGTCGCGCATACTCGATCACCGTGGTGAAATCGAGCGGGTTGATGCTGAAGGCACGCTCGAACGCCGTGAGGGCTTCCCCGAAGTTCCCCAGGTCCCGATACGAAGCCGCCAGAAACCGCCACGCCACCGCCGAATACGGCTTGCGCTCCGTCACCTGGCGAAACGCCCGAACCGCCTCCTCGTGATCCCCCTGCATCGCGTGCAGCCGCCCCTCGAACAGCGCACCCCCCGCCTGGTCCGCATCCAACTCCTTGGCGCGCCCCATGATCTGCTTGGCCCGGTCCCAGTCCTCCTCACGCAGCGCCTCCTGGAACGTGTGCTCGATCAGACCCGGATGATCGGGCGCCTGTTGCTCGGCGCGAGCCTGGGCGACCTGCGCTTCGCGTCTCGCCCGCGCCGCCACGTCACGCGCGGCCGCCGCTTCATCGGTCTTGCCCGCCGCCTCCAGTTCCGCCGCCCGCTGCGCCTCCGTCCGCGCCAGCGCGCTGCACCGCGACAGCAGATACAGCGCCTGCTCCATCTCCCCCTGCCGCAGCGTCGCCATGCCTTTGTACCGCTCCACCGGATCAGGCGTCCGGAGCTGGATGAGGTAGACATCCCAGCGCGGATCGTCCGGGTAGAGTTGCTTGGCACGCTCGATCAGCGCGCCCGCGGCCTCCACTTCTCCGTCAATCATCTCGAAGCGGATCGTGGAATCCAGCAGGCGCTGATCATCCGGCCATCGACTCAGCGCTTCCTCCATGATCCGTCGCGCCCCGTCACGATCCCCGTTGTCGTACAACTTCTGAGCCTCGTTGAGCGCGCTGAGCACCGGGTCAAGCGGCGCGCCCGCTTCGGCCTCCTGGCGCAATCGCGCCGCCGTCTCGTTCTCCGGATCGAGCTCGAGCCACCTGGCGGCGATCGCCGACGCGCTCTCATACGCGTCCAGGGCCATCAGACGACCGGCGATATCCGCCGCCACACCCGGCGCGACCACACCCCGGCGATCCACCCCCAGCAGCTTCACCACAACCTCCGCCGCCTCCGGGTACTCTCGCATTTGCAGCAGCAGACGCGCCTTGTAGCCGAGAAAGTAGGGATTGCCCGGCTGCTTCTTCAGCGCGCGATCGACGTGCTGCAGCGCGCGACCGATCTCCCCCAACTGCTCCATCGAATATGCCGCGTAGTTGGCCAACTGCATCATCTCCGGCCCGCCGACCAGTTCGTCGCGCAGGATCCGGTCAAACAGGTTGGCCGCCACCGTGTAGTCCCGCTGCGCGTAGGCGAGCTTCGCCCTCGCTTCCATGTACAGCGGATCGTTCTCCGGGTCCGTGACGAAGTTGTCCTCCAGGTACTGCAACACCTCCTCCATGCGCGACAGCCAGGCGGCCTTTTCTGACGCCTCCGCCTCCTGCCAACGATCGAAGGCGATGTCCACGTTCAGCTTCGCCGCATACCGCTTCAGATAAGGCTGGAACTGCGAGATGAAACCGACCGTCAGCAACGGCGCGTCAAGGATGGCCTGCGCCGCCGCTTCCGCCTCGTCATACTCGCCCCTCATCAAATGCAACTCCGCCTTCGACGCGCGCAGCAGGTGATCGTCCGGATGACCCTGCAAATACTCGTCGACGAACTCAAGCGGAGTGGTCAACCCCTCGATCCAACTCATGCTCCCCAGGACCGCCGTCGTTTCATACACGTGGAACGTCGCCGGCTGCGCCTGCACCAGAGCGACCAGTCGCTCGACGTCCGGTTTCACCCGTGCTTCGATCGCCTCCACCTGCGCTTCCGCCATCGGATCGTCCGGATTGACCATCGTCTGGTATTCGTGTGCGGCGAGATAGCACGCGGCGATGAGCACTTCCGGGCCGTCCGTCACGTTCTCCCGCGCTTCCGCCAACGTCTGGCGCACGCGCTCGGTCTGCTCCACCGCCGCCGGACCCTGGCCGGTCGCGAGAAGCTGTTGCGCCTCCCCGAGCTGGCTGCGCAACAACGCCGACCAGCATATGTCGCTGTCCGGGACCGCCCGGAGAAACGCGCGCAGGTGCTCCTTACCCTCCTCGATCTCTTCCGGCGACCATCGATCCCGCATCGCCGGCGCGATCCGCGCCGCGCCGAGATAGAACTTTGCGTACGGGTAATTCGGATCCATCTCGGGAACGTGAACCAGCATGTCTTCGGCCGCCTCCGCCACCATCGACCAGTAACCCCAGTGCCGACTCAGCCGGGCCGCCCGGTGCACCTCGCGCAACAGCCGCAAATGAAACTCCGGGTTCGTCGGATGGTGAGTCGCCGCGTGGCGCAGAACGCTGATGTACCGCCCGTACAACTCCTGCGCTTCGTTGGCCGTGTCCGGCTGGATCTGCAGCAGCGCGTTCTCCATGTACCCGAGGAACTCGAGGTTCGACGGTTCCTTTCCCAACGCCCGCTCGTAGAAGCGCATCGCCATGCGATACTCGCCCTGCTGCATGTACTCGTCCGCCGTCCGCACATGACGCGTAGCGTCCGTCCGGATCTTGAGGAACCACAGTCCGCCCACGATCGCGACGGCCGCCATCACCACCAGAACCAGGATCAAAACGAAACGTGTGTTGACTCGAGATGCCATGGCTTCTCTCGCTTGCGAATGCTTCCGTGCCGATTATCCAGTTGATTCCGTCATCCGGGCTTCGACGTCAGCCCAGTCCGGCAAACAGCGCATCAGTTCCGGCAACAGTGCCTCAATGAAGTCCGCCGCGAGCTCGACGAATCGCCCTTCATCCATCTTGCTTTTCGGACCCGCCATGAGAATCTGCACCTTGCAGTAGTACGCATACTCTTCCGACGCAATGAACGCAAATCGTTTCACCCCCTCGGGCGTGGAAGTCACCCGCCCGTTCGCGATGAAGAAATACCCTCCGAAAAGCAACTCCCGCGGATGGTTCTTATGGCTGAACTGCACCGTCCGCAACTCGAACGCGCCGATCGGCATCCGGACCGTCACCGCACGCCCGGTGATGCTGTCCCGATACGTGACGATCTCGTACGGCTCACCCGTCACGCGGCTCGTCCGTTCCGGGTCCGGCGCCCACCCCTTACGTGTCAGCGACATCGGGATGTTCACCGGCTGCGTGACTTGATAGTAACCGGCCCCGGGCAGGCATCGATCCGGGACGTGCGGGACCGCGTCGATCATGCCCGTATAGTACGCCAGGTGAAGATTGACCATCGCCTTGCGCGAATCACCGTCCAACGCGTACTGCCGATCCAGATACAGGTCCGTTCCCAGCTCCTCCACCATCTCCTCGCTCAGCTTCGCCCCCTCCGCAACCGTCTCCCATCGCCCCAACGTCAGCGCGATGTTGTCGAAATGATCGCGCAGGTCCACCGGCTTCTTCTTCAGATACACGTTCAGCGACTGCACAGCCAGCGCCAGGCCCACCCCCCCGAGCACCAGCGTCAGACATACGAGGATCAGCGCGACTCTGGCCCGCCCATCGAACAGCTTGCCCCCTCCTGCATCATTCGATCCGCCATCGCCCGCCGCGGCACCGCTCTTTCCACGCCCCCCCTTCGCCCCCGACTCCGAAACGATGTTCCGAATGATCCACATGATCCCCAGGTACACCAGGAATGCCGGGACCAGCCACACCAATCCCACGAACGAATGGAAATCGCCCGCGGCGAAATTCACGTCCAGGTACGCCAGCAGGCCCAGCGTCATCACGCGGAGAATGTTCACGAAGATCGCGGTCGGCACGCCCATGATCACCAGCGCCACGCGCTGCCACACCCGCGGCAGCCCGGTGTACGCCATCGCCACCCCCAGGGCCAGAAAGGCCATCAGCATCCGCATCCCCGAACACGCCTCGGCGATGTTCAGCGGCGTCGGCACGCCGTGGTTGAACAGCGTGATCGTGTTACCCTCACGGTCCACATCCATCCCGATCACCAGCAGCGCGACATGCGCGCCTCGCGCCGTCAGGTTCTGCATCTTGAACGTCACGATCTCCATGAACCGGTCCGAGATCGTCTGCCCGAATACGAACAGGTACAGCAACGGGAACCACAGCCAGATCATCGCCCGGAATCCGGAGAACAGCAGCACCAGGCCGAAGATCGTCAGGCACACGCCCGCGCCGCGGATGTTGTGGTGAGAGACCGCCGGGGGACCCAGGGCCGAGATCATGTAGATCGCCATCCCGAGCACGATCGGCAGGAACGCCACCCACGTCGTCTTGAACCGCCGGGCCGACAACTCCCTCCACTTCAGATACACGAAGTAGCCCGCGATCAGCGGGATCACCACGGTGTGGCCCCAGTCCGCCTGCTGGCGAATCGCCCAACTCATCTGACGGGAGAAAAAGTCCCAGAACAGCACGAGCAGCAGCCCCGTCAACACCACCGCCCCAATCAGCGCCCCCCGGTAGGACGCCGCGCCCACCGGCCGAACTGCACTGTTGGCACTTGCTGTTGGGGTCATCGTCCCTCAATCGACCATGAATGGACGCCGCTTCATCCCGTCCGCCGCCACGGTCGGCACCTCCCGCCTCGGATCGTGCCGACCGATATGGTGCAACCACACCAATACCGCCACTTTCGTCGTCCCAAGACGAGCAGTTGGTACGCCCGAACGCCCCTCGCCGGTTCGGCCTTTCCCCCCGAGAACCGCCAAGAACTCATCGAAACGTCATAACCCCGCCACGGGACCTCCCGGCCCGCCGCTATCGACCTTGCCAGTTCGTCGGCGGCGCGCCGAACACGTCGTTGCCGAAGTTCCGGTCCAGCAGGAACCCGAACCCGTACGTCGCCCGAAAACCGTTCCGCACGATCGCCAGCGGCGTCGCAATCCAACTCGTTCCGATAATCACGTGATCGTCGGCCTTCAGAATAATGTCCGGCTCCGTCCGATGACGAATCGCGGCGAGATTCAGCCGGATCACCGCCTCGCGGTTCTCGCCCACCATCCGAACCAGATCCACCCGTTCGGGAATCGCCAGGTTATTCGGCCCGCCCGCCGCCGCGACCAGGCGGCTCAGCGTCAGGTGCCCCATCGCCGGCAATTGGAACGTGCCCGGACGGTTGATCATCCCATCGATGTACACCAGTCCCTGCTCCGGCGGCTGGATGAAGATCCGGTCGTCCGGCCGAACGACGATGTTGTACCGGCTCTCCCCTCGCATCACCCGATCCACCGGGACCTCGATCACACGCTCGAGGTACAAAGGCCGCTCGCCTTCCGGAATCTCTCCCACTTGCGCCGCGGCCGCCTGCTCAGGCTCCACTCGAACCCATTCGCCTCGCTCCTCAACGTACACCCATGATCCCCGCTGGGCCGCTTCCCTTTGACGCGCCCGGATCTCGTCGATATCGACTTCAGCCTCCTCAAAAACCCGAACCGGTGACAACTCGTCGATGTCGATCGCCGGCTCCTCGTCCTGCCCCAGCACCCCCGGTAGCACATCGCCCTGCTCCCCTTCATCGAGCTGCTCGATGAGTTCATCGATATCCACCGGCGGCGTCTCCGCCGGCGCCTGCTCGGTCGGCACCGCCGCAGGCTGCTCCCGCTCGAAGCGCGGCTTCACCTCCTCGGTCAACTCCACCTGCCGGATGATGTAAACCTTCTTCGCCGTCATCGGCAGCCCGCCAGCGATCGCAAACGCCTCCGTCAGCCTCAGATCGGGCTTCCGCAGCGTGTACATGCCCGGCGCCGGGATGTGACCGTACAACGTGTAGAAGAAGCCGATGCCTTCCTCCACCACCACGTCAACCTGCGGATGAACGATGATCTCCCGGATCCGCTCCGTCAGCAGGTCCTCGAATTCCTGCGCCGTCAGACCTGCCGCCCGCATGTCACCGATCTCCGGTATCCGAAGGTACCCGCCCTGGTCCACGCGGCGAGTGCTCCCCGTCCACTGACCCGGCACGTACAACTCGAAGATGTTCGTGGTCACATAGTCGCCGGGCGTCAGCCGATAGGATAGATCGTTGGGAATCAGATCCTCCGCCGTCACCTCGGTGGTCTGGCCCCAATAGTCGTCCTCTTCTTCGATCGCGTCGATGCGCTCAAGGATCGGGATCGTCGTGGGCTGCGGCTCCCAATACCCCGTCACCGCCGGATTGAAAAACGAATCCATTTCGCAACCGAGAAGCTGGCCGAACAACACCAGTGCGGCGGCCGATCGCAGATACGTGCCGAAGAATATGCGTTCGCGATTCATGGGGTCATCCACCGTCTTTCTATCTCAACCGACGCTACCGTCGAACGAGCTTGGCTGCCTGATCCGGTCCCCGACAGCCCTTCGCCTCTTCGCGCCGGTTCAGGCGCCACCGTAACGGATCGAGCCACGGGCGTCCAAGCACGGGACTCGGACACTACCAACAACCTCCATGGTATCAACCTCGTTTCACTCTGTACGGCTTGTATCGGTTGAACGGGGTGTTCCGTTTGGGCAAAAACCGAGAAGTTCTCGGACCGCCACGCCGGGAATCCTCACCCGCCGGACCTCCCCCCGGCCCGGCGCGGCCGCCGCCATCCATCGACCCGCATCACCGTGCCTCCCCGCCACCCATCGATCCCCGCCACCCGACCCGACCGATCCGCAATCGGATCCGCACCCTGAT
>Ga0272442_10005578_pt1 | contig 16763 bp, 16 predicted proteins | sample SSMForm2O_FD_200262 | JGI IMG/M metagenome (GOLD analysis project Ga0272442, IMG submission 200262) | Marine sediment archaeal communities from Little Sippewissett salt marsh, Falmouth, MA, United States - SSM-Form-2O | ecosystem: Environmental > Aquatic > Marine > Wetlands > Sediment ... | reverse complement strand
AGAAAGTAGTTATCAAGCGTAAGGTGATAATCGAGATGATCCTGAGAAAGATTTGTAAATATTCCAAGGTCATATTCGCAATCGTCAACCCGCCCGAGATCAAGGGCATGCGATGAAACTTCCACGATGACATGTGTAATGCCGGCGTCGACCATATTCCTGAAAATTCTCTGTAAGTCAAGTGACTCGGGTGTCGTTATGCTGGACTCAAATGTGTTACCGCCAAATCTATAATTAATTGTGCCGATAACACCGACGCGAAAACCGGCCGATTCGAGAATCGACTCCAGCAGATAGGTGACCGTCGTTTTTCCGTTTGTTCCCGTAACCCCGATCAAACAGAGGTCGGACGTCGGATTGTGAAAAAACTTTTTCCCAAGTTTTCCCAGAGTTCGTCGACTGTCCGCTACTTTAATGAATGAAACACCCGGCACTATCAAAACGGTTTTCTCGTGAATTATATAGCGTGCTCCCCGCTTGATTGCATCGGAAATATAATCATGACCGTCAAATTTAAGACCCGGTATAGCCACAAACAGTGAGTCTTTTTGAGACCTTCGCGAGTCATAGCAGATATCCGAAACAATACCTGTCTCTTCTCCCGAGATATGTATGATATCGAATTCTTTGATCAGTTCTGACAATTCCATAGTGGCCTCTTCAATAACCGGGACTCATCACAATTTTACAATACAGCTTGTCCATAATGGGCGACCCGGGAATCGGGTCCTGGTTTACAGCCCAGCCACTGCCGATAATTTTAAGATTCAAATCTCGTTTACGGGCGATCTTAACAATTTCCCTCATACACATACCTCTGAAATCAGGCATAACTGATTTATCCGTATCTTTTTTGCAATCGGACATTCCAGAGCTTGAAATCTTCTTGAATTCTCTACTTTCTTCTGCGACGAGTTCCCGTTCTCCCACATTCCTATTGAACCGCCGTAATATTTGTTCCGAAATAATCTTGAAAACAGGCGCTGCCGCCTGCCCTCCCCATTTTTTCCTCTGCGGTTCGTCGAGCATAACGAGAATCGTCATCTGGGGATTTTCTGCCGGGAAAAACCCGAGAAACGAAACCCTTACCTTATCAGATGAATAGCCCCCGGCATCAAAATCAAACTTCTGCGATGTTCCCGTTTTACCTGCCACTGCCACGTTTTCAATGCGAGCATTCTTGCCGGTACCGTCGTCATCACTGACAACTCCCGTTAAAAATGATGTAATTCTGTGAGCAGTAAGGGGTGAAACGGCTCTTCCCACAACAGTCGGTGTAAATTCCTTTATGACCTTTCCATTTTTATCAATTAAACCACGAACGACATGCGGCTTTATCATAACGCCCTGATTTGCAATGGCAGACATAGCCGTAACCGTTTGTATTGCCGTCACCGACACACCCTGACCAAAAGCTATCGTGGCAAAATCAACATCGGTCCAGTGTTGAGGTTTCCTCATAATACCGGCAGCTTCACCGGGCAAATCAATAGCTGTCCGGGTACCAAATCCGAAGGTTTTCACATACTGATAGAGCCGTTCTTTTCCAAGCTTTTGTGCAACTTTAGCAGACCCAATATTGCTGGAATGTTTGAGAATTTCCCGTAATGTGAGGAGCCCATATTTCTCACCTTCCGCTTCATGAATAATCTTTCTTCCGACTGCGTACGCTCCATTTTCACAATCAAACAATTCATCCTGTTCGACAACGCCCTCTTCCAATGCTGCCGCGACAACAAACGGTTTAAAAATTGAACCGGGGTCAAAACAGTCGGCAATTGCTTTGTTTCGCCTCATATCACGTGAATAGTGCGAAAAAACGGTAGGATTAAAGCCCGGTTCACATGCCATCGCCAGGATTTCTCCTGTCTGAGGATCCATAACAACGGCAATCCCCCCTTTAGAACCGGTTTCTTTAACTGCTTTCAACAATTGAACTTCAACAATATGCTGGATTCTGCTGTCAATTGTTAATATCAGATTGCAGTTTCCGCCAATGTCTGTGCTACCGGCACCATCCTCCAGATAGAATCTATGTCCTCGAGCATCTTTTCCCCATGATACTCGTTTTGATGTACCTTTCAGGTATTTATTGTATTTGAGTTCAAGGCCTGCCAGTCCCTCCGAATCCATCCCCACAAACCCGAGAAGATGACCTGCCGACCCCTTATTGGTATAATAACGCTTCGGTTCCTTTATAAGATAGATACCATTTATGTTCAGCTTTGTTATTGCCTGCGATTGCTTCGGAGCAATCTTTCTTGCAATCCAGCAAAATCTTTTACCCCTTGAGAGCTTCTTTATTATTTTTCTTTTTTTCAAACCGAGGACCGATGCAAGCTTCACTGCAACACTTTTATGATCTTTGATCTGTGAGGGATCGGCGTAAACGGAATCAACTACAAAGCTTGCCGCAAGAACCTTTCCGTTCCTATCGAATATATGACCCCGCTCTGTTTGAATCTTCAGGATTCTTGTATGCTGTCTTTCGGCCTTTGCCTTCAATTCATCCCGGGATAAGATCTGGAGTTGGAATGCCCGTGACACAAGAGCGATAAACAGTATTGAAAAAAAGATCAATACCGTTACGATCCTGAATTTGAGCCACTTTCTCCCTTGATTGGTCATTTTATAACTATCACCTGATCTTTTTCCGGATAATGCATCCCCAATTGATCTCTCGCAAATGCCTCAACACGGCCGGGAGATTTCAACATCTGTATTTCCATTTTTAATTCACTGTTTTCTTTTACGAGCCGATTTTTGAATTTTACTTCTTCCGCTATGCCATAGTTAAGCCCGGTAATATTGATATGGCACCAAACATAAATAAGAAAAATCACCATCAACAGCAGCGCAATCCATATAAATGATGAATATTGAATGCGAGTACGTTCTGCAATTTTAACCGTCCTTGCCCGTGCCATGCTACACCCTTTCCGCAGTTCTGAGCCGGGCACTTCGTGCCCGTGGATTGGAATTTATTTCAGCTTCACCGGGCATGATTGGTTTTTTCGTTATCACGGTGAGCTTCTTCTTTCTATTACAGGCACATATCGGAAAATCAGGAGGACAGATGCAACCCTTTTCCCAGGAACGAAACACATTCTTCACTATTCTGTCTTCGAGAGAATGAAATGAAATAACGGAGAATCTGCCACTCTTTCTGAGGAGATCAATGCCATCATTCAGTGATGTATGAAGGTTTGAAAGCTCGTCATTGACAGCAATCCGGAGAGCCTGAAAGGTCTTTGTTGCCGGGTGAATTCTTCTTCGCTTTACCGGATGAGGCATGGCTCTCATAACAATTTCGGCAAGCTCACGCGTTGTTCGTATCGGTGCCAACTTTCTTTGTTTTGATAGTGCCGAAACTATTTTCCGGGCTCTGAATTCCTCTCCATAATCGCGGATAATCTTTTCCAGTTCTCCTTCCGGGGCAGTGTTGACGAGATCATAGGCACTGAAGCCACTCCTTTGATCCATCCGCATGTCGAGGGGTGCGTCTGAGGAAAAACTGAAACCTCTCGTTGTCGTTTCAAGCTGGTGAGAAGAAACTCCCAGATCTAAGAGAATACCGTCGACCGCTTTTATATTGAGGCTTGACAGAATCGTCTTCATATCGGCAAAATTTCCTTGCATTAAGAAGACCCTTTCACTGAACGGTTTCAATTTCCGCCTCGATTCATGAAGGGCATCATCATCCAGGTCAATTCCGACAAGAATCCCGTCAGGGTCCGTCCGCTTCAATATTTCACAGGCATGCCCGCCGCCGCCGATAGTTCCATCCAGAATAATACCTCCCGATCGGCAATTGAGAAAATCGACTGCCTCTTTAAGCATGACAGGTGTGTGGAACGATGACCCCATTTATATTCCTAAATCAGCCATATAATCGCTGTAGATCTCGATATCTTGACTCGATTTGTCCAACTCTGTCTCAAAAAGTTCTCTGTTCCAGATTTCGATACTCCGACCCATTCCCGCCATGACTATCTCTTTTTCGAGTTGTGCATATTCCCTCAGTGCGGGTGGTACGAGAACCCTTCTTTGTGAATCAAAGGTACAGTCAACGGCACCCGACATGAAAAGACGCTGAAATGCCCGCACCTCCCTTCTGATAATAGATTGTTGAAAGATTTTCTGCTCAATGACAGTCCACTCTTCATAAGGAAAAACAAGAAGATAACTATCCCAATTCGTTATAACCATTCTGTTGTCGTAGTTTTGCGCAAAGATCTCTCGCAGCTTGGCTGGAAAAATAATTCTGCCTTTCCCATCAATGGTGTGGTAATATCTGCCCCTGAATACAGACAATGGATAGTCCCTCCACAATCATCCACTTTACTCCACTAAAGCTGACTATAGAGGTGTCCCTACAGTTTGTCAAGGAAAATTTGCTATCTTCTTCTTTTAATCTGATACTTTAGGACCGCTTTATTGTGGGTAGCCAGATCGGCTGAAAAGTGGTGGGACCCATCATTTTTTGACACAAAAAAAAGGTAGTTTGCCGGTGAGGGATAAAGAGCAGCCATGATCGAATCGATCCCCGGATTGCAGATCGGCCCGGGTGGCAGTCCTTTAATCCGGTATGTATTGTAGCGAGTTACTTTTTTCAAATGTTTTTTCGTCAGGTTACCATCGAAATTCTTAATACCGTAAATGACGGTCGGATCGCTTTGCAGTCTCATACCTTTTTGCAACCTGTTGTGGAAAACGGCTGCTACCAATGGCTTTTCTTCATTTAAACCTCCTTCCTTTTCAATGATGGATGCAAGGATCAGAATCTCTTCGAAGGTAAATCCAAGTTCGCCTGCCCTTTGCATCATTGTGGATGTAACTTTCTGCCGAAACCGCCTGACCATAAATTTCATTATTTCTTCTTCTCCCATTGATCGTGTCAATATATAGGTATCCGGGAAAAGATATCCTTCAATGCTGTCTCCGGGTATATAGAGTGATGCGAGGAAGTCTTTATTATACGCACGCTCCATGAATGCTTTCTCATCAACAAGTCTCCAATGAGATAGACGCGCGGCAATTTGGTGCACCGTAAATCCTTCCGGGATGGGCATGCGATACCCTTTAATTTCTCCCTTCAGAAATTTATCGAGTATTTCTCTGGGGGTCATTGCCGTATCAAGTTCATACTCGCCAGCCCTGATGTGTTTCGGCGCTCCCCTGAGAATTGCTAATAGGTAGAATGATTTCCTATGCTTAATTAAACCAACTGATTCCAAAACATTCATCACGGAAGTAAAGCTGTCTCCCTTGGAAATTTCAATGGTAATTGGTTCTTCCTGAGGCTTAGCACTGACAGGACTATCCACATAATAAACATATCCAACATAGAACACCACAAATGATAGTGCGACAGCCCATATGACAAGGATTAAAGAAGTTGCACGGTTTTTCTTTCCCGACATATCCATATTGTTAATCTTTCGTTCGACTAATGTAATCCAGATAACCCTGAAGTATAATAGCAGCAGCGATTTTATCCACGACGTCTTTTCTCTTCTTTCGGTTTATGTTTGCCTCTATCAGGATTTGTTCCGCTTCTTTCGTGGACAGTGTTTCGTCCCATTTAACAATCGGTAGCGAGAACCTTGATTCAAGGATATCGACAAACCGGTTAACCTTTTCGCACTGGATACCTTCCGTACCATCTAATCGTAACGGATACCCCACGACGATTGTTTCGACATTGTACTGTTTGATAACCGTTTCTATTTCTTTTAAATCTCTTTCCCGATTTTTTCTCGTAATGGTGGTAAGTGCCTGGGCAGTCAGCCCCAGTTCATCACACATTGCAAGCCCCAATCGTTTACTTCCATAATCAATACCAAGTATCCTCATAACACCACCCTTTGTGAGGGTCGGAAACTAACATATCAGTATCCTTCTTATCAATATAATTTTCATCGGGCAAAAATGAGAAATTCTTTTTATTATTGTACAAACTGGAAGATTCTGTTATTTCTCTTACAATTAAGCATTATCGTTGGAACAGATGGTACCAGTACATTCCCGTACGAAACATGATTGTGGCCACCGGTTCCCAGACAACGTTTCAATCAAAAGGAACTATTCCATGAAGCACATCATCCTGGGTACCGCCGGCCATGTCGACCATGGGAAAACCGCCCTCATTAAGGCCCTCACCGGCATCGACACAGACAGGCTCAAAGAGGAAAAGGAACGGGGGATCACCATAGAACTCGGCTTTGCCCAATTAACTCTGAATAATGGGCAAACAATCGGGATCGTCGATGTCCCGGGCCACGAACGATTCGTCAAGAATATGGTCGCCGGAGCCGGTGGGATTGATGTCGTTGCATTGGTGATTGCCGCAGATGAGGGTGTCATGCCGCAAACGAGGGAACACCTTGACATATGCCAACTCCTCGGCATCAGGAAAGGGATCGTTGCCCTCACGAAAACAGATCTGGTCGATGAGGAATGGTTTGGTCTGGTAAAAGAAGACGTCCGTGATTTTCTCACGGGAACGTTTCTCGAAGGATGTCCTATCGTTCCACTTTCAGCCGTTACGGGGACAGGTCTTCCTGATTTTCTTTCAGCCCTGGAAAAAATTATCACCGTAACGGAGGCGCGTGTTGATCCCGGTTTCTTCAGACTCCCCATCGATCGAGTCTTCACCATGAGGGGGTTCGGTACGGTCGTAACGGGAACCTTACTGTCGGGTTCGGCAAAGGTTGGTGATACGATACATATAATGCCTCAGCAGATAAAGGCAAAAATCAGGGGGATCCAGATACACAATGAAATGGCTGAAGAAGCTGTATATGGCCAGCGAACAGCCATGAACCTCCAGGGCATCGACAAAGAAACCATACAAAGAGGCAATGTCCTCTCAGCTCCCGACACTTTTGAATCCTCCCTCCGTATGGATGTCTTATTACAATACCTGCCGAATACGGGGAGAAAACTGAAAAATAGAACTCCCGTCCGATTTCATACGGGAACAAGTGAAATAATCGCACGGATTATTCTTCTCGATACAAATGAAATAAATCCCGGTGAAACGGTGTATACACAGGTCATGCTGGAATCACCAACCATTGCAATAGCAGGAGATCGATTTGTCATTCGAAGTTATTCTCCCATCAATACAATCGGCGGAGGTCGTATACTTGATCCACTTGCTAAAAAGTTCAAGAGGCGCACAGACAGTGCAGGTGATCAACTGGATGCCCTGAGCAGCGGCGATACGAAAGAGAAAACAAAAATTATATTAGAGCGTGCCGGTTTTGATGGTATATCGGGCAGGCACCTTTCTGTAAGGACAGGAGTCTCTTTACAAAAGCAGTCAAAGATCCTGGAAGAAATGTTTTCAAAAAAAGAGGCTCTTCTGTTGGACAGGGATGAGCTCAAAGTTGTCTCTTCTTCTTCTTACAAAACATTACAGAACACCATCGTGAATAAAATAGCAAATTATCATAAAAGATTTCCCTTACGCGAAGGATATCCCAAAGAGGAACTGAGGATTACCGCAGGAGGATACATAGACTCAAAACTCTTTAACAGGGCAATCAGAGATCTCGAACGTGAAGGTATGCTCGTCGTTGAAAAAGAAAATGTCCGTCAACCGGATCATCGCGTTAACTTACAAGGAGAATTAGAAGATCTACGTGACAATATTGGCGGCATTTACCACAAAGCACATCTGACACCCCCATCAACCAAGGAAATCATGAAACAATTCTCCGACAAGAAAAAAGAAACGATGAATGTGCTTACTGTGATGCTTACGGAAGGAATCCTGATAAAGATCAATGAGGATATGTACTTTCATAGAGATGCTCTGAATACGTTGAAAAATGACTACAGAGAATTTCTTGTCAAGCATGAGAAAGCAACACCGGCAACGTTTCGAGACCTGACAGGCCTCTCACGAAAATATGCAATTCCACTTATGGAATATTTTGATAAAACAAAATTAACGATCCGTGTCGAAGACCATCGGATCCTCCGGGAACACAAAGAGAATGGACGCTGATAACACCATAACAGCCATCAAAGCATGTGATGTCCATTATTATGACGGGGAGAAACTATCCTCGGTAAAAGATCATATCATACGGGAAGTCCCCGTTGAATTCTACCTGAACGATGACAAAGTAATAACAATAGCCTGTGCCGGAATTCATCTTGAAGAGTTGGCAACCGGTTTTCTCAAATCCGAAGGAGTAATCGGCACACGCCAGGACCTTAAAGAAATAAAGGTGTTCTCTGGAGAATCAAGGGTCCATGTTTTTACAAAAGATGGAAAACAACTCCTTCACGACAGGTCTATTCTTTCGAGCGGTGCTCGTGAAACCGGATCGGAACAGATCGGGAAAACCATCACTTCGGATATGAAGCTATCGGCGATAAAGGCCCTTCGCCTCATGGACGATCACCTCAACGCAACAGCGATTCACAAGGCTACCCATGGAACACATTGCTCATCGCTGGCTGATGGCGAAGGCCGTTTAATCGTTTCACGAGAAGACATTGGACGGCACAATACCCTTGACATGATCGGAGGATATATTTTACTCAATGACATTGATTGTTCGGAAAAAATTATTGCAACGACAGGGCGGGTTTCATCGGAAATCGCATCGAAAGTCTGGAAGTTAGGGATACCCATCATTCTCTCACATGCGGTCCCCACCTCAAGGGCCATCATGATGGGAAATGAAGCGGGAATCACCATCATTGGATACATGAGAAACGGAAAAATGACTGTATATTCACACAGGGAACGGATGATATTGTGATGACAAAAGATTTATTTGTGACGGATATTGAAGCTGGTAATAAGATCAACGGTATGTTTCTTGTTACTGAGAAAAACCTGGCGGTTTCTCAGAAGGGAGCACCATACCTGAACCTCCGCCTGAGAGATAAAACAGGGGAGATAGACGGACGGGTATGGGAAAACGCAATCCAATTCAACAAATCATTTCAAAAAGGCGACGTCATCGCTCTACGATCCCGGGCCGTCAGCTACAGGAATGTCATGCAACTCTCTATCTCACATATAGAAAAAGTTGACGATTCCGCAATCGAACCTGTTGATTATTCTCCTGCATCATCATTCAACACCGATGATATGTTTGAAAAACTGATGGTATTTGTAGAGGGAATAAAAAGTCCCCCCTTACAGGAACTGCTCAATGCCATTTTTCATGACGAACAGATTCTCACTGCCTTCAAACAGGCACCGGCGGCAAAGGGTCTCCATCATTGTTACATCGGCGGTCTTCTGGAACACACTCTTTCGGTCACACAACTTCTTGACATGGCTGCACAACACTACCGAAATGTTAATAGAGATCTCCTGATAACCGGCGGGATACTCCACGACATCGGAAAAATATATGAGCTGTCCTTTGCAAAAATGATTGACTACACCGATAAAGGAAGGTTGGTCGGACATATCGTTATTGGAGTGGAACTTGTCGATCAAAAAATCGCTACTCTTAATGATTTCCCCGAGCAACTTGCCCTGGAATTGAGGCATATACTATTAAGTCACCATGGAGTTCTCGAATTCGGTTCGCCCAAACGTCCCAAGACACTGGAAGCACAGATTGTTAACATGATCGATGACCTTGACGCTAAGGTAAATGCTTTCCAGGGGTTTATTGATAGCTCGAGCAACGACGAATCGCACTGGACACCGTATCATCGTCTCTTCGAACGGTTTATATACAAAGGGTCGGATCAATAAAAAGCAACAGGAATCAGGTTTCAGGTTCCTGATTTCTCAAATCCGATAGTCCCAGAGGATACAAGGGATCAAGGATTCAAGGCCCACCCTGGTGCAACTAAAACGATTATTGAACAGGCGAACAGAGGAAATCTTTGAATTTAAAACGTAGTTTACCGTTACAGTGAATGGTCTGGGCCAATGAATTTAGCGTATGTTTTGTATATGTTAGCATTCGATATTCGAATTTGTTTCGAATTTCGACATTCGGATTTCGAATTTAAAAAAAAGGGGGTACACTCAAAAAAGGTGTAGCAGAAATCGAAAGAATGTTAAAAGTGCTTATAAATTCTCTGGAAAGCAAACCCTTGACCCCTGGAATCCTTGATTCCTCTTCTCCAACCACATTGGAAAAACCAAAAGCTTTAATACACCCGTTCACCGAAGATTGCCGTACCGACTCTCACGATAGTTGCACCCTCTTCCACGGCGACACGATAGTCACCGGACATACCCATCGACAATTCTTTCATCACAACGTCCGGGATATCCTCTTTAATGATCCCGTCCCGTAATTCTCTGAGAGACACAAAATACGGCCGAGCATCTTCCGGATTATCGAACCACGGAGGCATGGTCATAAGTCCCTGAATGGTGAGGTTTCGAAGACCGGCAATCTCTTTAATAAGAGAAAGGGCATCTTCTTTACGAACACCGCTTTTCGTCTCTTCTCCGCTGACATTCACCTCAACGAGAATTTTGGTTTTAAGCCCTGCATTTCCCGAGCGTTTGTCCAGCTCACGTGCGAGACTCATTCTGTCAACAGAATGAATCAGATCAAACAGTTTGATGGCATATTTTGATTTATTTGACTGGAGGTGGCCGATCATATGCCATTCGATATCTTTCCCCATCTTTTCAATCTTTCGCTTTCCCTCCTGAACATAGTTTTCGCCGACAATATCGATACCTGCCTCAATCGCCTCTATGATTCTTGCATCATCAACGGTCTTTGTCACACCCATAAGCTTGATATCCGATATGTTCCTGCCTGATTGCGCGGCTGCTTCTGCAATGTTCTCCCGTATTTTTTTAATATTTCCTCGTATTGTTGACATCACTGTTCCCCTTTAAATGTTATGGCACCAACCTGTTTTAATGCCGTCACAACTTCCGTCAACGGAAGACCGACAACGTTTGCATATGACCCATGAATCTCTTTGACAAAAAATGCCGCCATACCCTGCACGGCATACCCTCCTGCCTTATCATACGGCTCCCTTGTGTTGACATACCACTCTATTTCGTCTTTATGAATTTCTTTAAATATAACCGTCGATTCAACAACATCATGTATCGTAAGCTCTCCGTCTTTTACTATGGAAAAACCCGTTAAAACTTGATGGGACCGGCCGCTCAGTTTCGCCAGCATCGCCCGTGATTCGTTCTCCGTCTCCGGTTTGCCAAGGACTTCGTCATTAATTACCACAATAGTGTCGGCACCCAATACCCATACGGAGGGATTATTGTTAGAAACAGCCATACTTTTATCCCGAGCAAGTCGCAACACATGGTCACGGGGAGTTTCCCCTCTTAAAAACTCTTCACAAACATCACTCGGAATAACATCAAAATCGATATCCATCATTCTCAGGAGTTCCTGACGTCGCGGTGAAGCGGATGCCAGTATAAATGGCACGGTTTTAATCAATGATATATCCCTTTCCTTCCGTTCCAAAACCGACACAACTTCTGCGGTAAACAGTGTTATCGTAGCGAGATAGAACACCCAGATCACGACATAGACAAGAGCGTTCAGTGATCCGTATACAAAACCAGCAGGATTCCCACCAAACGATAAATATACGTTGAAGAGTTGTTTCGCTACCTCAAGAAGTATCGTACTGACTGCACCACCGAGCAAGGCATAGGCAAATGGAATCTTTTTATTGGGTATTATCTTGTATATGAGGGTAAAAAACAACACAATGATCGAAAAGGGAATAATATATCGAAGCAGGGTACTGTTGAGCAAAAAATATCCGACTTCCCATTTCCCGATAATACTTTCTCCTGCATTTACCACTATGGAAAACAGGATCATAACAAGCCCTGCCGGGATAACGGCTACACCCATAAATAAAGATCGAAAAGGATGTCGTTTGGTCTCCACTCTGAAAATGGCGGTGAAAGCCGTCTCCAGAGACGTTACAAACATGGTTGAAATCCACAACAGAAATGCAAAGGCGACCCACCCCACAAACCCACTGACATCGGACAACTTTTTTACTTCAAAAATCAATTTTTCCTCAACGTACGGATTGAGGTCCTTGATAAAATCAACAACAGCGACATACGCGGTTTCTGACGATCCTAATACGAATCCACTCACATAAAAAATGAGGTAGAGGATGGGAATAACCGAGATGATCGAATAAAAAGCTACCGCTGCCGACAAATGGAAACAATTATCTTCGGAAAAAGCACGTATGGCATCGGCGAGAATACGCGGTGGTAATTTACCGTAATATTGAAAGTAAACCGTTATCTTTTTTTTCATGCCACATCTATTACAGGACTCCCGCCATGGTGTCAAGAATACCAGAAGTCAGTATTCAGAAGACAGTAGTCAGAACAAAAGCAGTCAGCTTCCAGTCTTCAGCTATCAGGCAACCTTTGTGATTCTTCGATCGGTGATCGGAATTCGCAAAATGATGAGTGATGATGTGGCCCAGACTTGGCTTTATAAGATAGATTGTCCGAGCAAATAGAAAATTTTTATTGGGTTACAATATTGATGAACTCGCGAAAAGTCCGAATTTTTCTCGTTTTGTCATTCCCGACCTGATCGGGAATCTATAACTGCTTGTAATTACCAGATTCCCGCTTTCGCGGGAATGACACACTGGCAAGTTTGTGACTTTTTGCGATACTGTCAATATTTACTATCTATATCACACAAGGATGGCTCTAACTCACCTTTACAAAAGAAGAAACATCATCCTTTCCCCCTTTTTTAAAAGGGGGATATAGGGGGATTTTGATTAACCGTATAAAAAATTCACCCATCCGTCTTAAAAAAAGCAGATATTACGGCTTATACTCATGACAATGCATTCTGACTACTGACTTCTAGTTCCTGGATTCTTCACTATCACCTCTTCTCCTTCGATTTCTATCTCCATGAGATCCCGGGCAAGGATGAGTGGACCATCATACGTTTTCCGACATTGCGCTGCTATATCCACGGTGTCGCATTCGGGATAAAAATGTGTCAGGATAAGATATTTAACCTTTGCTTCCGATGCAATCCTTCCCGCCAGTGACGGTGTCAGGTGTCCCGGAACTTTCAATTCATCGGGTACTGCAGATTCACAAATAAATATATCTGCGTCATTAGCAAGCGTTATCGCATTCTCACAAAAATCGGTATCTCCCGTATACACAACAGATGATCCATCGGATGTGACAATACGAAAACCGACACTCGTCTCTATATGATCAAGGGGCAGTGTATGAATATCAAAGGTCTCAAAATGTAAAAGATCCCCGTTCGTACGATCGACTTCGATCAGATTCAACAGATCACGGTCGAGCTGAATCCATTCCCCATAGATCGCCGCAAGGCGATAGTAAAAATCCTTCAGTCCACGGCATCCTCCTAGAATAAAGGGATTTCTTCGACGGTATATTTCAGGATATTTTGTCGCAAAAAGAAATGATACAAGCTCACCGGTATGGTCCGGATGAAGATGACTTAATAATACATGTGAAACATCAGAAATGGAGACTCCTGTTTCGAGAAGCCTCCGAATTGTCCCGGCACCCAGATCCAGCAGGATCGTGGCATTTTCTAACCTCACCAGCACTGAAGGAGAACTTCGCTCCAAAGAAGGTACACACGTCCCTGATCCGAGTATAGTAATCTTGACGCTTTCCATAATACGAGACGGTCGTTATGCACCAGTTATGTGGCCGGAATTAATTTAACGAAAAATTTCCTTGTCCGCGGACCATCGAATTCGCAGAAAAAAAGCGACTGCCATGTACCAAGGACAAGGTGTCCATCTTCAATAAAAACAGCCTCCGACGAGCCAATCAGAGACGATTTAATATGGGCGGCAGAATTCCCTTCCATATGTTTGTAATTATCATGGAGGGGAATCACTTTATCCAGTTCCATGATGATATCCCGCGGCACGCTTGGATCTGCATTTTCATTAATCGTGACTGCAGCAGTCGTATGGGGGACAAAGACATAACAAATCCCGCTTGTTACGTTACTTTCTCGCAAAACGGTCCTGACCTGACTTGTAATGTCTACCATTTCAAACTGTGACTTTGTTCTGACGGTAAGCTGTTTCATGGGACACCTTTATAATAGATAATAGTTTTTGACTTAACTCGTATCATAGGTTATATTTCATGCATTATAATTCACAAAAGCATATTTTTCAATGTGTGTTAACGGCAAAAGCGAGTAGTTGAAGAGAATGAAGGCCGAAAAATTCTTAAAAGGAGTTCCGTTATTCCAGTCTCTCGGCACCGATGACAACGAACAGCTTGCCGCAACGCTGAGGCGTCGGGCCTTAAAGAAGGGTGAGGTACTGTTCCGTAAGGGCGACGAAGGAAGCTCACTCTATATCGTGCGATCGGGAATTATCAAGATTGTTCTTCCGTCAAAAACGGGAGATGAGGTGTCTCCGGCACTTCTCGCTGAAGGAGATTTCTTCGGTGAAATGGCTTTGCTGGACGGAATGCCACGTTCGGCCGATGCGGTAGCACTTGAACCAACAGAGCTATACGCCCTGAATCGGAATGACTTTCTGTCATTTTTGACGAATAACGAACAGGCAATTCGTGCCATTTTTTCTTTTTTATCCATACGGTTACGTAAAACTGACGACCTTTTGGAAGATGTATGCTTCCTCAACATCTCCACCCGGCTTGCAAGACGACTTGTGGAACTGGCCAACGATTATGGCCACCGTGAGGGGGAAGACGGTCCGATAAAAATTGATCTGCGTCTGACACAGAGTGATCTTGCCAGCATGGTCGGAGTTACGAGAGAAAGCATCAATAAAGAATTAAGGGTGTTACGGGAAAAAGGCCTGGTCAGCACCACGGGAAATATGATTCAAGTTCTCGATGTGGAACGTCTCAAAAGGCGTGCCCATTTGTAACTGAATCATGTGACATCTTTCACACCAAAAGCATGAAACACTTCATTGCGTTCATTCATCATCTCACGTATAGTTCCCCCAAATTGGTTTTTCTCATAAAAAAGCTGGCTGATCGTTTTTGACGATCTATTGACATGGAAGAAAGAACGATGAGATAACGCCGGCTGAACAAGAGGAAACGGGAACGATACGAGAGCAATCATAACAAAATAAAAGTTGCGATTTCTTTTTCTTATATATAAAAGGGTATCATGCTGGTAACAACGATTGAATATTTTGTCATGATTGCTTCGGTAGTCTTCGGTAGCGTTGTGGGAAGTTTCCTTAATGTCTGCATTTTTCGGATTCCCGCAGGGAAATCTATCGTATTACCCAGTTCCCACTGTGTTACCTGTCAACAGCCCATTCGGTTTTATGATAACATACCGATTATCAGTTTTTTTATATTAAAAGGGAGGTGCCGACACTGTCATACAAAAATATCTCCCGTTTACCCGGCCGTTGAATTTCTCACTGCACTCATGTCACTCATGCTTTTCTTACGATACGGTTTATCGCTCCACTATCTCTTAACGTTTGTATTTACCTGTGCTCTTATCATAATAACATTCATCGATCTGGAGCATCAGATTATTCCTGATCTTATTACATTGCCCGGGATTCCCCTTTTTTTTCTGGCGGCCATATTTATTATGAATATACGACTTCTTGACTCGCTTCTGGGCATCATCATCGGCGGCGGGTGTTTCTACCTGATTGCTTTTGGATATAAGCTATTGCGGAAAACGGAAGGAATGGGCGGAGGAGATATCAAGCTCATGGCCATGCTCGGGGCTTTTCTGGGATGGCAATCTTTGTGGTTTATTCTTCTTTTCAGCTCGATACTCGGTGCGATCGTGGGCATCTCAGTCATGCTTTATCAGGGTAAGGATATGAAATACGCAGTCCCTTTTGGCCCTTTTCTTTCTATTGCCGCTGTCGCGTATTTATTTATCGGTGAATATGTAACACGGCTGTTGCTTTTAAGGTATTAAACCATAGTGACGATTAACGTTTATAAACGTACCCTACCGAAGCAACATATAACAAGTAAGTACGTTTTTATAGAGTAATACTGCATATGGTACCCATTGAAAACATATATGCAGTGCCGGGCGTTGAGTTTTGGTATTCGGTGAAAATTACAGAAATTTTGGGGTAAATAGCCGGAGTTATCGCTGAGCTATAAAACGATCGTTGATATATCCGGTGGTTGTAATGTGTTATTATTAAAGGTTTTCATAATAAGGAGATTGAACATACGACTTGGCATAGTCGTTGCTATTTAGAGTCTTTGTTGTCAAAAACTGTTTTTTACACAGATGTTGGTGTCGAATAAATGATAATGGCGACAGGCTAAGGGCCAAAGGCTCAAGGCAGTATCGAGTATTGGAATTAGGAAATCAGTTACCTGGTACCTGATTCCTGTTACCTTCTTCCGTTAGGAGCGATTGCGGTGACAGCCGGCAGCGGGAAAATTTTACAGGGTTCGAACAGGAGACATACATGATCAAATGCCGAAAAGGCTTTTCCCTCATAGAAATGCTTATTGTCTGTGCAATAATCGCCGTATTGAGTCTTATCACGGTACCCGCTTTTCTACGATACACGGCAAACGCAAATCTGAAATCGGCGGTACGGGAGATAACATCCGACATTTCATTGATGAAAGAACGGGCGATCTCACGGAACTTACAACAGAAAATTGTATTTGCTGTCGGAAGTGAATCGTATACCCTTCAGGAAGATTCGGGCGGCTGGACGACCATACAGACGAAGCTGCTTACATCGTTCGGCAGTAACATAGATATAACAAATGCAGC
>Ga0272442_10005577_pt1 | contig 16765 bp, 16 predicted proteins | sample SSMForm2O_FD_200262 | JGI IMG/M metagenome (GOLD analysis project Ga0272442, IMG submission 200262) | Marine sediment archaeal communities from Little Sippewissett salt marsh, Falmouth, MA, United States - SSM-Form-2O | ecosystem: Environmental > Aquatic > Marine > Wetlands > Sediment ... | reverse complement strand
TCCTGGGCATGATTCAACTCGGTTGTATTGTTATCCTCCTTCGGAGGGTTTTGGGATGACTTCTAGTCCTTTTGCCTGATCATCGTATGCGTTCTGTACGATCTGGCGAAACCACGGGCCACGCACGTACATCAGCGCGACGTAGTTGGCCAGCACCGCCCAGTCGCCTCCTTGAGGTATGAGCAAGTTCTTCACTCTAGCACTGAATATTGGCCCGAGCAGTCCTTCGATGAAGGGCATGAACTTCTGCTCGACGCAGTCGTCCTCCGGTTTCTCCGTTGTCTCAACTGTGTAGAAGTCATCGATGCACGCAGCATTCAGGACGTTTGTCCTGTACTGTTTCGCCAATTGGAAATCCAGAACATAAACCTTCTCTTCACATGCGAACTGTCGAAGATAGGACTGAGGTAGAATGTGATGTCTTCTTGCTCTCTTTCGATCGTCAAGCGTCATGGCACAACCTTATGACATATGGCGTTTCGGGTTCCTCTTCGGTGGCATAGCGTATATCGGCAAGATTCATCGGTGGTCTTCACGGTCTTCGCCTGCAATTGTCGACGAGGAGAGACATCACGGGCCACTCGGTGCTCTTGCTCCCACGTTGCTACTGGTGTATCATTGCTCCAGGGAGACAACCGGGGGGCAGGAGACTTGTCGATGCCACACGAGGAAAACGAAGTGTACAGGAGGCGACTGATCGAGGCGGTGAGGATCGAGCGTCCTGGCGAACGCAGCGAGGCCCTCCGTGAGATTCGTGAAGCAGTCGGTGGTAGTTTCTGCGGCAAAGAAGTGAGTTCGCGAAAAGAGAGGGACTCAGAGACTATAGCCGCCATCCACCAAGCCCTCCAAACTGCGTCCATGATCGACGCGTGCCGAACGGCGGCTGACAATGCGAAGCTTACGCGTGAAGCCCTGCAAGAGACCCGTAGGGCTCAGAGGACGAACAAGATGCTCGTTGGACTGACAACCATAACTGCCCTTGCGGCAGCAGCCAGCGCAGGGGCTGCTTGGTATGCTGTCTTCCGAACCTAATCTGGCCGCCAGATGCCGCGTGGGTTGAGGAGCCGCCCTACCGCTGGCGTGTCTGAGGGATGGGGACGGTAGGACGGGCAAGGGGTTGAGGTTTGAGCGGTTCGGCGATTGGCGTCCGAAATCCATGGCCCGGGGATGCGTGTGACGCAATCCGGCCGGTGCGCCCTGCTTGGGCAGACCTTGGGCGGGGATGGCAAAAAGGGCCAGCAGGTCGGGCACAAGCGGGTTGTGCTGACATGACACGATGCTGTATCATGGGATCGTCAGACTGGGGCGTTTTTCTGTGGTCGGGTCGCAGAGCCTTCCGGTTTGTCTTTGCCGAGCGTTCCGTATGTATTGCCAGGTTTCCGGCCTTAGCAGGATCTGCGGGGACATTGATCTGCCTAGGTCCAAGAACGGCATCCGGGGTGAATCATCGATCAGGGCAACGTTTGAGGGGTGAAGCTATGACCAAGGGCAAGAGAAGACACCATGATGGTGGGGCCAAAGGCTTCACATTGATCGAACTGCTGGTAGTGATTGCCATTATTGCCGTGCTGCTGGCGATCTTGATGCCTTCTCTGCGGAAGGTCAAGGAGATGGCGCGGGATGCGGCGTGCAAGTCGAACTTGCGGCATATTGGACTGGCCGTGACCATGTACCTGGACGACTATGAGCGCAAGATCCCCAACACGCTCAGTTCGAACGGTTTCCTGTGGGACAACGTGAACGGGACGCCGCGCGAACCCGGGTCCGGCGACGGGACCTATTGGGGCACGTTTTACCGGAAGTATTTGAAGGAGACGAAGGTCTTCGGGTGTCCGAGCTTACAGCGTGTTCCCGAAGGATTGATCTATACATACGATGAGTATCCCGACCCGGCGGCGGTGATTCAGAACGCGGCGTATGGTCTGAATCATCACTCGCGGGCCAGGGGGCGGAACACGAATACCGTATACCGTCCTTCAGAATTCCTGTACTGCAGCGACCACGCCGAGCCCAGGCCGGATGGGGGCACGGACGACTGCTTTCACAACGATGATACGCCCGGCGCGATGAACCTGACTTCGTATCGGCGCGGCGGCGGTCGTTCGCACACGTATCGGCAGATCTTCCGGCACAGTATGAGATATTCCGACCCGTACAAGACCGGCGGGCGCGCGAATATTCTGTGGCTGGACGGGCACGTCAGCCCTCTGGAGGAGACGACGGGGGACGATGTGCGGCTGCGGTGGTATACGGGCGACAAGTCCTAGCGTGGCAGAGGGTGAGCAACGTGTCGAGGTCTGAGCGGTTTGGCAATCCACCCCCAAAGGCTTTGGCTTTGAGGCTGTCACCGGCCGCGGCTTTGGTCACTTGGAGGCGGGGGTTGATCTTTGGCGGGGGATGTGTATGCTCTTGCTATGGCAATTGGACGAGTGATCAGTGGACAGCCCCTCAGTGAGGCGGAGGAGACTTTCAACAGCTCCTTGCGGCCCCAGAGTTTGGGCGAATGTATCGGGCAGGCGAACATTCGTGAGAAGCTCGATATTGCGATCACGGCGGCGAAGCAGCGGGCCGAGCCTTTGGAGCATATGCTGTTCTACGGGCCTCCGGGCTTGGGCAAGACAACGCTGGCGCACGTGGTGGCCAACGAGATGGAGGCGCGGATTCGCTGCTCCTCGGGTCCGGCGCTGGTCAAGGCGGGCGACGTGATGGGGTTGCTCAGCAGTACGGGGACAGGCGATGTTCTCTTTATCGACGAGATTCACCGGCTCAGCACGACGGTCGAGGAGTTTATCTATCCGGCGATGGAGGACTTCAAAGTCGACTACACGGTCGATAGCGGGCTGCACGCCAAGACGATCAACTTCCCGCTGAAGCGGTTCACGCTGATCGGGGCGACGACGCGGGCGGGGTTGCTCAGTGCGCCGCTGCGGAGCCGGTTCGGGATGCTGTATCATCTGGAGTTCTATAGCACGGACGAATTGACGGAGATTCTGGCGCGTTCGGCGGGGCTGCTGAACCTGGAGTATCAGGAGGGGACGCTGGAGTTGATCGCGAGCCGGTCGCGGGGGACGCCGCGAATTGCGAACCGGTTGCTCAAGCGCGTGCGGGATTACGCCCAGGTCAAGGGCTCGGGGGTCTTGAGCGATGCAATCGTCGAGAGCGCGCTGAAGATGGAGCAGATCGACGCGCTGGGGCTGGACCCGCTGGACCGGGCGTTCTTGAAGGCGCTGGTGAACGTTTACGACGGCGGGCCGGCGGGGATCGAGGCGATTGCGGCGACGCTGGGGGAGGAGCGCGACACGCTGGAAGACGTGGTGGAGCCTTACCTGTTGCAGAGAGGGTTCGTACGGCGGACGAAGCGGGGTCGGGAGGTGACGCCACAGGCGCGGGCGCATTTGGGGCTGGCGGCGGGCAAGGGCAAGAAGGCGCGTGGTGACTCGGCTGATGAGCCGGCGTTGTTTGACTAGAACCGGTTTCTAGGTCGGGCGGGACTTGAGGATGTGGGGGGCGAGCCTGGGGGGGTGGCCTAAGGTTTCGGTGAAGTGGTGGATCAGGAGGCGCTCGATTTCGTCGAGGGTGCGCTCGGGGGCGTCGGCGAGCTGCCTGATATTGGCCAGGCAACTGACGGCCCTGGCACGAAGTCCGATCTTGTCCGGGAAACTCATTTCGCAATCCTGACAGACGATCCCATTGGCGGCGCTGCTGAAGTAACTCTCGCGCCAGGCGGGTGAGAAGGCCTGTTTGCAGTTGGCGCAGGCCTTGAGGTTGGGCCGCAGTCCGACCTCGCGCAGCAGGGCGAGCTGGAACAGGATCAGGCGCAGGAGGATGTCACGTCGCTCGGTGCCCGTCGCCTGCTCGTCGAGGTCCTGGAGGAACTGGACGAACTGGTCGAAGAGGACCGGGTGGGGATCATGGTCGTGGGTGAGCTGGTTGAGTAGCTCGGCGGCGAACAGGGCGCTGTCGAGGGCGAAGAGGTTGCGGCGCAGGCCTCCTCGGGGAGGGTGCTGCTGGTATTCGGTGAGGGTGGCGAGCTTCTGGCTGTGGCCCGCGGTGCAGACGATCTCGCCAAAGGAGAGGACCTCGATGGGGCCTTCAAAGGCGGACTTGGGCCGCTTGGCGCCTTTGGCGATGGCACCGATCTTGCCGGCGAGGCGGGCGAAGAAGGTGACGACCTGGGAGGTCTCGGAGTAGTCGACGGCACGGATACAGACGGCTCGATCCTTGGTCAACATGGCTACTGCTCGGGGACTTTGCGAATGGTGATGCGGTTGATTCGTCGCGGCTCGGCCGAGGCGATGGTGAACTCCAAATGCTTGTATTCCAACTGCTCGCCCGCTTTGGGGACATAGCCCAGTCGCGCCAGGACGAAGCCACCGACCGTGTCGTAGTCCTCATCCTCGGGCAGGTCCAGCTCGTACTCGTCGTTGAGGTCGTCGACGTAGGTGCGGGCATCGACGTCGAGGGTATGCTCGTCGACCTTCTTGACCGACTCGGGCGGGGTCTCCTCGTATTCATCGGCGATCTCGCCCACCAGCTCTTCGAGGATGTCCTCAAGGGTGACGATGCCGGCGGTGCCGCCGTATTCGTCGAGAACGACGGCGATGTGCAGCTTCTGATTCTGGAATTCGTGGAGCAAGGCGCGGAGCGGCTTGGTCTCGGGGACGAAGTAGGCCTGCCGCATGCGATCCTTGAGGCAGAATTGGCTGGGGTCCTTGCCGATCTCGGCCAGGAGGTCCTTGGCGTAGACAAGACCGACGATGCTATCGATGCGCTGCTCGTAAACGGGGATGCGAGAGTGCCCGGCCTTCGTGATGGTCGCCAAGACCTTGGGCAGATCGGAACTGACCTCGACGGCGACGAGGTCGGTGCGGGGGGTCATGATCTCGTCGGCCGTGCTTTCGCTGAGTTCGAGAACGTTCTCGATCATCTCCTGTTCTTCTTCGTCGAAGGTTCCTTCCATACGGTGCTGTTCGAGGTCTTCGAGGAACTCTTCGTGCTTTTCCTCCAACTGTTCTTCGGGGGTGACCTCGGGGACGCCGGCGAGGCGGCGCACGACGCCATCGTAGAGTCGCAGAAGGTAGAGTACGGGGGTCGCCATGGCGGCGAAGACCATCAGGAGCGGGTAGGTATGGCTGAGAAGCTTCTCACCGGCGTACTTGGCCCAGGCATGGGGCAAGGCCAGGCTGAAGATGGAGAAGATTGCCAGGGCGGCGACGAACACGGCGGCGTAGTGGCCTATACCCAGCTCCGGGCCCTGGATCGCTGAGACGAGGGCCACGAGGAGCAAGAGGGAGCAAACGTTGAAGACAAGCCGGTAGAAGGAGCAGGTGAGGATGAGGCGGTCGGCGTTTTCTACCAGGGCATCGACGCGTTGGGGTTGTTCCTCTCCGTTGGCCGCTTTGAATGCCTCCTGCAATCGGAGGCGTGAGAAAATGCGCAGGGCGATGGCGTTGACAGAGAAGAAGAGTGTCGCTCCAACGAACAGGCATATGAGCAGCACGGCCCAACCGGTGAAGCCCACTTGTGTTTACCCTTTCAATGGCGTATCAACCCCAGCCTGGCGGGCGTCCTCAGCCTGCCGTTACCTGGGGTCGTCATTATATACCAAGCCGTAGCCGAGGTGTTGGAGAATCTCGTCCTCAGTCTGGTGCATTTTTCGAGCGTTCTCGGGGGTGTCGTCGTCGAACCCGAGTTGGTGGAGCAGGCCGTGCGTGACATAGAGGGCCAGTTCGGCCTGGCCTGAGTGGCCTCTCTCGGCGGCCTGGCGGAGGGCCATCTGGCCATTGACGATCAGATCGAACGCACGCGAGCCGGCGGCGTGCTCGTCGGACAGATCGAAGCTGAGGCAATCCGTGGGGCCTTCGTGGCCCAGATACTTGCCGTTGAGGTCGGCGATCTCGGCGTCGTCGACGATGCCCACGCTGACGGTGGCGTCGGCCAGGCCAAACCGGTCGCAGACGGCCTTGACCAGGGCCTCGATCTTGGCGGGATCGGCCGGGGCGTCCTCGAAATGCGTGGTGATCTGGATGGTGTTCATCGGGGCGCGGCCTTAGGTCTTGACCATCTTGGGTGTACCGGATTTCGCTGAACCGGTTGATTCGATGGGCGCGTCGGGCGGGGTGGGGTAGGCGATGCGGCCGTGGTACTGGGCCGCCAGGGACTTCGACATGCTGGCTTCGATGCCGCTGAGTTCGCGCAGGGTCAGATCGCACTCGTCGAACTGCCCATCCTGCAAGCGCTTCATGGCCATGTTGTGGACGACGATCTCGACTTTCGCCAGCGTGACATCGGACAGCGAGCGGACCGCGCCCTCGACGGCGTCGGCCAGCATGATGATCGCGGCCTCCTTGGTCTTGGGTCGGGGGCCGGCGTAGCGGAATTCACTCTCGGACGGCGGGGCTTCCTTGGGCTTTTTGCCGGCGGCATCGGGGCCTGGGCTCTCGTGCTTTTTCTTGGCCTGGTTGTAGAACGGCTCGACCAGTGTGGTGCCGTGATGGGTCTCGACGAACTGGCGGATCACGGCAGGCAGGCCGTATTCCTTGGCCATTTCGACGCCATCCTTGACGTGGCCCACGATGACCAACTGGCTCATGGCGGGCGAGAGTTCCTTGTGCTTGCTGGCCGAGCCCATTTCGTTCTCGGTGAAATACTTGGGCTTGTTGAGCTTGCCGATGTCGTGGTAGTAAGCGCCGACGCGGCAGAGCAAGCCGTTGCAGCCGATGGCTTCGGCGGCAGCCTCGGCGATCGAGCCGATCATGAGGCTGTGGCTGAACGTCCCGGGGGCCTCCATCGCCAGCCTCTTTAGCAGTGGCTGGTTGGCGTCAGAGTAGTCGAGCAACGTCATGCTCGTGGCGATGCGGAAGGTCTTCTCGATCAGAGGCAGGAGGCTCTGAATGAGCAAGCCGCCGAGAAAGGCGGCGCCGGCATGGTATCCCGCGGCGCGGACGACGCCGATGAGCTCCGGTCGATCGGATCGGAAGTCGAGGTAAGCAACGGACCAGGCCATTACAAACACGACGGTCGCGGCCAGGGCACCGACTTCCAGGAGCTTCATACGGGTGCGGATCTCGCGCAGGGAGAAGCAGCAGATCGCCGCCCCGGCGGCCATGGTGAGCAACAGTCCGATCCCCTCAAGTTGTGGTCCGCCTTCGAGCCGGGAGCCAACCGCCAAACAGGCGAGGGCGCAATACAGGGTACTCATGCCGATGGCGAAGCGCTGATCGTAGGCAATGACCAGGATAATAGCCGCGACGACGGCGGTTCCGGTCGCCCAGCTCGGCCCCCAGTGGGACGATCCGCCGGCCAGGACGCCGATCTTGGTGATAGCCAGAAGCACCACCAGCACGGCAATCAGGGCGATGGCGCGGGCGTGGTTGCGGATGATGCGGTGCTGATAGTGGTAGGCGTAGAACCCGGCACCGACGGAGACGGAAACGACGACCGCCAGCAACGCGGCCAGCGCCCGGTAGCGACCCAACTGGATGAACTCGAAGGAGAGAATGGCGGTGCAGGTGGTAACGAACAGGAGCCAGAGCAGGGCCGAGACGATGACATCGGCGTTCATCAGGGCCGAGAACTTGAGGGTGCGTCGTGCGGTAATGTTGCGGCGGACCTGATCACGCCGTGGATTTGTCTTCTTGAAGAGTTTCATGCGATTCAATCCGTCATGAAGATACCGGACCGCGCGCGGAGGGCGTCCGCTGGATTTGCGGCCTTGAGATTCGTATCAGTCTTGCGGCGTCTCATGCTCTTCCCGACGTTTCTGCGCTTCATGTGTCTTCTTGTAAGCGTGCACAATGTTCTGCACGAGCCGATGCCGGACAATATCGCCCTGGCTCAACTCAACGACGCCGATCCCCTTGATGCGGTGCAAGGTGTTGATGGCCTCGATCAAGCCACTGGTCTGGTTGGACTCGAGGTCGGTCTGGGTCACGTCGCCGGTAATGATCATTTTCGAGCCGTGGCCCAGCCGCGTCAAGACCATGAGCATCTGCATGCCCGAGGTGTTCTGGGCCTCGTCACAAATAATCGCGGCCTCATTGAGGGTCCGGCCACGCATGAAGGCCAGGGGGATGATCTCGATGATGTCGAGTTCGAGGAATTTCCGCATCTGGGCGAAATCCATCATGTCCTCGAGGGCGTCGAAAAGGGGTCGGAGATAGGGGTTGACCTTGGCCTGGAGATCTCCGGGCAGGAAGCCCAGCTTCTCGCCGGCCTCGACGGCCGGTCGGGCCAGCACGATGCGCCGAATCTGGCGTTTCTTGAGCATGGAGACGGCCACGGCGACGGCCAGATAGGTCTTTCCGGTGCCGGCCGGGCCGGTGCAGAAGGTCAGATCGTTCTTGAGCATCGTCTCGATGTACTTCAACTGCCCTTTCGTGGACGGTTCGACGACCTTCTTGGAATAGACGCTGATGGCCTGGCCATCGTCAGGACGGTCTGCATCAGCCCCGGCCTCGATGAACCCGGCCACGTCGTCGACGGTCAGTTGCGCGTGCTTGAGCAGATGCTTCTGCATGCGGTCGACGATCTCGGTGGCGCGATTGACGTTGCCCTCGTCGCCGGTGATGATGAGGTTGTACTGGCGGGCGGTGATATTGACGCCGAGCGAGCGACGCAGGAGTCGCAGGTGGCTATCGGCCGGGCCAAAGAGATCGAGCTGCTTGCTGCTCGGATCCAGTTGTATGGTCAGTTCCAAATCGCTCCTCGCTGAAGCGGTCCCATCGTTCTGTCGGCTGGTCTTGCCAATCCCTATAGCACGACGATCCGGAAGAACAGGTATCCGAACGGCGCCGCGACCAATGGCGAATCAATGACGTCCAGTATACCACCAAACCCAGGCACGCGGTTCGACGAATCTTTCTGCTGGGCGTCGCGTTTCATCATGGACTCGACCAGATCGCCCATCTGGCCGATGAAGGCAAAGGCCGGTCCGAAGAGCACCGCCTGCCAGGGGGCCATTGTACCAAATGCGACGGCAAATGCGAAACTGACGGCGGTGGCGGCCGCCATCGCGCCGGCCAGGCCCTCCCAGGTCTTGCCCGGGCTGACGCGGGGGGAGAATTTGTGCTTGCCGAAGAGCTTGCCAAACGTGTAAGCCCCTATGTCAGAGAATTTTACGACAAACATGAGCATGAGGGCCTCCCAGAGACCGATCTCGATGCGGATCGCCAGGAGGAACGCTCCGAGAACGCCCAAATAGACCACGGCCAGGCAACTGGCCCCGCAATCGGCCATGACGCCTTCGATGCCCTGGCGGCGGTAATGGGCCATTATCGCCCAGAGCAGGAAGAAGGCGACGGCGAGCAGGACGTAGGTGTGGGCGGCCAGATCGAGCACCTGGGGCCAATACCACGTGGTGGAGACCAGGACGACGCCGGCCACGCAGGGCAGCACGAGGACCTTGAGCCCCTTGGCGGCGGCGAGCCGGGAGAATTCGATCACGGCCAGGGCCAGGACGACCGCGACCAGGGCGGTCAGCAGCGTGCCCTGGACGGCCTTGTCGTCGACCTCGGAGGCGGTGGCGGACCCGTCGAACCAGCCGTCAAGGATGGTCAGGCCGCCGAAGAACACCGCCATCAGGATTCCGGAGAATATTCTGTGTTTGAGCATAGTCCAAGACGGTTATGCGCCGGCGCCGCGTCTCGAGCGATATCGATCGCCGTCGGCTCTCGCCTGCCACCGTGGGCTAGCGGGTCACCTGGGAACTCGCGTCAACGGCGCCGAAACGCCGGTCCCGTTCGGCGTAGGCGACCATGGCCTTCTCAAGCTGGACCTGGTCAAAATCGGGCCAGAGCGTATCGGTCACGTAAAACTCACTGTAGGAGATCTGCCAGAGCAGGAAGTTGCTGACACGCAGCTCGCTGGCCGTGCGAATGAGCAGGTCCGGGTCCGGGATTTCCTTCGTGTAGAGGTGGTCGCTGATACACTGCTCGTCGATGTCCTCGGGCCGAAGCTGCCCGTCTTTGCACTTACGGGCGATGTCCTGGGCGGCGTCGACGATCTCGCCTCGGCCGCTGTAGTTCAACGCCATAGCAAGCACCATGCCGTCATTGCCACTGGTCACGTCCATCGTGCCGTGGAGGGCGTCCTGCACCATCTGCGGCAGCCGCGTCATGCGACCGAGGTGGGCAAACCGAACGTTGTTCTTCATCAGGCTCTGGCGGATGCTGATGAGGTAGCTGGCGTAGAGATGCATCAGGGCATCGACTTCCACCTGGGGCCGCTTCCAGTTCTCGGTGCTGAAGACGTACAGCGTAACGGATCGGAGACCGAGATCGACGCAGCGCAAGGAAATCATCTCGGCGGTCTTGGCGCCCTGGCCGTGGCCCTCGTAGCGTGGCAGGCCGCGGCGCTGCGCCCAACGACCGTTCCCGTCCATGATCACGGCGATGTGGCGGGGCATGCGCTGCGGGTCTTGCCCCAGGCGCTCGGCCGTGACTGCCAGTTTCTGCTCCATCGTGTCCATGGGTGTGGCCCTACCAGGAAGAATTCCGTGTATCCAAGCCGTGCCTCGAACGCCGGCCGCGGCGAAGTCGTCACGTTCTGACAATCGTCTGGCTGCGTTTGGGACCGACGCCGACCATTTCAATGGGCGTGCCGATGATCTCCTCGACGCGCTCGACGTACCTGCGGGCATTGGCCGGCAACTCGTCGAACGTCGTCGCGGCCGAGATATCTTCGTCCCAACCCGGCAGCGTCTCATAGATCGGCTTGGCCTTGGCCAGCCGGGCGATGTTGGCGGGGAAGAACGTTTTCTCCTGGCCGTCGATTTCATAAGCCCGGCAGACGTTCAGTTCCTTCAAGCCGGTCAGCGTGTCCAGATGCAGTAAGACCAGTGAATCGATCGAGCCGATCTTGACGCCATAGGTCACCGCCACGGCATCAAACCATCCGCAGCGTCGGGGGCGACCGGTTGTCGTGCCGTACTCGTTGCCCGCGTCGCGAATGTAGTTGCCCACGTCGTTGTCCTGCTCGGTGGGGAACGGCCCGGCGCCGACGCGTGTGGTATAGGCCTTGATAACGCCGATGTACTTGTTGACCATGCGGGCGGGGACACCGCAGCCGGAAGGCAGACCGAGCGAACTGGAGTTCGAGCTGGTCACGAACGGAAACGTTCCGTGATCCAGGTCCAGCAGCGAACCTTGCGCGCCCTCGAAGAGAACCGAGCGGCCTGCTTCGATGGCGGTGTGCAGCAGCTCGGTTGTGTCGGTGATGCAGGGCACGAGGCGCTCGGCGTAGGTTTTGCACTTGGCGGCGATCGCCTCAGCATCGAGCGGCTCGGCGCCGTACAGCGCGCCGAAGAGTTTGTTCTTGTAGGCCACGATGGTGCGCAGCTTCTCGTTGAGTGCGTCCAGATCGCGGAAGTCACCGGCGCGAACGGCGTAGCTGCGCCCGACCTTGTCGGCGTAGCACGGTCCGATGCCGCGAATGGTCGTGCCGATCTTGTGTTTGCCGAGCGACTCTTCGCGCAACTGGTCCTCGCGCTTGTGGTAGTCGAGGACCACGTGCGCGTTTTCGCTGATGAAGAATCGCCCGTCGAGCGAGATCCCCCGCTCGGCGAGTCCATCGATCTCACCGATGAGCACTTCCGGATCGAGCACGACGGCGTTGGCGATCACACAAGTGACGTCCTTGCGAATGGAGCCACTGGGCAGAAGGTGCAGCGCGAATCGACTGTCGCCGATGACGACGGTATGTCCGGCGTTGGAGCCACCGCCATACCGCACGACCACTTCACTCTGCTCGGCGAGGATATCAACGACCTTGCCCTTGCCCTCATCGCCCCACTGCAGCCCTACGACACAAATATTCATGCGAGTCTTGTTTCCCAAAACGACTTGCGACTAGTTTCCGAAGCACAAACCGCAATAGCCTACAGAGGCAGACTATGGCGGTCAATCAAATATTCGCAGCCCGGATGGACTCAGGTTCAGCTGATCTCGTCGACCAGATGCTCGAGGATGGCCTTGAGGTTGTCGTACTGGCGATCGTCCAGCTTGCACTTGGCCTGGGCGCCGTTGGCCCGCTCGTAGGCGATGGTGAAATAGCCCTTGTCCTCGAAATACGTCTTGTCGATGCTCTCGATCGCGTCGTAAGGGATTCTCTGCTTCGCAGAAATCAGGAGACCGTCTTCGTCGGCGACGAGTTTTCTGCCTCGGATGGCACAGAACCAGAGCCCGAGCGCCACAGCGATGCCCGCAAGAGCCGGCGGAGCGTAGCGGTTGATCTGCAGGTCGGTGTCGGCCACGCCCTGGTCATCGGTATGCTCGTCGATGAAGCTCTGGTTGAGGTACCCGTCGTAGGCGAACCAGGCGGCCATGACCAAACAAATGGCGATGTAGATGAGGAAGCTGTTGCGCTTGTATTTGCTCAGTGGCGCCTCGATCGCCATGGGCACTCCTTTCTCCCCTAGGATGAACGTCGCTGGGCAATGACCTCCGTCAGAGGCTGCACGAAGTGACGTACGATCTTCTCGGCCATCAGGCTCTCAGCCAGCTCGCACTGCTGCTCGAAGGAGGCGACGGCGTCGAAGCGCTCGTCGGTGCCGGGATAGCGCCTGACGGTGACCGCCAGGCTGATCGCTTCATCGCGTGCGGGTTCTTTCTCTCCGGGCTCGTAGACACTGGTCTTGGACTCGATGCTGACGCGTGCTTGGGTGCGGCGGTCGTCCGAAAGCGAGACCACCATCGCCGGCGAGAAGACGATGGGCCGGCCCTGGGACGCGTCGAAGAGGCAATTGAAGGCGCTCATTCCGAACAGGGCCTCGGCGATGACCTCGTCGTGACTGCCGGCACAATCGAACTCCATGGAGAAGGCCAGATCAAGCGAGTCGACATCGAGGGGGGTAACACCGAGCATGTAGGGCATGAGTTCCAGAACGAGGCGGTCCTGGCGGTACGCCTCCTCGAAACTGGACGGGTTGGCCAGCCCCGAGCCGATGCGGTCGCCTTCCAGACTGACCCACCGGTAGTTGCCCGAGGCGTGGTCTTCTTCGAGATAGTAGTCGTTGTTGTCCCGGCGGAGGAAACGTCCCATGGTGGGGAACTGTTTCTGAATCCGGTCGAAGAACGTCAGTATCGTGTCGCGCTCGGTCGGCAGATCCAACTCCGTATTGACGTACATATCCACGAAGAAGTCGTCGCACAGCGAGCTGTAGCTATTTGCGGACATCGGGCTCAAACCCTTTATATTAACGATAGTTACGTGACATCGGGCCTGGAAGGTATTCCCACTGCGGAACCCCCGCCGGCCCATACCAATTATACTCGGGACCAGCGGTTTTCCCATAGTTTTCCGGTCGTTCGAGTCAATTCTGCCGGGCAGATCGGCAGAAATCAGGAATTCTCGCGCGTTTTTTTCGGGGCGCTGGCCGGCGATTCGGGCCGATATTCCGGGGCCAACCGTGCCGTTCGGACGCCCGGAACACTGCCTGCCAGGGGAGAGGCAACGGGCCTGGGCGGCTATTGTTCTTTGGGTTCGGGCAGGGTCAGTTCGGTCAGAACGACGCCCAGGACGGTGAGGATCGTGAAGATGAAGACGCGCCAGACGCCGAGGGCCAGGAGAGAGACGTCCGTACCTTGGGCGGCCCGACCAACCCAGGCGGACAAGAGCGTGGCGCCGAGCCCCGTCAAGACGCCGGCCACAGCCCCGGCGACGACTCGGCGGCTCAGCATCGCCCCGCCACAGCCCAGCGTCGTCAGGGCGCCGCACAACAGCGGCACCGAGAGGACCAGCCACCAGAACTGCCGCAGGGCAGGCAGCTCGGCAGCGCGACTGAAGAAGCTGTAGTCGGCCATGCCGAAGACCCCCGCAGCGACCAGGGCGCACATGGGCACGTGCAGGTAGCCCGGCCGTAGGGAAGCGCGCAGCGCGGCGCGGCGCTGCATGCGACGGCGGATGGTCAGCGGCCAGTTGTAGAACAGGTTGAAGATCCAATGCTCCAATAAGGCCCCGCCTTCGCCGAACACCGGGACGATGTGCACCGCCTCGGTCGCCCAGTGCGCCGCCATGAAGCGCGCCAGGGCGGGGTATCGGTAGGTCATCTGGATCGGGAACGCCAGGTAGCCCACGTATTTGAAGAAACCCAGAAAGACGGCGATGTTGTAGTCCTTGAAGTTGCGATCGCGGATGACGAGATAGACCACATACAGGCCGCGGGTCAACGATCCGGGCGAGAGGGGAACGACCTGGAACAAGGCGAGGATGCCCGCGACGACGACGGCACGCTCGCCCTGTGGGACGTTAGGATGCGAGAAGTAATAAATGGCCGCGATCGCGACGGAGACGACCTGGGTCACAGGCAGCGTGCACACGTGGACGGCTAGGCTCTTGAGGTATTTCTGGATGAACGGCTCGCTCAGTTGCGAAAGGATCGTCCGGGCGTCATCGTCGCTGAGCATGCGCTTCCGCTGGCCCTCAGCGAGCATATCACGGAGCCACTGCTCGCGCATTTCGGCGTTGAAGTACAGCCGTATGGGCCGCACCAGCAGATAGGCGAGCTTATCTCTGGCGAACCGCCAGTCGGTCAGGAAGCGGTGCAGTCCGGCAGGCAGGATCGAGATGGGCCAATGGCCTACGAACCGCCAGGGATGCTCAGAGAGCCTCAGGGCCCGTTCGGCGTCGACGCGCCCGGCGCGGTGCCAGCCGATGACCTTCTCGGCCACGCGGGCGGCGAAGGCCCGCCGGAGGTATCGGGGGCTCGTGAGGAGACGACCGTAGTGGGCCCGCCAGTCCGGCCGGCCCCAGAGGCGGCGCAGGACCTTGCCCAGCAGCGGTATGCAGCCGATCAGGAAGAACAGAAAGGTCTTGATCCGGCTTCCGCGGAGCCGGTCGGCACAGGGCGCCTCGACGAGGCTCCGGACCTTCCAGCCGGTCACGGCACTGTCGAAGATCGTCGACCACAGGCGGCCGCTACAGAGCAGGCGGACGTGATTGTGGGTGATATCGGGAATCGAGTTGCGATAGACCTCCTCGGCCGTCTTCAGTTCGGTCAGGGCGCCTTGCATATCGGCGAATTCGTCGCCGTGCGCCTCGATGAACCGTTCGAGCTTCGGTATGCTGCCCCGGTCGAACTGGACCAGCGAGCCGCGAGCAATACCTTTGGCAATGAGCTTGAAGTCGCCCGGACTCATGGGCAGGACAGGCAACAGGGCCAGACCGGCGCGGAAATCCACAGCCGTCAAGCCGGCAGCCGGGTCGTCCTCGGCGTCGTTGCGCTTGAGGCAGTTCGGCTGGCTCTTGCACGTGCTCCACTCATATTGCCGGGCGAACTCGGGCGCGCCCATCTCGTGGAGCAACTCGACGAACCGGCGCATGAACCGGCGCTTGGCGCGATACTCGGGCGAGCCGAGTCGTTCCTCTTCTTCGATCGAGCCTTTGGCCCAGCGTCGCAGCAGGTCCAGGCGGTCGTCGACTTCCAGTTGCCAGGTGCGGCCGTCGACCCACTCGCTCAATTCGCCGCAACTGCCGAGCTGCTCGTCGACGAACGTGCCGTAGATATCGACGACGGCCCGGTTGTCGCCGAACGTTATTCGGGCCCCACGCCGGATGAACTTCTGCCAGAGGGCGCCGGCGCGGGCGGCCGCCGGGTTGACCTGAAGCTGGAACGGGCCCTGGAGGCCGATCCAATAGAGCACGTTGCGAAACAGGCACGAGAATCCGGATGGGGGGATGAGGATCTTCATGGCCCGGATGTCGCCAACTTCCAGGCCGGCAAGCGGATCGCCCTCCACGGCCAGGATCGTGACCTGATAGACCTGCCCGGCAAAGCCCCCGCCGACGAACCGCTCGATCCGCAGCTTCACGCCAGCGGTCGCCTCGGAGCCCACCTGGCGAACCTGATAGCTCAACTCCTCCCCGGCGTCGTAGCGGCCGATCCGCATGGGCCGCAGAACGTCAGCGCGGCCGAATGCTTCCTCAAGCTGTCTGCACACCTCAACGCTATATTCTGCCGCCATCGGCGCTTCCCGAGCCCAGGTTAGGCCGCGATCCAGAGCTTCACGCAAATCAACAGGATAACCGCCGCGAACACGCCGGCTAACAAATCATCGGCCAGCACCCCCCAACCCGCAGGCAGCGCCTCCAGTTTCTTTATCGGCCAGGGCTTGGTGATATCAAGAACACGAAAGAGGAAAAAGCCCAGCCCCGTGACGAAACAGCACTGCTTCATCGACAGATCGGCCGGCAGCAACAGCGGAATGATCAGATAGGTGACTGCCTGGCCCGCCACCTCGTCGACGACGACCTCGCCCGGATCGCCCTTGCCCACCAGCGCCGCCACGGCCGGTACGCAGATGACACAAGCGGCCGAGCCCGCCACGATAAACGCCGCCATCACGGCCACAATCGCCGCCGCCGGCGCGTCGAAGTGCAGCATAATGCCAAACGCCAACACCGGAGGCAGCGACCCCCACGTCCCCGGAGCAATCGGCAGCCAGCCCAACCCAAAAGAAGATGCAATCAGTCGTTTCATAGTGGCACGACCATAAGCCAAACCCCCAGCGGAGTCAAAGGATATCAGGCGGACGCCGTCTAGATTTGCCCGAGGAGCTTGAGGCAGTAGCGATCGGTCATGCCGGCGATGTAGTCGCAGACGGCGCGTTGCAGGCCGTGCTGGTCGATGAAGCGCTGGAAGTAGCTGGGCATCTGATCGGGCTTGACGCACAGTCGCTCGAACAGTTCAGCCAGCCATTGGCGAACCTTCTCGGCGGTCTGGAGCAGCGACGCATGGTGATAGAAACGCTCCAGAAGAAACGCCTCCAGC
>Ga0272442_10005576_pt1 | contig 16768 bp, 11 predicted proteins | sample SSMForm2O_FD_200262 | JGI IMG/M metagenome (GOLD analysis project Ga0272442, IMG submission 200262) | Marine sediment archaeal communities from Little Sippewissett salt marsh, Falmouth, MA, United States - SSM-Form-2O | ecosystem: Environmental > Aquatic > Marine > Wetlands > Sediment ... | reverse complement strand
AGTGGAACATCCGGTTTTGGTCTGTGGATAAAAAAGGCAATGTCGAAAGTAGCAACAAGCCAGAAAACCAGTTGTTCATCAAAGTTGATGCTGATCTACCCTATGTGGAGATCTTGGAGCCTGCAGACGAGGAACAGGTAGAAATCCCGTTCTGGGTCCGAGCATCTGCCTCAGACAATGCTGAGATTGACCGTGTGGAGTTTGATATTGAACCCTTCGGTGAGCGAGAGGATCTGCCCTTTAAAGATTACGAACCTCCCTATGAATGGTACTGTGATGTGGATCAAAAAGATGCCCTGTTGCGGTCGTTCCTCCAGGATCCCAGTCCCCTCGGTGTGAATGTCATGGTCCGTGCTCAGGTCTATGATTCCTCAGGGCAAACAAAGATTCATCAGGTATGGGTTCATATTACCAACTGGGAATTCGACCGTGACTTTGATAATAACCTCTGTATTATTGTCGCGGTGGGCTCGGGTACGGTTACTACGGGGCAATTCTCCATGAATTCCTTCACCATCGGTAATATCGACTGGCAGTATTCATCCGGTTATGTCTTTTCGGCGGGGCTTGGTGGTATCTACACGACGGCCGGGACCCATACAGGTGATGCTACATCGTTTATTGGCTACGCAGATGGCAGTATGATTATTGGACTCGCAGGTAGTGTCAGTGTGAGGCAATAACCTCTCCTTCTTTTTTTCTTCTTTTTTGTTCCCTTATCGATTAATGAATGTAAATATATAAATAATATTAAAACAATTATAACTAGTATATCGTTAGCATAGATGGGAACGAAACCTCCATGAATATAACAGTCTCTTCTCTGAGTGTGGCCCTGCTCATCCTTCTTTCAGGAGTCCATATAGCGGCTGCCTCATCAGTGGAAGAGGCACCATCAACCATCTCACAGTGTACAGAAACACTTCTGGTTCCCAAGATAACCCTCCAAACTCAAGAAGAATACCTTACCCTCACAATGGAAGGCGATGAAGGTGTGTATCAGACACCAGGACAACCTCAGTTGCCCTACCTCTCAAAGACCTTTACCTTTCCCTTTGGAACCAAAATTACTGGAGTCGTCTGCACGTTTTCCGATATAGAAGAACAGCAACTAACTGCAAAAATACAGCCAGCACCTCAACCCATTCCCAAGACAGGAACGGCTGCTGTGCAAGAAGCGATTCAACAGTATAAGGCGGTAGAAGATTCCGTTGTTTACGAAAGTGAAGGGTTGTTTCCACAGACGCCCTATGAGTACGATATTCGCTGTGGTCTTCAGGGCGAGGATCATATTTTGTTTGTAACAGTCCGTTGCTCTCCTGTACAATACGCCCCAGCGACAGATACGATTCAAGTTGCTCACACGGTGGAGGTAACCCTGAGTTACGAACAACCACTCGACGTTCAAAACGATGCCAATGAGGTTGATCTTGTCATTATCGCACCTCGACGTTTTTCACCATTTCTCCTTCCTCTTGTCCTTCATAAAAACCTTCATGGCATGAAAACAAAGTTAAAGACAACCGAGGCAATTTACCGAGAATCCTTCCTTGGCACCTATGATGCCCGCGGTCGGGACAAACCTGAGCAGATCAAATACTTCATTAAACATGCCGTTGACACGTGGGGTGTGAAGTATGTGATGCTCGTGGGTGGTCGGCAGCATCAGCGGTATGACTGGTATGTCCCCGTCCGCTATTCCAATCTCAACGATCGTTCATTTTGGAATGAATCCTATGTTAGTGATCTGTACTATGCGGATCTCTATCGCTATGATCAACAAACACAGCAGGTGGTCTTTGAGGATTGGGATTCCAATGGCAATGGCGTACTAGCGGAGTGGACGTGGATCTGGGATGGCGATCTGGGATACTGGTATGATCTTGACAGCAAGGATGTCTTAGATCTTATCCCCGATGTCTATGTTGGCCGATTGGCTTGTCGTACCATCAAGGAAGTCCGAACCATTGTCAACAAAATCATAGCCTATGAGCGTAAACCCTGTGGTAGATCGTGGTTTAACACCATGGTTCTCATTGGAGGAGATACAGTTCCCTTTGATGAGGAATACTATGAAGGTGAAATCGAAACCGCGTATGCAGCATCCTTTATGGAGCCCCTGGGTTTTACCACAGAAAAACTCTGGGTGTCCAACGGTGAACTCACAGGAGGGCTTCCCGTGATCACGACGATTTCTGAGGGAGCCGGTTTTCTCTACTTATCTGGACATGGGACACCGATCGTCTGGTCCACCCATCCTCCTGGAGACGACGAAACCTGGATTGATGGTCTGTACACGATGGAAATGAGCATGCTTCGAAATCGCAATGAGCTTCCGATCTGCGTGGTTGGGGGTTGTCATAACAGTCAGTTTGCGGTTACCCGTAGGAGTCTCCTCCGTGGAGTCCTTGAATATGGGCCCCGCTATTTCCTCTGGGATGAGGGTATAGAATGTTTTGGAAAATTCGGATGGGCGTCCCATTGCTGGAGTTGGAATCTCGTACGGCAGGATCAAGGTGGTGCCATCGCAGCCATTGGCAACACAGGACTAGGCTGGGGTATCTCCGGGCCAAACTGCATCAACTACCAGGATGGATACATATGCAGTCATTTCTTCCAGGTATATGCCACACTGTCAAAACAAGGCTATCATAACCTAGGAATGATCCATGGACAGACTATTACCGATTACGTGAACAACTTCCAGCCGAATGAGGATGAATTAGATCGTAAAACCGTTGAACAATGGGCTCTTTTGGGGGATCCCAGTCTTTGCATTGGTGGATATAGCTAATAGCAACAACCTGAAGCTTCTCGTCTCCTATGTTTTTCGAGCATATCTCCAGAAAAAAAGAAGTCCTAAGGCTGCTAGTATGATTCCTGTTTCAAAACCGGGGATAGGAAGCCAACTGCCATCGGAGGAATCTGTTGACGAGTTCGGATGTTGATCTGGCTCTGTCGACGTCGCCGGTGTGATCACTGCACTCGTAGATGCAGATGAGGAAAGGCCCTGGCTGTCTGTAACGGTAAGCTTGACGGGATACGTACCACTTTTTGTGTACACATGAGCAACCTTATAACCCGACCCCGTGGCGCCATCACCAAAACTCCATATGTATGAGGTGATGGTATCGCCATCGGGGTCGTAACTAGAGGAGGCATCAAACAGGAGGGTGGTGTTTACCGAACCACTATAGGACTCCCCGGGCAGAGCAATAGGGGCAGTGTTGGTAGACGTGTCCTCTGAAACAACGGGGAGGATAACGGTTGCTTCATCGGACCATTCATTACTATTATCCTGGACTTTAAACGATAAGGTATGGGTACCCGCGGACAGACCAGTGATCGTACAGGCCGAATCCGTACACAACTCACCATCAATATTGGAACTCCAACTGTAGGCAATGATGAAACCATCTGTATCCGTTCCTATCCCATGGATATACAGTTCCTCACCAAAGACAAGGCTGCTTGGGTTCACGGAAAGGATACTGGCACTTGGCCTCTGATTTGTGGGATCTTCCCCAGAAGGATCTTGGGAAGGAGCATTGATGACCAGGGAATCTACAGCAGAGTCTGACCATTGATCATCATCGTCTTTCACTCTGAAGGAAATCGAATGAGTTCCAATAGAGAGACTACCTGTAGAAAAATCCTCAGATGAACTGAGTATGCCATCGATGTTGGATGACCATTGCCACTGTAGGATGACGCCATCATCTGTGCCATGTCCATGGAACTGGACGGTTGTTCCTTGGGTTGCAGGGTTTGGTGTGATGGAATCGATGAAGGCAACAGGAGTTGGACTGCCGCTGAGGAAATAACCGAGAGGATACAGATCCTGATTATGTCCTCCTGGGATATCATAGGGGGAATCACCGATGCCATCACCGTTGCCATCGTATCCATTGTAATCATCCCAGAAGTTACCCTGACCGTCAACACTCCAGCTGTTGGATCCTGAATCCCGGGCGTTACTCTGGGTGTTCTCGGAGAGATCATTTCTAGCAAACATATTCCCCGTTGAGGTAGAGGGGAGAAACATACCATTGGCATTGTTCTGATAAATGGTATTGCTCTGGATGATGTTATTTCTGGAATTGGAAAGATACATACCGATATTGTTTTCCTTGATGGTGTTTTCAATAATGGTGTTTTCATCAGAGCTCACAAGATAGATACCATTCCCACCCAGCCGAATGGTGGTATGGGATATTTCACAATTTGAGGCGGAAAGAAGAAAGATACATGCATGACTTCCCGCATTGTTTTTGATGGTGCATTGCGAAATAACGACGTTGTCAGCGGTGACCTTGATTGTGTGGTCGCCATCTCCGATAATATAGACGGTTCCTTGACTTTCACCCATAAGGGTAAGTGTTTTATCGATGACGATTTCTTCGTTATAGGTTCCGCTATGGACAAGGATGGTGTCGCTCTCGTTTGCAGCATCTATGGCTGATTCTATCGTAAGATATGTTTGTCCAACTCCCACATGGAGCGTTGATCCTGCTGCATGACAGGTTTGACAGGTTAGTATAAGGCTAAAACAGAGAACAAGACTAAAAAGAAATCCTGCTAGCCAGTTCCTGCGTTCCTTCTTCACGTTCCACCACCACTATCGTGTTAATCTTTCACATTGTTTGTTTAAATAGTTAGCGTGATAAAACGTCAAAGTGAAAGAAACCATAGGATATGAAAAAGATGATACTCTCTGATGAATAGGAAAAAATGAATCTTTATTATTCTTGTTCATTTTATGTTATGACGTACATTGAAAGGCTAAAAAGTCACAGGATTTCGTTTATCAGCGTACATTACAACGATAATTTTATAAATATCGTGGGATATTCAGCAGATGTGGGGGTCTGTTCGCTCACACATTTTACGGCCTGTTTCTGCTACCTTTCTCAGGCCCCTACTTCCTCCTAAAGCACTCCATTTTTACCAATTCTTCTTTTCGAATGGACTGTTTAGTACAAGAGCAGAGGGAACGCTGTCCATAGTTCTTATTGAAACATTAATAAAACAACGATAAATTGAGACCCTTGTATATGCTCGAATCGGAGGTAAGACATCATGGTTGACTGCTGTTGTGGATTAGTCATCCTTTTCCTTATAGTATTCCTTCTGGCTCTTATCCTTGAATCTGAAAAAAGGGACATTAAAATTATCCATACCCCTGAGGGAAGGTATTGCTCTCATTGTGGACGTTCCATTGCCTTTGATGCGAAGTATTGTACTTATTGTGGAAATCGACTCGAGTAGCTGATGAGATTACTTCCAGATTTTAATAAGGTTAACATAGCATGTTGGTCTTTTAAGACATTGTGCTATATATTCAAAGATTCATGTAAAACGCACGATAGCACTTTTTCATTGTAATGCTAGCAATTTACCTCTTGGCTTTTTTAGATGGAGCCGGTAAGGGGTAACTCGCCGTTGTAGGTATCTTTTATTGTTGGATGTTGATAAGAGTCTGGTCCGTAGTGCTCTTCAGCAAATTCAAAAGCCTCTTCAGCAGTACATATAGCATCATGGTTTGTATCTGCATCACCCTGGAGACCATCTGCAATGTATCGTGAAAACCTGGAACCATAGGAGACTTCATCTTCTTCGGAGGACATTAAAATCACTCTACCTGTTGAGGAGCCTAAGTCCTGAACTATGTCTTCGATCCAATTCTTATTTAGTTCCGTCTCATCTTTTGCACGTATCGACTGTATGGTGATTGGTACTGCATCATTAAAACCGCCACTATAACAGCTATCAACAATCAGGCAGATTCCTTTTGATCGAAGAATGGACAAAATTACATTTAGTTCATCATCCCAGAGGAACTTTGTGGGATCATCGAATCCTTCATATGGAACGAGTATTTCATCCTTGCCATCTGCTTCGTCTTTTGGTGGGTAATCCTCATCGAGATAACCACCATGCGTTGTGATATATACTAATGAAATGTCATCGTTATCTGCCATTTGAAGAAGCCACAGGAACCCATCGAGAATGTTGTCAAGATTTGCATTTTTACCAGTTATCTTTCGAATATGGCTTGAATCCCAATTGTCAGATGCGATCAATGATTCATACATATGTTCTACTTCCACTAGCATCGATGGTCTATCCTGCTCGGGATGATTCAAATATTCTCCAACAGCAATGAGGAGACCCCAATATTCTGTGTCGTCTGTTGTTCCCCTCGTTATTTTTTTATGAGAGAGGAGTTGTTCTAATGGGTTGATTAAAAGAGGATGATTATGAATCAATCTAACCAGATCAAATGTATGTGTTTTTGACATGGTTACGATAAATGTATCTGACCAGTCGCTTTCCATCTCCCATGTATCTTTTGCTTTTACCCTCACGTTGTAATTGCCTTTTCTCGACCATGCATGCACCTGCTCAAACATATCACTATGTGTATTGAGGCCCTTTTCCCAACCTTGTGATGTATCCATTGTATCTTCTTCAAATGATGGATGTATTGCTAACTCTTTTTGCTGTAATACTCCATGTTTGTTAATAGCAATACTTGTTTCTCCTGAAACCATTATTACACTTGCAACCATCACGGTCATTACAACAAAGGCAATAGTTTTTTTATTCATTTTTTCCCTTCCATTTTATCACTTTTAGGGAAATCTTGATAGAATCAATTTATATTGATATATAGATAATTTTAATATAAGATTTGTGGTGCTTACAACGTTAGCCTTATACTTGCTGAGGGCCCTAGACATTTTTTTGATGGTGAGTTTTTAAAAATCGCTTCCTATATTCAATCATGAAAGACATTGCACTTACCTAGCGAAAAACCTCAACAACTACAAACTTCATCTCCCAAAATTCTTCGCAAAATAGTGTTAAGCGCCCCGGCCGGAATTTGAATCCGAGTCCCGAGCTCGACAGGCTCGGATGATAGTCCACTACACTACCGGGGCTCCGAGAATGCTTGCTAATCTAGGGGGTAAAGAGATTCCTCTCTTTAATGTTTTCCCTGGGATAACACGTTTACCGATGATAAAAAAAGAGCTCTTGGTACTAATAAAAATAAAGAAAAAGAGAGGGCCTATTCGGGCCGATAGTATCCATAGCCTTCGATCTCTTCTTTGATCTCCTCATAGATCTCTGTTTCGATGCCCACATCAAATTCGGAAAGATCAAACTCGTCCATAACCATAGACATATTTTCTAAGAATCCCACGGTATCGTTATGAAATGTGAGGTTCTCAGCAAGGGAACACAGATACAAACTCGAATTCATTCTTAACAAGGACAGTCGCGCACCTGACGCGCACAATGCTGCATACTTATCCAACAAATCAAGGTATTTATCGACGACAACAAAAGCTTTTGTGACCATAAACTGCTGCGAGGCACTCTTAAAATTCAAATGGGAATTTGTATACTCCGCAATCGCCATGGTGCAATTCTCAATCGCTCTGTTTTTATTTGCTTCCATCGCCTCAGCATCAAGCGCATACAGGGCACTAGTATAACCCAATCGGCCTAGATCGAACATGTAATTACCTGTTGCCCTGTCTTCTCTAGCTGTATCCAACAAGATGGAGGATTCCAGAAAGTTACTGGTAAAATTCTCGTTTTTCTCCTCCATCGACTGGATAATCACCACATGCTGGGAGTTCAACGTATCAATAGTTGAACGATTAACGATATCTGCCGCAAAATAGGTAACAACAACAGCTCCAACCATGATAGCAAGAAACATAAGAAACATGTTTCTATCAAAGATTCGTTCCATCTTCACATCCACCCTTTATCTTTGTCTTCTTCTCATAGCTTTATTGCACGAGACCTATGGTATGATCATCCCAGAACATCATGGGGCAGACCACCGGAATAAGCGATGCGGTGAACCGTACTGAGGCAAGATCAGAGAAGGGCGCGGAGAGCGACTCAGCTGTTTTCAGGTCCACCAGTCCCTTGTCATCTCGATAGAGTGTATAATTCACATAGCTTGCCTGGTATGGCTCCAGCCTCAGCTTATACCAATCGTTATAAAGATATCCTCCAGGATAATCTGTGTAGAGACGCGACCATCCACTGCTGGGGTTCCAATAGGAAAGACTAACCACCCAGTCTGTTGGTGGATTAGTTCCTGCCTGAACATGGGTGAACCTCAGCTTTGCGATCTCCTCACTGTCTTCATTGAGAAACGCAAGGATGATTTCTGATTCCTCACTGGCATTACCACAGGCAAACCAGACCTCCCACCATTTGATATCACTTTCTAACGCTGAAAGCGTGTAATTCCAGTATTGCTCACCACCTGACGCACGGATTTTTGTCTTAAAAGCATTGGCTGTGGCATAGCGATATCCCGTTGCTACACTGAAGATACTCCCTATGGCCCCTTCAGAGGTCTCAAACCATTGGCGATTAAGGTATGACTGGGTAGCCTTAGTACCAGGACTGTCGTCAGAGAAATCCTCTGTCACGGTCAGCGGCGGTTCAAAGGCAACGACGTATCTAATCGTCGGGTCATCGTCATCGGTACTACTATCGTTATCCTGATCAATACCATCGTCAACTTTCGTATCATCACTGAGCTCTGTCGCGTCATTGATTCCATCTTCATCGCTGTCCCAATACACGATACCCTGATTAGAGATCTTTGCATTGTTGGGAAGACCATCATTTACGATGACATCAAAGTATAAGAGAGCGCTGTGCTCGGCGGTAATGCCACCACTCCAAACAATCCTGTGCTCTCCAGCCTCATAGGAAATCGTACCCATATTGGCCGAGGCGGAATCTTCGTCATAACTCACGTTTTCAGGCAGGACATCTTCAAACTCATTACCCGGATTGTCGTGTTGGTCCGCCGTACCCGTATTACTGATGACAACTCTGTATTCCAAGGTGTCACCACATTCCACATCGCCGCCATTTGGATCCTCGACGTTTTTGTGACAGGTAATCACTGTCTTTGCATATCCTGTGAACATAAGATTATCGAGAAAGGCAGCACTATCACAAATATTATCACCAGCATCGGAAATGCTAATGGTCACAGTAATCTGCTCATTAGGCGAAACAGGATGGGTGCTACCACCGATGGGGATAAGATCCGATGCACCGGCATCAGCTCCGTAACTATTCGGCGTAGTGCTTACATAGTCATCGACTCCATCAGGGTTTCCATTGGCAAAAATATCAAAGCCGCTACCTGTAATCTGTTCCGAATCAAACACGAAATATCCACTGTTGATATCAAATTTATATTGCGAGGTTCCCTGGGAAGGTGAGGCAACGGTGACCTTAAGCTCATCGTTGTAGGAGGAACCAACCCATTCCGGGTACTCAGTACTGAAAAACTGTACATCATAATAGAGATAATGCATAAATTCAGGGACCTGAAGGGTCATTGTCAAGGTAGCCTTATCCCGGGGATAACCACCACGTCCACCGGCAAACCATGTTCCCTCCTCAGTACCAGGATTTAGATGATCCGTCGTCACAGGAGTGTCACCCGCGATTCCTGAACTCATAATGATAAAATTGCTCCCCTGGGTTGGAGACATCATTCCTAGAGAAGAAAGTACAGCTGCCTGTCGGTTACCACTATAATCTGTATCTGTGTATGTTGCACTGACCAACACTGACGGATCCGCAAGCAAAGCAAGCGCAAGACTTGTGGCAAAGGGATCATCAGCTTTCACATTGGCTATGGGAAGCATCATTGCCGTACCTGAAAGTACAAGCATGATACCAAGACTTATTCCCAGTCTTCTTTTTCCCTGATTTCTTCTCATTATTTATCCACCTCCATAACTCACAATAGTAAGAAGATTGGACACTTCCGGCTCATCATCCTGTGTTCCATCATTGGGTGTCACGGTACACATCCAGGTTTCACCGATGATAGTCTCCTCGGACACGATAACACTTTGGCTGGTATCCCCATCCTTTGTGCAGAGATAATTCTGATAGATCTGTTCTCCTGATAACGCTCGTTCGTACACATGGATCTCATCGATAGACCCTGTGAAATTCTGCCCATAACCAGGAAACGCCGTGACGGTCAGATCATCAATAGCCATATACTCCGAAGAGGATGATGTGGACCACCAAAACTGAATAATCAAATCATGGAGATAGTCTGGTACCTCGGTTTCTGCGTAAACATACGGCCATAACTGATTTCCATTGCCAATATTTGGGGCGAGCTCCTCAAAAATAGGAATCCAACTCGTTCCATCTGCATAGTAACACCCAAAGGCATCCTCTGTTTCCGTGCTGTCATAGGAATACCAAAGAGAAATGGACACATTGGTATAGACAGAGATATCAATGTTTTCTCTGTTAAATGCCACGTAATTAGGATCAAAATCTCCCCATCCAACAAGGGAATAGGAACCGGAATGAGGTGTAAGAGCATAACTATCTTGTCGATTAAAATTATAATGACTTGTAGCCGTAGTTCTTTCATCGTCTACTGCCCAACAATCGACTTCCTCCTCTGTCTCAAAACTTGTTGATAGCAATGTTTCCCATGTAGGCTCCACTGTGCCACGACCGAGATATCCTGAACAGGATGTTCCCGTTCCTAAGGAACTTCCTGGCGTATGAGCGATCTCACTGATATCAAGGGCACCATCGACATATATAGTGGACTGTCCTGTGGATGCATCATAGGTTACAGCAATATTGTGCCAGAGATTATCATCTACCCGTATGGTACCTGTGGTATCCGTAGTACCATCGCTTGTCGTGGTACTCCAGCACATATATCCTTTGATCACTCCTAGTTCACAGTAACTCTCCCGTCCATAGCTCAAGAGTGTTCCAAAGGATTCCCCTGTCTTCATCCATAGTTCAATGGTCAGACTGTCCACATAAGAATCAGCAAAACAATAGTCAAGAGACATATCGCTTGTTCCATCAAAAGTATATGCTCCGCCTACAACGCCGTTTGCCTGCCAATTGGCACCATGTACGATAGCATCTTTCTGATACCCTGAGTAATCCTTGGCAACAGCAGGATCATTCGTGTCAAAGGGTAGTAACAAACAAGTAAGGGGAACAGTGTCAATGGACCAGTTGTAAATATAGGTCAACGCATCAATCGACGGATGAATCGTATAATTAAAACAGATAAGATCCTCGTCGGCAGTGTTCGTCAGAAGACTAGAGATAAGCATGGGAATCTCCTCTGTACCACCGACTTGGATTTCATGCGTATTACCCGTTAAGATGCCGTTAAATACCTCCTGATAACTTCCCGTTGTGTCCATAGTATAAACAATAATGTGAACTTTATCTTTATCCTCAAGAAGTGGTGTCTGGAGAGGTGGACGAATGGTTTCACCGATCTTCCAGGGTTGCTTATATTGACGTGAATAATAAAGATCATTACTACTCGCGTTTCTCACTTCGATTTTATACGAAAGAATACATTCCCCGCCGACATGTTTCAAGGTCGCATTTCCCTCGCTATCAACATAACCAATGAGTTTCACATGGACATCAGTCTCAGGAGCAGGAAGGGGAAACACAAAAAGATAGATCAAGGAAAAGGATCCTACTGCGATTAATAGCAATATGATTCCCCCTACTATTTCTGATACCGCATGCCGATTGGAACGGAAGCTGTATATTCTCATCTCTCTCCCATTCCCCTTTTCTCTGATTTTTTGTATTTATACCCTTCGTGCCATTCTCCCATATTGACAAAATGGGGCAGATTCCTGTTCATTTAGAAGAGAAATTTAAAGATGAAAAACGAGACAAGGACAAGGATAAAACCGAATCGTACCCCTGATGAAATATTACCATCCATCATGAATCCTCCAAGTAACCCTCCTCCGATGCTTTGGACAAGAACAAAGGCAAAAAAGGTATTCTTGAGAAGTTCATGGTCGATATAGGCGATGCGCATGTTTCCGATGGACTGTCCCGCCATCTGATCCTGCAGATCAAAAATCGCCTGAAAAATCGTTTTATCAATGATAAGTATGACGGCAAGAAACACAAAAAAACTGATAAAAATAACAATGCTATACATCGACATTTCTGCTTTTCTTTGCTGTTCCACTCGTTTCGTCTGGTCCATTTCCTTTGCGGCGGCGTTAAACACTGCAGAGGTGTTCCCACCAATCTCCAAGGCCTTATTGATGGTAATGACCATGCGTTTTACTGAATCGGTGTTAATGCGTTTGCCGAAATTGTCAAGGGCCTCCTTCACCGAAATGCCCCAGGATAATTGTGCGGACATCCGGCGTAGTTCAGAGGTTAGTCGCCCGTGCTCCCCTCGTGATGCGGTGATGATGGAGTCGAAGACCGTCATACCTGAGGATGTGGAACTTCCGATCTCCCGCATGAAATCAGGGAGTTGGTTTTCAATATCTTTACGCTTTTTTATCTTTAAATGATTGTAAAATCCAATTGGTCCAATAGCGGACAAGACGCCGAGTACTAAAAAATCAACCCCAGAGATAAACTCCTGCGGCACTTGGATGATACCAAGGAGGATAAGAATGCCAAGGAAAACTAATAGTACGGTAAATCCTGAGGAAAGGGCAATGAGCAGGATAATGAACGTATCCTTGCCGTAGAACCGTTTGTAGCTGTACCGTTTCCTCCGTAGGGGATTGGTCATACGGCCTCACCCATCCCTGATTTCATCATCACATAAAAGCCGCAGTATGCCATGGGAAGAATCAGGAAGGCGAGGATAAACATGAATTCAAAAGAGATCCCTCCGCTTGTCATTCCCATAATGGAAAGTATAATGACAAGAAACAGGGGGAAGGCAATGACGGTGACGACAAATGCCTCAGCCATGACAGCCAGGGATTCCAGGTTACGCTTCCGTTCAATGAGGTCGTCCTGCATGTATTTATCGACACATCGATCGAAATAGGGTCCCAGCTCGCTTCCCGATTGAATGACACCTAACATTCCCTGAATGAACTCTTTAAATTTTGTTGAAGGAGAAATGACAATGGCGTTTTTAAGGGCAGTAATTGTATCAACACCCATGAGATTGATTTCCGTGTTGATTTTTTGCGCTTCCTTCTGAATCTCACCGTAGAGATCAATCGTGGAAAGGGCATCAAAAATCTCAGCAGGAGAAATTCCTGCAACAGACATGGTGTTGATAAAATTCGTTGCATAGGGTAAGTATCGATCGATGTTTTTTCCCCGTCCTTTGGCCTTTGACGTTGGTAATCCCAGATAATATAAGCCTATTGCTATTGGTACCAAAGAGGAAACCACAAGAATGAGAAGCCTGGTGATCGTATGGGGAATAAGCACATAGAGAAAAACAGTGGAAAGAAAGGAAGAAATAAATCCAACGATGATGTTCATTACCACCATGGAGTAATACTCTTGATATACCATGCTTATGTCTGCTTTTTCCAGTAGCCTGTTTTTTGTCGTCTCGCTAATATTGAATCGCTGGAAGGTTTTTTGGAACAACCGTCGACAGAAGCGACTATATTTGGTCGATTTCAAGGCATTCCATCTCCCTTCGCGCCTGTGTCAAGATTCCTTGAGGGTTTTTCTGATACTCCCCTACGATGTGCCCTACTTGTTTATAATCCCTCATATCCTTCTGTTCCATCCAGGCAAGGACAAGTTTCCTATTTTCCAGTTCTTCCTCTAATCGTTCCTCACTCCAATCATTTTGCAGGCGGATATTGTTCATGATTTTACTACTGCCACTTACCTCAAAACGATCATCGGTCTTGGATACCCAGCGGAAAGGCTCCATGAAGATCAGCTGATTTGTGTCACTGTCTAACTTAATGACCTCTGTGACACTTGTCATCCTTCGAACGGCATTACCGGCGATATGAACGGCATTTTGAAAGATGATGATGTCCAGAGACGTCAGGAGAGCACGGGGCAAAGAAATCGGTGGGTTTTCCAATCGCTGAATTAATGTGTGAATATCACTTGCGTGAACCGTGGCATAGGAGGTATGTCCCGTTGCCATCGCCTGGAAAAGACTGTATGCTTCTCGACCTCGCACTTCTCCCACCATGATGACCCGCGGTCGTTGTCGAAGGGCCGCACGGATAAGATCAAACATATCAATGTCTTTGCCGGTTTTATCGTCTTGTGACGATGAAAACCCTTGTCGGGTTGTCCCTGCAATCCAATTTTTATGAGGAAGACTAATCTCCCGGGTATCCTCAATGGTAATAATCTTGTAAGCGGGGGGTATGAACAGAGACAGGGCATTGAGGGCTGTTGTTTTCCCACTTGCCGTGCCCCCACAGAATAGGATAGAGGCATTGTTTTCGATGGCCAACCAAAAATATGCGGCCATGTCCAGAGACATGGAACGATACTGCACAAGATCAATGGGTGTCAAGGGATTTTCCCTGAAACGACGGATCGTAAAAGTTGAGGGTCTGGTCACCGTCCGAGCAAGAGTGGTTTGTAGACGTGAACCATCGGGGAGTTTTCCATCCACAATGGGTGAATAAATGGAGATCTGTTTCCCGCAGATCTGAGCAAGACGGACCACAAAGGAATCCAACTCCTCGTCACCATGAAACCACACATTGGTAGAAATCGCCTCATATTTTTTATGATGGAGAAACACGGGAACATGTGGCCCATCACAGGAGATATCTTCAATCCCTTCATCTTCCATCATGATATCTATGGGGCCATATCCTACAAATTCGCGAAAGATGTGATAAAAAATTTTATCTTTTGCCTGTTGCTCCTTAAGACTCATTTGTTGTTTGTCTTTTCCTGATTTCTTCTTTTGTTTTGGTATCTTTACCTTTTTTGTGGTATGACTCTTCTCTTTTTTCTTAGAACGCTCTTTCTGTTTTCGATGTTTTTTTCCCCCGTCAGCCCCTTCTTCTTTTTCACCTTTTGCTATCTTAGAATCCATTGACGTTGTGACAGTAGGAATCGGTTCAGGAGAAACATGTCGTCGTTGTTTTGCCTTTGCCAGTAGCCCTGTTTCTGGGAGGGGTTGCGAGGCTTCATCGCCAGTCTTGATCTCAGATCCAGGAAGGTTTTTCTGTCGTTCCTTAGCTTTTTCCAGTAATCCCGGTCCCATTAGTGTTCCTCCTTTATTGAAAGCGTGATCGGAGTATTGGTGGAAGAATCCCCCTGTGAAGTACTGTTTGGTTCAGGTTGTGGTTTACTGTGAGTCTGCTTAGGTTCTGGAACATCAAGGGTGGATTGATTTTTAGTACGGCTCTCGGTTTTTTTCTTGGTAAAAAAATGCTTTTTTTGGTCAACGTTTTTTTTATCAGCCTTTTTTTGAGGTTTTGAGGTCTGTACCTGTTTCTTTTTTACCGCGGTATCTTTATCTTTTTTACTACCAAAACTAAAGAATCCCCTCTTTGCCTTTTTTGGCTTTGGTTTCCGGTAAAATTTTATGTCATTGTCAATGATGATCTGTTCAAGTGTCTCCTCTAAATACCGTTTTTTATCCTCCTCTTCTAAGTCAGTAATGTTGACATCGGCCAGCATTTTAAACAAATGAGAAAGCTCCTTTTTTACATCCTTCTCGTATTGCGTTAAGTATGGTTCGCTTACTTCATAGACGTATTCTTTAGTATCATAGTCAAAGACTATGGTCCTTGTCCCTAGACCTTTATAGCCAAACCCTGTTTTTTCTTCAATAACTTTTTTCCTCTTAAATGAGAGGTAGATGATCGCGTGTGTATCTCCCCATGAGGATAACTCATCATGCTGTTCCTCTGATGCCTGGATTTTTTTTCGTTTAAATCGTGGTTTTTTCCGATCATCAATGATCTCTACTAATTCGTCAGATGTAGTGAATTCATTAGAAGGGAGGGTCTCTATCGTCGTTGTAATCTCTCGTTCTTGATGTGCTGACTGAAGAGGGATAGAAGGGGGCCTTTGAGGAGAAGTTGTTTCACCATTCGTTTCCGTAGGTGATTCTTGTTCTGAATATTGTCTTTTTTGTTGAGCCTTCTCAAGAAGTCCCATGAATCATCACTTGATTTTATACTTGGTTATCACTTTTTCATATAACACGAAATCATCTGAGGTAGCAAATTCATCGATGACGTTCTCCGGTAATTTTTCCAATAAATCATCTGCGATCTTCAGGACTTTTCTGACATCCTCATCCAGTGGGGGTTCTTCCTCAAGAGTAAAGGTTGGGGGTGCATCAGATTTCTCTCTTTTGGTCTGTTCGGTTTCGCTTGTCGTCTCCATTGGACGTTCGATTTCGAAAAGATTTTTATTTGAAGAATTTTCTTCTTTCTCCTTTTTTTCTTCCTTTTGAGTATCGGAGGTTTTTTTCAAGGATGCTGCAAACACTGCTCCTTGTTTCTTGCTGCGAAGTAACTCTTTCTTTTTCCTTTTCATATCACGGATGGCTTGTCTTTCCTCGCGTTTCCTGATTTTTACCTCTGGCAAGGATCGCTTTTGTGGTGAGCTCTCTTGATGTTTTTCGTCAGTATCCTGTTTTTTCTCATCGGCGTGCTCAGATTTGCACTCTTTCTTTTCATGAGATGATGAATCAGATTCAGGTTTGTCTTGTTCCTGTTCCTTTCTTTTTAACTCCTCGGTTTGTTGTTTAACCTTTTTTTCTTCAGTGTCAAGTTGTTTTTTCCGTTCTTCTAATTCTTGTTTTGAATCTTGAAGATTTTTCTTTGCCTTTAGGAGGGAAGTAAAAGTGCTTTTTTGCTTTTGATTTGTAGTAGCCGTTGGATGAGTGTTTTTATCGACAGTTTGTTTGGAATTCTTGTCAAAAAACAGGGTATTTTTCAGTTCCTTCTCTTTCAATTTCACG
>Ga0272442_10005574_pt1 | contig 16772 bp, 15 predicted proteins | sample SSMForm2O_FD_200262 | JGI IMG/M metagenome (GOLD analysis project Ga0272442, IMG submission 200262) | Marine sediment archaeal communities from Little Sippewissett salt marsh, Falmouth, MA, United States - SSM-Form-2O | ecosystem: Environmental > Aquatic > Marine > Wetlands > Sediment ... | reverse complement strand
GAAGTTCGGTGAGCTTTTTTGCCTCTTCGGGATCATTTTTCTCCAGCCATTCGAGGTGTTCGGCATACATCTCGCGCATTCTCATTTCTCTTCCGAACCCACGACGTCCACCGTGTTCCTCACGTCCCTCGCGAGGTTCCCGGCCTTCTCTTTGCCCCGGGAATTGCGACCGCAACCCGCGCATAGCTCTTCTAAACTCCGCTCTGAATCTTTCCGGGTCTTTCTCACGAAGTTCTTTCAGTTCTTTGGCCTTTTCTGGATTACTTTCCTCTAACTGCTCCAGCATACGGTTAACCATTTCATCCGGCATTTGCCCCCGCCTTAACGCCCGCCTGGGTCTTTCGCTTTCCTCGGCTGCCCTTGATGGCACCGCCACTGTAAGAAAAACAACCATTGTTACCGCCAAAATTATTAAGATTCCATAGCGTCTGTTCATTTTATTATCCTTTCCAAAAGTCGCTATTAATTTGCTCCAGTTCCATTTCCAGTTCCGTTAAACCGCCGCTGCCGTTGCCGCCGTTTTCACCCAGTTGAAGTGCGAGCATTTCACTCTCAATTTCTTCGGTTTGGGCTATTAAAGTCGCAAGATTTGCATCGTCTGCGGCGATATCCTCGCTTTCCCATATTGCAGCCGTCATTACCAGGTCGCCGTTGAGTTTTTCCGTGCGGCCGTTAGTAAACAGCATTACGCTTATAACGGTCATAAGAATAAGTACGGCTGCGACGCTAACCATTTTATAAAACACCCTGCTGAAATTATTTTCCCTCTCATACGAAAGGGCATCGGTCATTCGCTGCTTTATGGACTCCAAAAGCACAGCATCCGGCTGGGGCGCAGGATATTCGGCAAGCATTTGCTCGGCCTTTTGAATATCGTAGGCCGCCTGCTTAGCTTCTTTTTGCCCGAGAAATTTCCCGAACAACTCATCCAGGTTTTCCTGTTTTTGTTCGTCCATTTTAATCACTCCATTAACTTACGCAGTTTATTTAGTCCCCTGTGCATCTTCGATAATGTTGTTCCTATGGGTTCGGTGCGCATCTGCGCGATTTCCTTAAAGCTCAGCTGCGAATAAAAACGCAGCATTATTAATTCTCTGGTATCGGCATCCAGCTTTCCAAGCTGAACCTGCAGCTTATCGATTCTCTCGCTGTCATACTGCCGGCCCGGAGGTTTTTCAAGTTCAAGCTGCTGTTGCTGCTGGTAATCAAGCAGCTTTTTCTCTCGCTGTTTTACCCGCAGGTAATCATAGAAGAGATTGGATGCTATCCGGAAAAGCCAGTTTTCAAAAGAGCCGCCGTGGTAAGATTTGATTTTTTCAACCAGTTTTACGAACAACTCACTGAGTAAATCATCACTTACCTCTCTGTTGCCCGTCAATCGGTAGAAATACCCGTAACATCGGCCTGAGTACATATCAACGATTTGCGAAAAACTTTCACCGTCACCGTCCTTACATCCGGTTATTATTTGGGCTAAATGCTCATTTTTCGCCATATTTCAGTACTTTGCACACAGGTAAAGACGTTATGTAAATTTGTTTTATTGCATAAATAGGCAAAATCCTGCCAGATTTTTCCTCGAAAAAGGCCCTTAGAGCCGGATTTCAGATTTTTTCGTCCCGTTCGTCCTCTTCGTCGTCAGTTTGTTTCCACTTCTCTGATTCGTCTATATCCTCGATTTCACGCGTCATATATTTGAAAATCTTGTCCTGTAGCGGGGCCAGCTTTTTTTGCCATTGAAGCATTCCATGATAACCGGCCACAAGCATATCGAGGCGTATTAGCTGCCATTTAGCAAGGCATTCGGGCTCCTTTATATTGTTGAACGGGTCGCATTTGAAGACCTTTTGGCCTTCCGGACCAATCTCGCACAATTCACAATCTTTGCATTGAATCATTTTCTATACCCCGGTTTTTTTGCTGAAAATCTGTCCATTACATTTTAACGCCGTTTTTTAGTTTTTACGTTTGCTTTTTTAATATTAACATATATGATGAAAGGTTAAAAGTGTTTTGAAGTGAAGATTTATGACTGTTTCTTTGGAGATATGAATGACAAAATCAAGACGCAGACGCAAGGTGGGCAGTAAAAAAAGGCGGGCCCGCTGGAAAATACGCCATAAAAAAAGCTGATTATTCTTTATTCGTTCTCTGTGTCGATTATTGCGTAAAGTATCCTCAAGGCAATGCGCAGTATGATTCGCACAGTACGCAATATGACAAATGAAGCACTTCAATATAACTTTCAAGCCTGATGATAAGCAAATTTCCATTCACGCAGGCGCCACCGTCCTTGAGGCCGCCGGAACGGCCGGCATAATCTTAAACACCGTTTGCGGGGGAAAGGGAATCTGCCGAAAGTGCCTCGTAAAAATTGAGCCTGACGATGAAGAGGTCCTGGCCTGTCAGTATCGCATTGAAAAAGACCTGACCGTAACAGTTTCGCCGGAATCGAGATTTTTTGAGCATAAAATTCTCGAGCACGGAATTGATATACAAACCCGTGTTCGGCCTGAAGTTTACCCCGAGAAGGCGGAGGCAAAAACTGAAATATTCGGGCTGGCCGTTGATATCGGTACAACCACTGTAGTAGCAAAACTTATCAATATGGTGGACAGCCGTTGCATTGCAACGCAATCGGCATTAAACCCGCAGAGCCGGTACGGCGACGATTGCCTCAGCAGAATCGCTTACGCCGCAACAGACGAAAAGCTGGCCGAACTGCAAAAACTCATAATCGACTGCATAAATGATTTGATAGCAAAGATTTGCAAAGAGGCTTCCATAAATCACACAGATATCTGTGAAATTTGTGTTGTCGGTAATACCACGATGAACCACATTTTTGTTAAATTTCCGGTAAGCCAGCTTGGCCAGGCCCCTTATAACGCTTTCTCCACCGAAGCTAAAGATTATCCTGCCAAACAATTGCCGCTGCATTGCAATCCGGCTGCAAACATTCACACACCGGCCAATATCGCAGGATTCGTAGGCTCGGACACCACCGCCGTTGCACTTGCAACCGATATAAACTCAGCCGGGGAAACAACGCTTATTGTTGATATAGGCACAAATGGCGAGATTGTGCTTGGAACAAAGGACAAGCTATACGCCGCAAGTTGTGCCGCAGGTCCGGCTTTTGAAGGCGCCCGCATAACATGTGGAAGCAGGGCGACAGCCGGGGCGATAGAGACCGTATTGGTAAATAATGGCGATATAGATATGGATGTAATAGGGGATTGTCCGCCACGCTCGATATGCGGAAGCGGGCTGATTGACGCCTTGGCCGTTTTGCTCGATTTGGGTGTGGTCGATAATACAGGCAGATTTGTCGAACGCCAAAAAATGGAGGGTAATTTACCCCCTGCAATTCTTTCACGACTAACAGAACATAATAATCAGCCGGCCTTTGTGCTTGCTCAAAATACGAATACTGAAGAGCAGAAGGTGATTCTGACACAAAAAGACATTCGTCAGATTCAGCTGGCAAAAGCCGCCATCCGGGCCGGAATTAAACTGTTGCAGAAAAAGCTGGGACTCAATGACGCAGACGTTAAACACATTTTTCTCGCAGGGGCATTTGGCAATTACATTCGCGCCGAAAGCGCCCTCAAGATAGGGCTGTTACCGTTTGTACCGCAGGAGAGAATTTATTTTGTCGGTAACGCAGCCGCTTCAGGTGCACAAATGATACTGCTGAACCATCAGTGGCGACAGCTTGCCGTTGAACTGGCCGAAAAAATTGAATATGTTGAAATTGCCCATGAGCCGGACTTTACAGATGTGTACGCCGATTGTATGTCGTTTTAGGTTCAACCCATCCTCTGCTCAGTTTAACAGGTACACAATATAGGCAGCATATCCGGCGAATAGTATAAGTCCTCCAATGCGTCCGATTTGCTTCGAGATTAATGCTATCGCAATAAAAACACCGCTGACCAAAATCATAATCCAGTAATCGACTCCTGCCAGCCGCTTTGCTATTTCAAATGGGCGAATCGAGCCGGCCGCACCGACAACAAGCAGTGTATTGAAAACGTTCGACCCCACCAGATTCCCGATGGAAATATCATCCTGGCTTTTTATGGCCGCAACCAGGCAGGTTGCAAGTTCCGGCAGAGACGTCCCGACAGCTATGATAGTCAGGCCGATAACAGCCTTGCTCAGGCCGATTTGTATACCTATAAATACCGCCCCATCAACAGTTATTTTTGCACCTAATGCCAGTCCCGCCAGCCCTACTACCACAAGCAAAATACTCTTTTTCAAACTGCCGACTGTGGAGGTTGCCAGTTGCTCTGCGATGCTTTGGTTTTTTGGCCCTTCTTTTCGGGCTATTTGCACCGTCAGCCATATCAGGGCCGCAAATATCACTAATAGGCCTATCCCTTCAAGCCGTGACAATGATAAATTCTTCAGAACAGGCCATAACAAAAGTGCAACTAACATCATCACAGGCATTTCACGTCGAAGCACGGTCAATTGCACCTTTATTGGACGAATTAAGGCACACAGACCACCTACAAGGGCCAGATTGGCAATGTTTGAGCCATAAACGTTGCCGATGGCTAAATCTCCTCCACCAGCCTCACGAAAAACGGCAGCAATGCTTGCCGCAACCTCCGGAGCCGATGTTCCCATAGCTACTACTGTAAGCCCCACAACAAGATGGCTGACCCCTAACCGCTCGGCAAGTCCTACCGCACCGCCTACCAGAAACTCCGCACACTTCCAGAGTATAACCAGCCCACCGACCAAAAATATGACCGCACGGAATATATTCATCTAAAAAAGCATAAGTTAAACCGGTTATTATTTCAAACTATAATTGCAGAAGGTATGTTTTTCATAGTTTTATGTCGGCCGGAACGTCTATTGATGAAAAACGCCGGTTATACTTTTCCAACAACCAGGCATGCATTATGACCGCCGAATCCGAGGGAATTGCTCAAAGCAATATCCACCTTGCACTCTCGGGCCTCAAGAGCAACATAATCCATTTTCAGGTCGCATAGAGGGTCCTGGTTCTCGAGATTGATAGTAGGGGGGATAACAGAATCGGAAATAACCTTGCAGCATACCAAAAGTTCAATCGCCCCGGTTGCTCCGAGAGAATGCCCCAGACAGCTCTTCGTCGAACTGACAAGAAGTTTATACGCATGGCTGCCGAAGGCATTCTTTATAGCGATGCTTTCAGCCACGTCATTTAGCTGGGTACCTGTACCGTGAGCATTGATATAGTTGACTCTTTCCTGTTCCACGCCGCCGTCGGCCATTGCCAGTTCCATTGCCTTTGCCGCCCCTGCACCGTCCGGCATGGGGGCGGTTATGTGGTGACCGTCGTCGGTGGCTCCGTACCCGAGAAGTTCGGCGTATATTTGTGCTCCGCGCTGTTTAGCATGCTCGTATTCTTCCAGAATCAGGATGCCGGCGCCTTCGCTCAGCACAAAGCCGTCTCTGTCCTTGTCAAAGGGCCTCGATGCAGCCGCCGGGTCGTTATTACGAACGCTCAGAGACCTTGCCGCGCAAAAAGATGCCAGAGCTATAGGTGTCAGGGCCGCCTCGGCACCGCCGGTTATCATTATATCACTTCGACCGGATACGATATTACTGAACGCTTCGCCGATAGCGTGGCTCCCGGAAGCACAGGCGCTCATTACGCCAATATTAGGACCGCGAAGACCATAAGCGATTGCAATATTACCGCTGGCTGCATTACCCATAAGTCGAGGTACACAAAAAGGGGAGACCTTTCGCGGGCCTTTGTTCAAAAGACGGATATGCTGATCTTCGATTTCCTTGATACCGCCTATCCCCGTACCTACAATGGACCCTGCCCTGTACGGGTCTTCTCTGGAAAAATCAAGACCGCTGTCTTTGACCGCCTGGCCCGCCGCCGCAACTGCGAACTGGGTAAAGCGGTCCATTCGTTTACCTTCCCGCTGGTCAATATATCTGGTTACATCGAAGTCCTTTATCTCACCACCGAACTTTACGGGATGTTCACTCGCATCGAATGACTCTATCAGGGAAACGCCGCTTTGACCCTCGCAAAGAGCGTTAAACAAACCGTCCGCACTCTCGGCCAAGGCCGTAATACAACCCAGACCAGTAATAGCAACTCTACGCTTATTCATTTTTATTATAAACTGCTAAACTGTTTGCTATTCTTGGTTCTTGGATTGTATGACTTTGGCAATGTAATCTATTGCCGCGCCAACTGTCTGAATCTTTTCAGCCTCTTCATCCGGAATACTTGTGTCGAACTCATCTTCGAATTCCATTACCAGTTCCACGGTGTCGAGCGAGTCGGCGTTCAAATCGTTAATAAATGAGGTCTCACGCGTAATCTCGGACTTCTCAGTCCCCATTTGCTCACATATTATCTCGATTACCTTCTCTTCGATTGCCTTTATATCGACTTCGTCAGCACTCACTTATATTTCTCCTTTAATCAAACAAAAATTTATTTGATGACTTTTGATTATTATTCCATAATTGCTGTTTGGCCGGTATATTACATATAAAATCACCCACTCACAAATATTTTTTTTATTTTTTTTACATCCGCTCACATCGCCATTCCCCCGTCGACGCAGATTACCTGCCCCGTAATATATCCCGCTTCATCGCTCGCCAGGAACGCAACCGCCTCGGCCACATCCTCGACTGTGCCGAAACGGCGCAATGGTATCACCTGTTTGGCGGCTTCTTTAACCGGCTCAGGCAGTTTATCCGTCATTTCCGTGATAATAAAGCCGGGTGCGATGCAATTGGCTGTTACGTTCTTTCTTGCCAGTTCACGGGCCACTGTCTTGGTCAGCCCTATAAGGCCGGCCTTGCTCGCCGCATAGTTGCCCTGACCGGCGTTACCAATCACCCCTGAAACCGAGCTAAGGCTGATTATTCTGCCGAATTTGTTTCTCATCATCGATTTTCCCGCCACGCGCATCGCCACAAAGGCCGCACGGAGATTAACCTCGATTACTTTGTCGAATTCTTCATCACTCATTCGTATAAGCAGATTGTCCCGTGTAATGCCCGCATTATTGACCAGAATGCCTATTCCATTGTACTCAGAAGCCAGAGACTCCAGAGTTTCGGTAAATTTAGCCGTATCTGTTATATCCACACACCGCGTTACACAGCTGAAGCCCGTTTCTTTGACTATTGTTTCCAGCTCACCAAGCTGTTCGGAGTTTATATCCAGGCCCGCCACTATACGCCCCTGTTTGAGCAGTTCTAAAACTATTGCCCTGCCTATTCCTCTCGCCGCCCCTGTTACCACTGCAAGCCGTTTTTCCGACATCTTTTAACCTCCATTTTGTGTTTCTGACAAAGCTTTTATACTTTCAAGACTGCTTACGTTCACGACTTTTGTTTTTCTACTGATTCTTCGCATAAGTCCGGTCAAAACTCTTCCTGGCCCTATCTCGTAAAATTTTTCTGCTCCGTCGGCCAAAAGTCTCTCCATACATTTTTGCCAAAGCAGCGGACTGGTCAACTGTTTTACCAGACCCTCTGCAATTTTTCCACTACTCTCGTAATAATCACCGTCAATATTTGAGATAATCCGAATGTTTGAAGGCTCCGAAATCCTGCAATTGCCCAGTGCCTCACCAAGGGCCTCTGCCGCGCTGTTCATCATTTCAGTATGAAAAGCCCCCGCAACTTCAAGCCGCACAGCCTTCATAGCCCCATATTTTTCCACCAGCTTTTCCGCTCTGGTGCAGGCCGTTTTACTGCCGCTTACCACAATCTGACCCGGGCAGTTAAAATTCACCGCTCTCAAGATTTCACCTTCACCGGCCTCCTCGCAAAGCTGCTCCACCTTCTCATCTTCAAGGCCTATAATACCCACCATACCGCCTTCTGTCGCATCGGCGGCCGCCTGCATAGCCTCTCCGCGCTTCTGCACAAGACCGATACCGTCCTCAAAACTGATAACACCCGCTGCATATAGCGCTGTATATTCCCCTAAGCTAAGACCGGCCGTTACATCCGCTTTTATCCCGCTCGTTGCCGCCTCTGTCCTGAGAACCTCAAGTATGGCCGCCGATGTTGCAAAAATCGCAGGCTGGGATATTTTTGTCGTATTTAATTTTTCCGCTGGGCCCCTGAAGCAGATATCACAAAGGTCATATCCGACAACATCATTTGCTTTTTCGAAAATCTCTGCCGCCGCCGGATACGCCTCGGCAATATCGGCCCCCATTCCAAATACCTGGGCGCCCTGGCCGGGAAACAAAAAAGCAGTTTTCATTGTATGCATCCTTACATATACACCGCTTTTCAAAATTCTATCACATTTGCACCCCAGGTCAAACCTGCTCCGAAAGCTACGAAAACAACAATATCCCCTCGCTTTATTTTTCCCTTCCGAACGCAGTCATCAAAAGCCATCGGCACCGAAGCCGCCGAAGTATTGCCGTATTCATCTATATTAATAAAGACTTTTTCGCTGGGAAGTTTCAGCCGTTTTGCGGCAGACTCGATTATCCTCGCATTCATCTGATGTGAAATAACCATTCCAATGTCGTCAACCTTTATATTGCAGTGTTCGATACACTCGGTAACTGATTCGACTATTCGACGAACAGCCTGCTGATAAACCTCTCTGCCCTTGATTTGCATATATATCTTTTTCGGGTCGTCCAGCTTTTTGTCGGCCGGGTAAAGGGAACCATAAGCCTGGCAGTTCAATGCCTCCCAGCGGCTGCCGTCGGAGTGCATGGTGCTGTAAAGCACCCCTTTACGGCCGTCGGCGCTGCGTTCGAGCACTACCGCTCCGGCGCCGTCACCGAAAAGAATACAGCTTGTCCGGTCGCTCCAGTCGGTTATTTTTGTCAGGGTTTCGGCTCCTATTATAAGGGCATTGTTAATCCGTCCGCTCTCTAAGAACTGCTGTGCGATGGATACCCCGTAAACAAATCCGCTGCACGCCGCCGCCAAATCGAACACCCACGCCTTTCTGGCCTTTATGGCCCGCTGAACGAAACTTGCCGTCGATGGAAAAACCATTTCCGGCGTAATAGTTGCCACGATAATAAGCTCAACTTTGTCGCCGTCGAGTTGAGCCTCCGCCAAGGCCCTCTTGGCCGCTTCTGTTGCCAAAAAGGCTGTTGTTTCTTTGTCCGTCGTAATATGTCGGACCTTAATACCGGTACGGGTGGTTATCCACTCGTCGGTCGTGTCAACCATTTTGGCAAGGTCTTCATTTGTTAATAATTTCGCCGGTACAAAGGATCCGTGTCCGGCTATAACAGCCCGATACTTCGGATGGGCCTGCTTAACTTCCTTGTTCATCGTTCGTCCTTACACTTGTTTCTGCTAAATACTCCACTATCTTATCGTTGATTCGTTCCGTATAGTATTTTTTAGAGGCCATTATGGCGTTTCTTATGGTTCTGCTCTGACTTGAACCGTGACATATCAGTGCCGTCCCGTTAACGCCGAGAAGCGGGGCCCCCCCGTATTCATTATAATCATACTTTCTGTAAATTCGTTTCATCACCGGTTTAAATTTCATCGCAAGACGAAGTTTCTCCTGAAGCAGTTCGTGCTTTATCGCCTTAAAAAGCCCGTAAATAAGCCCTTCCGTAAGCTTCAGAATCACATTACCCACGAATCCTTCACAAACCGCAACGTCACAGGTCCCTTTGAAGATGTCCCTGCCCTCGATATTACCGATAAAATTCAGATTGGGATCGCTTTTCATCAGTTCACGTGTCTTTTTAACAACCTCATTTCCCTTTGCGTCCTCAGAGCCGATACTCATCAGCCCCACGCGCGGCTCGGAAATTCCAAGAAGGTATCGTGAAAACAAACTCGACATCACCGCATACTGATAAAGATTTATAGGCTTGCAGGCGATATTGGCCCCGACATCGCATATTGTCACAGGCCCCTCGAACGTGGGGAAAACAACCGCAATTCCCGGCCGAATAACGCCATCAAGATTTCGCATCCGCATTTGGCACGCCGCAACACAGGCACCCGTATTGCCTGCTGAAATCACCGCATCAGCGCGACCAAGCTTTGCCATCTTCGTCATAACCGAAATCGAGCTTTTTGGCTTCTTCCGAAGGCTCTCTACAGGTATCTCATTCATACCTATAACATCCGGAGCATTAACTAAGCTAAGAGCCCCCTCACGAGACTTCTGAGACGGCAGCAGGGGTTCTATAACTTCCGTCGGGCCGACAAGGATTAACTCATCGTCTTCACTCAAAAGTTCGATTGACTCCAGCGCACCGGAGACGATTTCTTCTGGTGCGTTATCGCCTCCCATTGCATCGATTGCGATTCGCATTCTGTTGATGCCCTATGAAGATTCTTTACCGAGTTTCAGTGTTATTTTAGGATTGACATAGCCGCAGTTGCTGCACGCTGCATGCGGCAGCTTTGCATGGTCGCATTTCTCACAAACAGAATAATTCACAGCCTTCAACCGGTGATGGCTTCTGCGGGTTCGGGTCCTGCTCTTACTGGTCTTTTTTACTGGTAACATTATTTACTGCTCCTGTCTTTCACGCCTTTTAACGCCCGGCTGCTGCAAATTGTAATTATGGACATACGTTACAGCCGAATCTATTGCCAAACTTAGGTTGAAAAAAATGCTTAAATAGCTAAATACCTCCCCCTTGTCAAGGGATTTTTGACACAAATAACCCCTTCACACCCCCAAAACCGCTTTTTCTGATTTTTTTTCCGCTTCTTGTCTGTCTTATTCATCCATACGCTGTAAAAAACATCCTCGCAGCTTCATTCCTCCGCAGCCGATCTGAAATCTAAATAAATCCTTGTGGTTTTATCAACAGATTGACTATATTCGCGGTATTTCCCTTTGGCCTTTCCGCGGTGCTTATTGGTATTTTATTAGAAAACAACTGTGGCACAATAAATCTATCAAAAACCAGCACGAAAAAGGCATGATTAAATTACCAAACCAACTCGCCTCAGCCAGGCAGCTAAGACCCGATACCATCTGGCCAGAACGTAAGTAACACCAACATTTCTATTCTTTTTTCATAATAATCTTATCGAACTGGCCATTTTGGATTAAGCGAGTGTACTACAAATCTAATCTTGATACAAATTTCTCCGCGTTAATCCTAACATCATCTTCACCAATTTGGTCAAAGGGATTTTCAAGATGGTCCTGAATACTATCAAGGCTTACAAGAACAAGTGTAAATAAAACCGGCATTATATAAGCCAGTTCCCTTGCGAATTCTTCTGATATTTTTGCAAAATAAGGACCGTACAAAATCGGCAATATGCAGATAAAGACTTTGCTGTAAGTCCTTAGGGTACGAGGTGTTCGATATTGGTAGATGTGCTTTATATTTTCAAATGCAATAATTATCTTGCTCAAAAACTGGTTACACCTTGAGACTTCACCGCTGGAAAGGCCTTTCTTCCTAAAGCCCTTGACATAAGTGGATAACTTTGAAAAAACTCTGTAAACATCCTTTTCTTTTTCATTCATTTGTCCCACAGGAACAGAAAACAATTCACGGCAGGCTGATAAAAGCTCTGAAAGCAGCCTTTTAATCTCGATCTGGATTTGGTCATCAGATTCTTCAAGCCAATCGCGTGCCGCGAAAAATATCGCTCTGCTGTGAGCTTTGATAACGCCGTATTCCCGTAAGGCGCTTTCTCTTCGTTTATAAGCGCCACTAATGGAAAATACTATTGGAAATACTATGGCTGTTCCAATTAGTGAAAGTGGAAAATCGGCTGTAAATTCATACCTGCGACAAAGATAAGTTGATACAACAGCCAGAAAGATTATCACAATTGCTCGAAAACTCAGAAACAAGTAGATATTTTTAAAAAAATTCATGGAAAAAACCTTTATATTCTACTTTTTTTGAAATCTCCTTTACGGATTCATTTTAGTATCGAAACCTTTCCCTGATAACTATATCATTTTGAATCATGAAATCAACTGTTGTTCAATAAAAAGTAGATAAATGATTCCTGGTGTTTCAATTTTACGGTCGATTTTTTATTCAGCTTCAGTTATTATCTGGCAATCTTGGACAAAATCAGCACAAATCATGTAAAATGAAATGATGTTTGCGAAAACAAAAAAAACAAAGCTGTCTGAGTGGAATCTCCAGTGGGAGGACCTGCGTGATACTTCCGTTCTGGGCCTGATAGCTTCGAATATGGTCATTCTCGTCTGGGCATTGATCGAGAAGTGGGACCTGATGTTTCTCATGTGGGTCTATTTGGCTCAGAGTCTTATCATTGGCTTCTTTTGGTTCTTCACTATCGTAACTTACAAAAATGCCTACAAAAAATATACCAAAGACCCATCTGAGTTGCCGAATAGACTAAAAGCTTTTTCGAGACTGGGTGTCGGTTTATGCTTCCTCTTCCATTTTGGCTTTTTTCATCTTGGGTACATTATCTTTCTTTTCTCGCTTACCCGCTTCACAAAAAAGACTTTAGAGTTCCCTGTAACTGCATTTGCAATTTTCGCCGGGCTTTTCTTTATAAATCAGCTCATCCTCACTGTCAGGTTCGCCAGAAAATCGGTGCACAAGCCGGCAAATATAGCAATACTCATGGGCTTTCCATACGCACGCATCATACCAATGCACTTTACGATTATCCTCGGTAGATTCGCATTTGTAGAAGGATTCAATCCTCAGTTGTCCTTGTTAATTTTTTTAGCGTTGAAAACGATAGCCGATGTGATTATGCACATACAGCAGAAGAAAGGTTTTGCCGATGAGCCTCCAAGCGCCAATGTTGTCCCGCACATTATAACTACACCCAAAAGCGACCAGGCCGTATTGCCCGGCGGTAAAGTGATTTCGCTCAAAGGCAAAGATGAACTGGCAAAAAAGCTCAAATCAGTTGAAAACCTCCCCCCTGAAGTTCGCACTCTCGTTTATAAAAAGCTGACAGAAGAAAAAAAACAGAACGAACAAAATCAGGCTAAGGTAAAATGTCAGTGCGGCCGGGCCAATCGTTTCAAGGGTAAAGGTGTTCTCGAATATGCCAAACAGCATTTGAAGCTGATAGGCACAACCACTGGCGGCACGAAGGTACACTATATATGCCCCCAAACTGGCAAAAGATGGATTAGAGAAGGCCACACATTAACCGCATACCCAAACAATTCCCCCCAATCTAAATAACAACAGAACCAGACCAAACATTAAAGATAAGTCAAACCAAAGATTTTGGCGTCCCTGCAACTGAAATACAAAAAACTTTTCCCTGCCACTTTCATAAACAATATTTTCCCAATATTATAACCTCTTTCCTCCCTAAAACAACCCTTTTTAAATTAATTTTCCTCCACAAAACACAACTCTTTCCCTTTTACTCTTTCGACCTTTTACCTCCAGTATTGGCCCTGACCTGAGCGAGCCCATTTTGAGCGCGGAATTTTGTTCAAATGCAAGGCTTGCAGTTCCGGCTGAGCGGAGTCGTACTATTGTACTTCGAGCATCAGCCGGGGCTGTGTAACGCAGCAGTTGAGCGAAAGGCCCGCTCAAAATTGCCTATATTACCAAAGTTACCCATTTTAACATTTCATCCACTCTCCGATGTTGCCCTTGTCTTTGTCATCCCCGAGAAGTTTTTAGCTTGGTGAGCAACAGGGGACAACGCGGGATTTTTGCCCGATTTTGAAAACACACCGCAAATTGTACAGCTTTTTGCATCTTTTTTTTCAATTTTTCTTACTTTTCCTCTTTTTTCCCCTTCTTTCGAAACTTTTTGTCGTTTTTTTTTCAATTTTTTGACGTTTTTGAAAAGGCCACTCCAGTTTTTAGCTCTATATCAAGGGTGCCCAAAATTCCCCCATCCAAAACCACCCTTATTTTTGACCCAAAAATGAAGGTTCTTAAAATCACGACTTGCTGTTATTACCGGCTGTCAGAAATTCCTCAGACAATTAGCGATGTTTTCTATCTTCTTTTAGACAGCAACACCATTTCTCCGTCACCGCTAATAAAACCACCCCAATCTATGAAATTAAAAAGCCGTGACTTGTCAAATCATACTTTTACAAATCACGGCTTGTAGTTCTTTACAGTGCCTAACTCTCTTTATCTTCGGTGGTTACGCCCTCAGCCTCTCCTTCGACGGCCGTAACTTCTTCAGCTGCTTTTTCTTTTGCCTCCTTACGGCCGGCATGGCTCTTACGATGTGCTACTTTAGGCAAACCCAGCAGAGAGTCGCCTTCATTCCACCGTTCTTCTTCTTTGAGTGTTTCAATGCGTTCTGCACGTGTTAAAACGTTACGGTGCCTGCTAAGGGCCCCTTTGATTTTTAATGAAGGGTCAACGGACATCTAACAATTCTCCTGTGTCATTTTATTTTTCTGTTTTTCCTAACTCTCGGCCGTTAAACGACTAATCGTCGAATTTTCGGCCATACGCATCCTGAAAAGGTTTTGTTCCGAATGTTTCATAACCCGTCGGCGCCTTATAATCGGCTCCTATCTCGATTATTCTTTCTCTGGCCTCGTAGCCGTCGGTCCCAAACCTTCCCGGATTTTCATATTTTTCAACGGTTCTCAAAAAATACGACTCATCAATTTTTACTATTTCCGTTTGTATCCCATTGTTGGCAAAGTACTTCTGAACCGGCACAAGGTCGATTCGTCGAGGATACTCAGTTATCACAATATTATTATTACCTTTAGGCTTAACCGGTTCAGATTCTTCTGCAGAACTCGATACAGCCGTCGTAATCTGCTCAGGCACCTCAGCAGTTGTCATCTGCTCAACAGCTTGCGGCCGGCTTTTCGCGGTTATTGACGCCAAATCCGTTGTTTTTCCAGAAATCTGTCCCAGCCGATATATCAGAAAAATCAGCAGAGTCAGGCCAAGAGCCAACAAAATCGTAATCTGATACGGCAGCGAAAATTCAACTCTGCCGGCGTTTAACTGTACAATTCTCGGCTTTCTTGGCCAGGCGGCCGAAGGCATCACAGTTCTTTTATCTTTGTCGGGTTTTTCCGGCTGCTCCGAAAGTTTACTATCACGAGGAGTAACCTGAGCGTCACGAATGACCTCATAGAGCGACATTTTTTTGCGATTCCGTGCCATAACTAAACCAACTTAATATTTTTCAAGATGTTCAGCAGGCAACGATTCTATCCCATCGTCAGCATTTTAGCAATAAAAAGCCCGACCAGCTAAAAAATCGTGCTTTATTCTTACAACATTTTAATTTGTAATTCAACAGTAAACTATATTTTTGAAAGTCTGAACAACAAAATTTATGTCAAATACCTGCACAAATACAGGTTAAAAACATGCGTTCTTGTTCCTTTTCGAGTAATTTCTGTGTAATATTTTTTAAAAAGCGTGAGCTTTCGTGTGTAAATTTGCGTTCCGGGCTCTTCGCTTGGTGTGTGTTTTCGTGTATTGGGGATTTTAAGTACCCTGATTTTTGACTCAAAAATCAGGGTGGTTTTGTGTGGGGGAATTTTGGGTACCCTTATTTTTTGGCTAAAATCAAGGGTGGGCATTTTAGAAACGTCCAAAAAACGAAAAAAAAACGACAAAAAGTTTTTAAAAAAGGGTAAAAAAGAAAGAAAAATTGAAAAAAAAGATGCAAAAAGATGTGCTTTATTGTGTGGCGAACTTCAATTTGTGCATTGGTGTTGAAATGGGTAAGATTTTGCAGGGCAAAATTGGGCTGTCAAAATGAGAGTGTTTAAAATGTTAAAATGGGTAAAATAGCTTGAGCCACAAAGACACAAGGGCACGAAGAAATAATTAAAGATAGATTGGATTTCGCGGATTGGGCGGATTTTTTAAAAAGACAGAAATAAAAAAGATTGTATCCCGCGGAGAAACTATGAAAGCCAGGTCTCCCGCTGGTTACTTATAGCGGATATAATTTCCGCGACGAGCTTGACCATAGTGGCTGGCTCAATATTTGAAGTCAACCTAACAAGGAGACCTGACAATGAATATTTTAGCAATGGATTTGGCAAAGAGCAATACCGTGGTTTGTTTTTATGATTCCGAAAAAAGTAAAGGTGTTTATCGAAAGATAAAGACCCTGCCGCAACAGATTCACGATACAATCGTAGAATACGGTCCGGAACGTGCGGTATTTGAGATATGCTCGATAGCCGGGTGGGTCTATGATATAGCTTCTGTTCTGGTTAATGAAGTAGAGGTGGCGGATGTGAATGGTCAGGCGTGGCGCTGGAAGAATGTAAAGAGCAAGACAGACCGCAAGGATGCTTTGAAGCTTGCACAGTTGTCATCAATGGGTCAGTTGAACTGTGTTCATATACCCAAAAAGGAGGTTCGTCAGAAGCGGTCACTGATAACTTTCCGACAGAGCCTTGTGGGCAGACGGACACAGATAAAGAACAGCATACATTCGATACTGGATAAGGAAGGGCTTGGGCATGTATTGCCGAAAGGCAAGAAGGGATGGACAAAGCATAATATTAAGATGTTAAGCAATATGTCCAAAAAATTTGAAGATTGTTCTGAGGATTCTACCTGGCGTGGGCAGTTGCATATTGAATTGGCAGAGCTTGAGAGGGTGGGCGAAAAAATTGCTGAGTTAGAAACAAAGCTTGATAAGCTCGCTAAGAATGACAAGCATATAAGATTGCTTAGGACGATAAAAGGCGTTGGTCCGAGGCTGTCGGAGGCGGTGGCAGCATTTTTAGATGAGCCGAACCGATTCAGCAACTGCAAACAGGTTGGCAGTTATGCAGGATTAACACCTAAGCAATACCAGAGTGGTTCAATGGACAGGCAAGGCAGGAT
>Ga0272442_10005573_pt1 | contig 16778 bp, 19 predicted proteins | sample SSMForm2O_FD_200262 | JGI IMG/M metagenome (GOLD analysis project Ga0272442, IMG submission 200262) | Marine sediment archaeal communities from Little Sippewissett salt marsh, Falmouth, MA, United States - SSM-Form-2O | ecosystem: Environmental > Aquatic > Marine > Wetlands > Sediment ... | reverse complement strand
TGCCCTCAATAATTAAGAAGATTTCAAAAATTTTTCTATCAGTTATTTCAAGAGTGCTTATAATATTAGGCTTTTTTCTTTGCATTGTTGCTCCAACAATGCATTCTACAGCTGAGCAAGCTCCGCATGATTTCGCTGTTACCGGAATAATTATGATACTTTTAGGAATTTTCCTTTGGATAATAATTGCTCAATGGAATCGAAGAAATCAGCAAGCCAGTTGAAAAACTCCTACGGCTTCACCGGTGAAAGCCAATTCGGCGAAGCGGATGACCTTATCTACCTTAGAGCCAGATACTACAGCCCATCAATAGGAAGGTTTATTTCAAGAGACCCGATTCTGGAGCCAATGCAAATAGGAGATAATTTTGTATGGGTTTTACCTGCCTTGATTTCGCATTCTCAATCTCTGAATACATATGTGTACTGCCAGAATAATCCGGTGAATCATACAGATCCTACTGGAGAAATGGCTATCATTGTAATTGGTATTATTGGGTTTGTAATAGGGATTGTTATACCAGTGGGAGGATGTTTAGAATAAAGGGGACGGTTCTATTTAATACTATCTAATACCATTTAGCAGTTAGGGCAGATCTTTGAAAAAATCTATATAATATTATTAGAGGATTGAATATAGTTTTATTTAGGTGTATAATCATGTGTATAATTTATACAGGAGGTATTACACATGAAAAGATTTAATATAACTTTACCTGATAATTTGGCTGAAAAAATAAAAGATGTTCCCAACAAGAGTAGCCTTATTACTGAAGCTCTCCAAGCAAAACTAAAGGAAATTACAAAAAAGAAGTTAAATATACTTTTAATAGAAGGATACAAAGCAACAAAAAGAGAGGATAAAACGGTAAACAACGAATGGGATAAAATAACTCTTAAGGGATGGAAATAAATGCCATTCCCCAAAAGAGGTGAAATTTATCTTGTTTCTTTAAATCCTACAGCCGGAGCAGAAATCGGCAAAACCAGACCGGCGGTCATAATATCTAATGACCAAAATAATGAGTTTGCTGATACAGTGGCTGTCCTTCCTATCACTTCTAAAACAACAAAAATCTATCCGTTTGAGGTTTTTCTCAGTAAGGAAGAGTCAGGATTGCCAAAAGATTCCAAAATAAAATGCAATCAGATCAGAACCATAGATAAAACAAGACTGAACAAATATTTGGCAACCGTTACCGCCGAAAAGTTAAAAGACACGGAAGGAGCTCTTTTGCTGCATTTGGGGATAACCGATTTTCCGTATTTAGAAATTCCATTTTAATACAATGAAGAGCTGCCAAACAGAAGGCGACAGGGTTGGGGTTAGACCCGTTAGAAGTGTTTACTTCTTTACGGGTTTAGGATAGGAATCGGCTCTTAAAAAGGAACGGTATAACTCCTACATAATTTGACAGATATAAATGCGTAGCCTTATAATCTCCACGTAGAAAAGCAAAAAGGATATGAATCTATAATTGAGACGGAGACAAGATGAAAAAACTTAATGAGATAGAAAATATTTTGTCAAAATACAAGGAAGAAATAAGAAAAAAGTTCAAGGTAAAAGAAATAGGGCTTTTTGGTTCTTATTTAACCGGCAGGCAGAAAAAGGGCAGTGACATTGATGTTTTAGTTGATTTTGAAGAATTTGCCGACCTTTTTCATCTTGTTGGGCTTGGGCTGTTTCTTGAAGAAAAACTTGGGCAAAAAGTAGATGTCGTGCCGAAAAGAGCATTAAGAGAAGAGCTTAAAGAATCGATATTAAAAGAGGCTATTTCTGTATGAAAAGGAATTGTGAGATTTATCTAAAAGATATCCTTACTGCTATGGAAAATATTGAAGAATTTGTTAAAGGCATTAACTACGATGGATTTATAAGAGACGATAAAACCATGAGTGCTGTTATAAGAAAATTTGAAATTATAGGAGAAGCTACAAAACAGATTTCTGATGATATACGGCAAAAGCATCCGGAAATTCCTTGGAAAGAAATGGCGGGAATGAGAGATAGGCTAATCCATTTCTACTCAGGTGTAGATTATAATCTAGTTTGGGAAACCATTAATAAAAGAATACCTGACGTTAAACCATTGATTAGGAAAATTTTAAAAAAAGACTAGGACATTTTGAAAATCAATTGCCCTGCAATATGTGGCTATTAGTGAATGATTCGTATCATAGACACTCATATATTCGACCGCAAAAAAACCGGCTGACAATACACGGCTGAATACCACTCAATTTAATCTTTATCTAAATCTTCAGATGTGATATAATTCCGTCCGTTTTGTGATATATGATAAAAGGAGATACTGGAATGTTTGACGCAGAAATGTTGCTTTTTTCAGGCAATGCCAACAAAAAATTGGCCGAAGAAATAGCGCAGTATTTGGACACATCTCTTTCCCCCATGGAGATAACCAATTTTGTGGACGGGGAGATATTTTTAAAAATTCTCGAGAATGTCCGCGGAACGGATGCTTTCATAATTCAGCCGACTTGTCCGCCGGTCAATGACAATATTATGGAACTTCTGCTTATCATGGACGCTTTGAAAAGAGCGTCCGCAAGAAGAATAACCGCAGTCATTCCTTACTACGGATATGCAAGGCAGGACAGAAAAACAGAGCCGCGCGTTCCGATTTCCGCTAAAGTCATAGCGAATCTGTTAACAGTTGCGGGCGCAAGCAGAGTGCTTGTGATAGATTTGCATGTGGGGCAGATTCAGGGATTTTTCGATATTCCGGTTGACCATCTCTTTGCGGCCCCCATAATGATAGATTACATAAAAAAGAAACGGTTGGCGAATTTGACCGTCGTTTCTCCCGACCCGGGCGGCGTAGAAAGAGCAAGAGCTTTTGCAAAAAGGTTGGAGGCTTCTTTAGCTATTATTGATAAAAGAAGGCCCGAAAGAAACGTTGCGGAATTAATGCATATCGTAGGAGAAATAGAAGGAAGAAATGTTGTTATAGTCGACGACATGATAGATACCGGCGGAACGATTATCCAGGCCGCCGAAGCCATCAAAAAAGGCGGCGCAAAAGACGTTTACGTTTGCAGCACTCACGGCGTGTTTTCAAAAGATTGCCTCAATCGGATGCAAAAATCTATTTTGAAAGAAATTATCGTCACAAACACCATTCCTCAAAAAGCAAACGAATACAACAAAATACAGGTTCTTTCTATAGCGCCTTTGCTCGGCGAAGCTATAAAGAGAATACACAACGAGAGTTCCGTGAGTTCTCTCTTCGTATAATATTTAGGGGGTAAATCTTAATGAAAAAAATCGACCTTGACGTTCAGGAACGAAAAGAAAAAGGCAAGCAGGAAATAGGAAGATTAAGAAGAGCGGGTTTTGTCCCGGGAATTATTTACGGTGAAAATATCAAGGAGATTCCCGTTAAAGTGCAGATGACAAGGCTCATTCATTTTTTGCATGCGATAGGCGACGGCAACGTGCTGACCAATTTAAAAATAAAGGGAGAAAAAGGAATATCGGAACAACTCGTTCTTATAAAGGACACGCAATATGACCCTGTAAGCGATAATGTTACCCACTTGGATTTCCAGAGAGTTTCGTTGACAAAGAAAGTAATTTCAGAAGTAAGAATAATATTAAAAGGCGAGCCCGAAGGCGTCAAGGCGGGCGGTATGTTAGACCACTCTTTAAGAATGGTCGAAGTAGAATGTCTGCCGAAAGACATGCCCGAACGCATAGAAATAGATATTTCATCTTTAAAGATTCACGATTCTATTCACGTAAAAGACCTTTCCCTTCCGCCGGATGTGGAAGTGATCACCGAACCCGAAAGAAGCGTCCTTTCGATACTGCCTCCCAGAAAGATAGAAATAGAAGAAGAAGCTATCAAGCCGGAAGGCGAACCCGAAGTTATCGGCGAAAAAGGCAAGGAAGAAGGCGAAATCACCGAAGAGGGCAAGGAAGGAAAAGAAGGCAAAGAGGGTAAGAAGGAAAAGGAAGAACCTGCGGCTCAGGATAAAGAAAAGAAAGAAGAACCTAAGAAGAAAGAAGAGCACAAGAAAGAAGAAGAGAAGAAAGGAAAGTAAGCCCGTTTTGATATTTATCAGTACGCCAAAAACCCTTGCGTTGTTCAATCGGCGGCGCGGGGGTTTGTTTTAAAGGTTGGTGCGGGGGGTGAAATGCAATTGGTAGTCGGATTGGGCAATCCCGGCAAAGAATATAAGTATACAAGGCATAACGCGGGCTTTATGGTTGTCGATGCTTTGGCGAAAAAATTGTCCGCCCGGTTTAAAAGAAAACGAAATTATTTTTTAGCAACGGCAAATATCGGCGGCAAAGCCGTAATAATCGCAAAACCCGGAACATTCGTGAATTTATCCGGTAAAGCGGTAAAAAAAATAGCAACCGACTTAGGAATAAAAACTGACAAAATACTCGCTATTCACGATGACGCGGATTTATCTTTGGGGACTTTGAAAATTAAAAAAGGCGGCGGCCATGGCGGACATAACGGCGTGGCATCTATTATCGATGAGTTGAATGCAAAAGATTTTTCAAGAATTAGAATAGGCATCGGAAGAGATAATAAAGATTTGAAAGATTATGTGTTAAGCGAATTTTCCGCTTCAGAAAAGAAAGTCATCGGCAAAACGATAGATTTATCTTTAGACGCGATATCCGTAGTTGTAAAAAAAGGCATCAATGAAGCGATGCAGATCTTCAACAGTACAAAAGAAAAAGATTTAACACGGAAATAAGTTGAAATATGTGGAAATATGGTAGATATATTTAGCAAAAACAATTTATTTCAATCTATTTCTATGCATTTCTATTGTATTTCTATATAATCTTTAATATCAAAACAAGGAGGTAGTTCAGATGCTATTATTGTCGTCTCTTTTTGCGGGTGTTTTGGCTTTAGTGATAGTAGTGCTTCTCACGCTGAATATTTTAAGAAAGTCCAGCGGAGACGAGAACATGAAAAGTATCTCTCTTATGATACAGGACGGAGCCAGGACTTTTCTTAAGAGAGAATATAAAACGGTTGCTTTCGTAGTAGTTGCCATAGCGATTGTTTTTTCCGTTATGCCTTTTATAAATCCCGCTATCGGCATTGAAATAAATAAAAATACCGCAATTGCTTTTGTGACCGGCGCAGTATGTTCGGCATTGGCAGGTTATATCGGAATGAGCATTGCAACCAGAACCAATGCAAAAACAACCGAAGCGGCAAAAGGCGGACTAAAGCCCGCGCTCCAGATTTCGTTTTCCGGCGGCGCGGTTATGGGGCTGACCGTAGTCGGCATAGGTTTGTTAGGTCTTTTTGCTGTTTATAAAATCGTCGGCGGAAATATATCTGCGGTAAACGGATATGCTATGGGCGCATCCCTGCTTGCCTTATTTGCGCGCTCTGGCGGAGGAATATATACCAAAGGCGCGGATATGGGCGCTGACCTCGTGGGCAAGGTGGAAGCCGGCATACCTGAAGACGACCCGCGAAATCCCGCAGTCATTGCGGATAACGTCGGAGATAACGTCGGCGACATCGCAGGAATGGGCGCCGACCTTTTAGAATCTTATGTAGAAGCAATAATAGCAACTATTGCTATAGGATATACCATATCAGTAGCCGGCGATATCACTAAAAATATAATATTTTTGCCCTTTGCTATCGCGGCCTGGGGAATAGTTTCTTCCATCATCGGAATACTTTGGGTAAGATTCGGTCCCGTCAGCAAAGCCCAGCAGGCAATGAACATCGGAGTATATGTCGCTAATATCGTTATGGCAGCAGGTTCTTATTTCATAATTAAACAAGCGGGCATAATATACGGAACTTATAATGCCATGGGACCGTTCTGGGCTATGATCGCGGGACTGGTGACAGGCATTATTATTGCCGCAGTCAGCGAATATTACAGTTCATCAAGTTACAGCCCCGTAAAAAATTTAGCCGAATCCGCGCAAAGCGGTCCCGCAGTTGTGGTAGTCGGCGGGTTATCGATAGGGATGGTATCATCTCTTATCCCGGTTGTTTGTATAGCCGCCGCTACGATATTGGGCTATAAAGTTGCGGGAATGTACGGCATAGCAATCGGCGCTTTAGGGATGCTTTCCACTTTGGGAATTACGCTTGCAGTCGATTCTTACGGTCCGGTTGCCGACAATGCGGGCGGAATTGCCGAAATGACGCAGCAGAAAAAAGAGGTGAGGGAAATTACCGACCAACTTGATGCCGTAGGCAATACCACAGCGGCAATAGGCAAGGGATTTGCCATCGGCTCGGCCGCTTTTTCGGCGCTGGGACTTATTACGGCATATATTGCGACACTGATTCATTTTGCCGAAACTCCGATAGTTTTGAATTTAGCAGACCCGAAACTACTTTCCGGCATATTAGTTGGCGGCATGATTCCTTTCGTATTCTCTTCGTTTCTTGCGGGCGGAGTAGGCAGGATTGCCAATAAAATAATCGACGAAGTCCGAAGACAGTTCAGAGAAATAACAGGATTAATGGAAGGAAAAGCAAAACCGGATTCTTCGCTTTGCGTGGACATTGCAACCAAAGGCGCGCTTCATGCCATGATGGGGCCGGGAATTATGATAATAGTTGCGCCCGTGGCGGTAGGGTTCTTCTTAGGCCCTCTTGCTCTGGGCGGGTTTTTAATCGGTGCGCTTTGTACAGGGCTGCCTTTGGCTATCCAGATGGCGAATTCCGGCGCCGCGTTGGATAATGCAAAAAAATACATCGAAGCAGGAAATTTCGGAGGCAAAGGAACATTAGCGCACAAAGCCGCGGTTGTAGGCGATACCGTAGGCGACCCATTAAAAGATACGATGGGACCGTCTATTAATATATTGATAAAACTGATGTCCGTCATATCTTTGGTGCTTGCGCCGTTATTTGCGAAACTGTTATGAATTTAAAATTAAACTGGATATACATAGAAATACAGTAGATATGCATGGAAATACGTGGTAGACAGGCAATCCCCATTGATTCCGATGGAATCAGAATATGGGGATAAGTCCCATCTGTCAGTTTTCGACACCCTTAGAAATTCGTAGAATTTCAAGGACTAATGCCTCTGAAATCTTTCAGATTTCTGGGGGGAAAACTAGGGGGACAATATATCTCAACATATTTCAATATATTTCTATTTATTTCAATTTAAATCTTGAATATGAAAATCGGTATAATCGGTTTGCCAAATGTCGGAAAATCCACGGTGTTCAACGCATTGACCGGCGGTTCCGCGCCCTGTTCCAATTATCCGTTCTGCACGATCGAACCCAACGTAGCGATAGTGGACGTTCCCGATAAAAACTTAGACGAACTGACTTTATTTTCAAAAGCCAAAGAAAAAAAATATACAACAGTAGAATTCGTGGACGTTGCAGGCCTTATCAAAGGCGCATCCAAAGGTGAAGGCTTAGGCAACAAATTTCTCTCCCATATCAGAAACGTCGACGTAATACTTCAGGTCGTAAGATGTTTTCAGGATACTCAAGTGTCCCACTCTTTCGAAGAAATTGACCCGGTAAGAGATATAGACATCATAAACACCGAACTTCTGCTTGCAGACCTCGAAGTAATAACAGGCGCCCTGGGAAAAATGGAAAAAACCGGCGCAAAAGAAAAACATATTCTTGAAAAAATATTAAACCGGTTGAATTTGGGAGAGCAAATAAGAACCATACATCTTACCGACGAAGACAAAGCCGTACTGAAAGGACTGCAGTTATTGACGCTTAAACCCTGTGTTTACCTCGCAAACATCAAAGACGACGAAGACTCTGCCTCGCTCGCCGCCAAACTTAAAGAAAAAGCCCAAAAAGACGCTTGCGCGGCAGTAGAACTGTCCGCAAAACTAAACGAAGAAGTCTCCCATCTGTCCGACGAAAAAGAAAAAGAAGAATATCGCAAAGAGTTCAAAATAGAGGACGGCTTGAAAAAACTCATAAGAATCTGCTATGATAGCTTTGGTTTTATCACTTTTTACACGATAGCGAACGAAAAAGCGTCGTCTTGGGCTATTATGAAAGGAACTACTGCTATAGAATCTGCCGGTAAAATCCATTCGGATATAGAAAAAGGATTTATAAAAGTAGAAGTGATTCCTTTGCCCGAACTCTTAAAATTCGCTTCCTATGAAGAAGCGAAAACAAAAGGCAGGGTAAAGATCGAAGGAAAAGATTATATAGTAAACGACGCTGACGTTCTGTATTTTAAGTTTCATTGATAGACAGGTTATCAAAGGTTAAAAAAGGTTAATAACAGTCCTCCACTAAAAACTGGCGGGACTTGGTTAAAATAGGTTGCAAAAAATTAAATTTAAAAAGTGACCCGTAACCCTTGTTAACTTATATTAACCAATATTAACTTATATTAACGTAGCTAAAATAGCGGAGATAAAAATGCGGAAATATGAAATTGTATTTATTTTTCATCCTGACCTGGAAGAAGACAGACTGAAGAAAAAAACCGAAGATATAGAAAAATATATCGCTTCCAACAAGGGAAAGTCCGGCAAAATCAAAGATACTATCAGGGAAAGACTGCCGTATCCTATAAAGAAATGCATAGAAGGGCAGTATGTAATATTCGATTTTGAAATGTCCCCTGATGGTGTTGCGGAACTAAAGAAAAAATACTTAAAAGACGAAAATATTTTAAGATATACCGTAATTAAAAAATAAGCGTACACGCTAAAAAGGAGGTTAAAGCATGCCAAACTATAACAAAGTTTTTTTAATGGGGAATTTGACCCGAGACCCGGAACTTCGCTTCACCACTTCGGGCGCGCCGGTTACAAATTTAAGACTGGCCATAAATAGAGTGTATACCGATGGCACGGGCGAAAGGAAGGAAGAAGTCTGCTTCCTGACCGTTGTCGTCTGGGGAAAACAAGCCGAAAGCTGCGCCGAATATCTTGCCAAGGGACGCCCCGTATTCGTAGAAGGACGTCTTAGAACGAGAACTATTCCCAGCCAAAACGAAGGAGAAAGAAACAAGACAATGCTTGAAATAATAGCCGACAGAGTCCAATTCTTGGGCGGCAAGCCCAAAGCCCCTTCGTCCGATTTGCCGGAGAGCGAAACACCTTCAACTAAGGAAGATTTATCGGAAGAAGACCATATCGAAGGAAAAGAAGGAAAAGAAGAAAAAGAAGGAAGAGAAGAAATCGCGTAACTATACGTTACAAGGAAAATAAGGAGATAGAAATTGTCCAAAGAATCCATACGAAGAAAGAAAAAAATCCAGGCGGACAGAGATTCGTCCAAGAAACTTCGCGAAATGTTCGCCCGTAAGAAAGTCTGCAAATTCTGTGTGAAGAAAATAAAAGAAGTAGATTATAAAGACACAGCATTACTAAAAACTTTCATGGCAGAAAGCGGCAGAATTCTTCCCCGCAAAAATACAGGCAACTGCCCCAAACACCAGCGCCTTACGGCAAAAACCATCAAAATAGCCCGAAACGCAGGACTGTTGCCGTTTATGAATAGATAAAGAGTAGGAGATAGACGGCAATTATCAATTAGCAATAGACAATCTACAATTGATGAAGTCCCCTCTGTTTAGATTTCCCCGAAATCTTCGGGGAAGAAAACAAGGGGGAGCAATTAACATCTAACGAGTATCGAGAATTAGTCCTGTTTTATAAATCGGCTTGCGCTAACTAAAGGAAGCAAGCTGTATCTCACTACAGCCCGCATGGTGTCATGTCTGGAAATAAACTCAGCAACCGGTGGTGAATATTTATAATAAAGGTCAACAAATGCTTTACCCGCTGTATTGGTAAGTAAAAAACTGTCACGGAATTCTCTCAATAATTTTACATCCTTATCCATAGGCGATCCATAAACCGCAGTTGCGATGAAGCAAGGTTTGTTGTTTCCTCTCGCGCCTTCTTCCTTTTCTTGTACCTTTGGTCCGCCTACATCGTTAATTTCTCCGTTTTCTGAAAGGTCGTCATCTCCTGTTTGTCCGTCAATAAAATGAAGTATAATTTCTGTGCCGGCGTCCTGCTGGCTTATTACTGCGCCGATTCCGCCAAAGTAGGAAAACTCATACCAGTGCTCTGCATGATTATCCGTAGTCGCGCCATATTTATAATATGTAGATATGTCTTCATTCTTTTCGTGCAGGATTATCAACAATGTCGTCATCTGCCCGGGGCTTAGCCCTGTAATCCTGAATCCGAACAATCCGACAGGGAAAGATGCCCAATCGGGCACATTGGCATCCGGCAAGTCCATTGTGGTTATCACGTCTGTTAACTCGGTTCCGGTCTCGGCTATGAGCGTTACAAAGTCTCCGTAAATGTTTTGAAAAGTTGACACATTTGACTGTTGTGAATCGGCAGTGCCGTCACCGTTGCCGTCACCGCCGCCGGGACCTGCGTTTTCGATAATGTCACTGACACCGTCATTATCACTATCCGGGTTAAACGTAGCTGTAATGACAATATCCTCGTCCGTTAATACTACCGTACATCCACCGTTTCCGGAACATCCTCCTCCCGACCAGCCGTCAAAGGCGGAGCCTGGGTCTGCGACCGCAGAAAGGATAATATTTTCATCCGGAAGATAACCTTCCAAGCAGTCAGCCCCGCAGTCTATCCCTGCAGGACTGCTGACTAATGAACCGCTTCCCGTTCCGTCTTTAGCAACTGTCAATACAGGGGCAACTTTTATGTCGCCGCCGAGGTCTATTTGATAACTACCTCCGCCGATAGCTTCGGGAGCGAAAAGTGACAAAACCAGAAAATAACGATTTCCGGTCGACATAAATGCGCCTTCCGACCCGTCAAAAGCGCACAATAATCCTTCTCCGTCATCATCATCATAAGCAATAAGGTTCTGCGTGGCATCACTTGGGTCAAACGGGTCACAGTAAAGAGAAAAAACGGGGTCACTAATATCCGTACCGGACAAATTGGTAGCAGCAACAAGATTTTCGCCGACCGTAGAGTATATAACAATCACCTCATAAGACAGATCAACACCGATACCAGAAAGAGTTGAAGAAGCATTGCAGTTCGGGTCGACATCACCGCTGAAAATCCGGTCGTAAGTCGGTTTACCAATAAGAGAGCCGGATATGCTGTCTTCGGCAAAAACATCATATGCAAAGGAAACGAAGCACATGAAAATAAATACGCATACTGCAAATATTAGTTTACTCGTCATATTTTTCATTTTTACATCCATACAGCAGTCAATCCAAATTATTTAATTGTCGAGGATAAAAATATGGGGCTGTATTCTACAACAATATGCTTTTATTCGCAATTTAACAATCAGCAATTGTCAATTAGCATCTAACAATTAACATTTAGCAATTGTCAACTATCAATTAGCAATTAAAAATTGATTTTATCCAACCAGTTTCAAAATCGCGTAATTCAAATAAGCCGCGAAACTCACCCAGAGGATATACGGGAGCAAAAGCCAGGCGGCAGGTTTAGAAATTCGGGAAAATGCGATAATAGCGGCAAGGATAGCAAGCCAGAGAAAAATAATCTCGATAAATGCCCCGAGCGGACTGCGGAGTCCGAAAAATATAATCGACCAAAGCGTATTCAAAACCAACTGAACGGCAAATATTATCAGCGCAACTTTTTTGCCTTTAGAAACGGGGCTAGTCCAAACCAAAAAAGCCGCAACGCCCATCAGAAGATATAATGTTGTCCATACGGGAGCAAAAACCCAGCCCGGCGGAGTAAACTGCGGCTTGGCAAGTTCCGCATACCAACTTGAAACCGAAGACGCCGTAAAAAACGAACCGATAATCCCCGCCAATTCGCAAATTATAATTGAGATAATTAATTTTAAAAACTTGATGACTTTCATGTAGTATTTGTTGTATTCTTAATATGCCTTTTTGATTTCTTTATTCATCTCTTCTGAACTAATTATTTCATCAGTCACGTCATTCAATCTATCCAATGCCTTCTAATAAACAGCTGTTTCCAAAAGAAACTGCTCAATGTTTTTCGAAATTTTTACCTTCACTTTCCCCCCTCCACATTTTAGATAACGCCACGTAATACAGGTAATATCAATCCTGCCCTGAACCCTACGTGCCTGCCCTGTACTCTATGTAGTACGGGGGTTCAGGGTCTGTGGTCTTCGGTCTAATCTTTATCGTCTAACGTCTATAGTTTAGTCTATCTCCCGCTTCGTCTTATTTGCTATCCATATTAAGGGTTTAAGTCCGCAGCGCGTCATTGTCTTGAGGGATTCTTTGTCACTGATGAAACCGGCAACTTCGGGGCCGTGACGATAGTAGGACCTGACTAACGCTTGACCGGCCTTGTTGGTTAGAAGGTATTCGTCTCTAAACTCAGCAAGGACTCTTATCTTCTCGTGCATCGGGGTACCGTAGGCAGCAGTGGTAACGGGACAGTAACGCACCGGGGTCTTATCCCCGGAGGCGTAATAGGCAGTGTCTTCCTCATCAATATCTTCATCGTTACTAGGCTCATATTCCGTTAAAAATATCTTTAAGTTTCCGTCGTTGTCGCCGAGTGCCAGGTAGCCGTCTCCCGAGTCCCAGGATAAGGAATTAATTCTCTGGCCGTTATCCGTTGAATCATCAAGTGCCAAAGAGCTTCCGTCAAAACTATAAACTTTTAGTGTGTTGTCGATTCTTCCTCCGACGGCAATATATTCGTCTGTGTAAGGAATCCAGGGAGCGGAAAAAATGTAGTCGGTATAATCCACTGAATCAACTAACAATAAAGTAGTTCCATTAAAACTGTAAATCTGCAGTTCATCTAAATTAGTGGGTTCAAAACCCCCGATAGAAAGATAACTGCCGTCCCGTCTCCAGGAGATCGAACGGACGGTATCGCCGTAATTCTCGGAGTCAACCAGCGCTAACGCAGAGCCGTTAAAGCTGTAAACATGTAGCTCATTTCCATCAGTAGGAACTCTTCCTCCTGCCGCAAGATAACTGCCGTCCGGACTCCACGCGAGCGAATAGATAGTAACGCCGTAATTAACTTCATCTCTAAGCGTTAAGGTAGAGCCGTCAAAGCTGTAAACCTGCATCACTTCTCCGCCAAGAGGAGTCTGTCCTCCTATCGCAAGATAACTGCCGTCCGGGCTCCATGCGACCGAATTAACGGTGTTACCGTAATCCTTGAAGTCAACCAGTGCTAACGCAGAGCCGTTAAAGCTGTAAACCTGCAGTTCATTTCCGCCTATCGGACCGTTCCCTCCGACAGCAAGATAACTGCCGTTGGGGCTCCATGCGACCGAAAAGACGGCAAAGCCGTAATCAACTACAACAACCGGCGACAACGCAGAGCCGTCAAAACCGTAAATCTGCAGTTCATTTCCACCTGTCGGGCCGTTCCCTCCGACGGCAAGATAACTGCCGTCCGGGTGCCAGTCCGTTGTATGGACTACATCGCCGTAGTCTAGCGAGTCAATCATGACTATCTCGGCATTTACCGCGCCTCCGAGACCGAGTGCAAATCCGGCAGCCAACACCATTGCCAAAATAAAATTTTTCCTCATCTTACTTCCTCCTATATATTTTTAGTAAGTATAGCAAAAATGTGAGATGAGTAATCATCATTTAGCAATTGTCAACTATCAATTAGGATTTTTCATGAGCATCCAGCATCTAGCATCGAGCATCTAGTATCTATCCTTACCACTTCCACCCGGCGCCTACATATATTGCGGCTTCTTTCTTATCTTTAAGCAGTTTGATGAAAGCCTCGCCATCACCACGGAGCAGTTTCCTTGATAATTTAAGTTCCATTCCTAAATTTTTGCCCTTTTCATTCTTGATGCTAAACTTCACCTCGTCTCTTTTTGTCAACTTCGCATCCGCCGAGAATTTGATAGTTTCGGTGGCGGGAGCTTTAGCGAAGGCGGGGCGCTCGATTTCAAACAACAGTCCCGCATTTCGCCTTATCTTCCATTTGCCGTAAAGAATTATGGTCTGATTGACCGGCTCTCTTCTATTAGTTCCCCCTATGCCGATTTCATATTTTATATAATTTTCGCGCAGGAATCCCAAACCCGTCCGGAAATCAAAAGCCGATTTCCCGTCCGAGCTCAAGTTATAAGAAAGTCTGTTCTTCTTGGTGATATCGAAAAAACCTTTGAAAGTGAGAGTTTTTTTAAGTTTCTTTTTGCGTATCAGTTGCGCCTTTTCATATTTATAAACTATCCGGTGGTTCTTATCGATTTCCCAGATTCCGTCGAGGGTCAAGGTGTCGTGACGGCCTTCGCCTTTTTTCACCCTGAATGTGAGGCGGTTATACTTGTCCGCCTGCCATCTGCCTTCCAGTTTCAGAATATTTCTTATATCAAGTTCGTCCTCGGTTCGTGTCGTGACTGCGAAAGAAAGCGAATTGGAAGAAACGCTTTTTATCTCTCCCTGTAAGGTAATCTCGTCTCCAACTGTTTGCCTGCGCCAATTATCCAGCGTCAGCACCAAATCATGATTTTTGTTCAGAGACCATTTGCCCCTTAACTTTATCTGATGCGGCGCCTTGCGCTTGTCCTCAAAGACGCCCGTCGGGGCTTTGACATGGTAGAGTAGGGTACTATTCGGCCCGGTCTTGAACGTCCCGTCCAGCACCCTGCGGAAATAGGGGAGGCGCGACTTGGCACCAGTCTCTTGAATAACTAACCGATTGTAAGGGTCAACTTCGTAGCGTAGTTTTTCTTTCGGCATTATCTTAAGTGTTTATACTGCTCCCACAAAACAATTCCATCGGGCGCGCCCCGTTAATTTATAACAAAACACAACAAAGTTAATAAAAAGTGAGAATTGGCTATTAACCGTTCCTAAGTTGCTCCTCTGTATTCTTATAAATTTTACGGGGTCAACTTCGTAGCGTAACTTTTCCTGCGGCATTTATTTCACAAGTATTTTTTTTGCTTTTCCTAAGAATGCTTCAGCACTCTCAATTAATTCCTTAGCCCCAGCCTCAGAAAACCGCCCGTAATAATCCGCACTCTCTCTAAGTCTTTTTCCATATTGCAATGTTTCCGATACCTGTGGACTTAAAAATTTTTTATTTATGAAGAATTCTTTTAATGCCATAATCAAACAATAATGGCTCTTTTCTCTAAATCTCTTGGAATAAACCAACGCTCTCGCAGCATGGAACATGGAATAATACCCCTGAATAGTAGCCCATTTAAATTTCTTGTTTTGATAACTTTCCTTTGCTTCTGTTAAATCCGTTTCTGCCGATTTAAGTTCTTTGGAAAATAACCTCTCGCCTGCGGGGAATTTTCTCAATTTCCCTTTTTCTATACACCCTTCAAATTCTTTACTTACTCCGTTTTTTCCCACAATACAATCCCTCTATTTACTTCCTCGTAGAATTCCGACTTTTGGGATTTCAATTCAATAAATTCCAGCAAAGTTTTCGTTATCAGCTGAATTTTTTTATTATTTCCCATACGCTTTTTTACAACTTTAGGAGAATTGGTAACAACAAACAAATCCATATCGCTTTCATTGATATTGACACCTTCCTTCGAACTGCCAAACAATATGATTTTCTCGCTGACATCCTTTAGATTTTCTATCATTGGAACAATCTTAATAATATTGCCCAGCACTTTCCATTGTTTTATAACAGGGCTATCTGAATTGATAGAATAAAAGCACATCCTCCCTTTTTTTTCCAAAAGCACCAGATTGCACTTAACTAATTGTTTCAAGGCAGAATTGGTTGCACCACTGCTCAGCCCTGATTTTTTTGCAATCTCTTTTTCAAAAAAGGTGTTGTTAGTAAAATCCGAGAGAAATTTCAAAATTAACTGATGACTGGTTTTAACAAATATATTATTCATATCCATTTCCATTGTTTCGAATTTCAATTCATTTTATTGAATTTAAATTCATTATATTGAATTTTGGGTTGAAAGTCAAGTGTCCGCGAAGCGCCCAGCATCCAACGTGCTTGCCCTATACTCTACGTGGTATAGGGGTATGGGCCGTGCCCAGAACCCAACGTGCTGTGTCCTGAATCTTACATGGTTCAGGGGTTCTGGAGCTGTGCCCAGTACCCAATGTGCTGTGTCCCGAATCTCACATGGTTCGGGGGTGCGGGGCTGTCCCTACTTTTCTTCTTTTTCGAAATCTTTAAACTCTTCTTTTTCTTTTAAAAGGTCTGTTATCTTATCCGAATAAATAGCAAAACTATAATCTTTGAACAGATAACCCGAAGTAACAATACCTATTAACTCCCCGTACTCGTTAATCAAAGGCCCTCCGCTATTACCGAAAAAGATAGTAGCATCCGTCTGAATATACTCATCACGCAAAGCAGAAATGATCCCTTCCGTAAACGTGTTAGTCATTCCGATGGGAGTTCCTAAACTATAAACCCTATCACCCACACTTTGATATTTTTTCGGCGAAATCCTAATTATCTCCACATACTCCTGCGGCATCTTTGCCCTTAATAAAGCCAAATCCATCTCTCTGGAATAAAAGTCTAATGTTGAATCAAACCTTGCGCCGGTATAAAGTTTGATTTCGTAATATTGCGGTTCTTTGATTTTGGATTTTCTGCTTTCGACAACATGCTTGTTGGTCAGAATATAATAATCGTTTTCTCCTTGTCCTATAATAGAACCTGTTCCCTGACAAACCTTTTTATCGCCTTCTCTAACATAAATCGTAACAACAGATTTGCGCATACTTGCATAAATTTCGCCTGCAGAAAGTTTTTTCCTTTCCGAAAAATCCCATTCTGATAACACACTAATGTTTAGAGCTTCCTTTTTGATATCCTCTCTCAAGGAC
>Ga0272442_10005572_pt1 | contig 16780 bp, 11 predicted proteins | sample SSMForm2O_FD_200262 | JGI IMG/M metagenome (GOLD analysis project Ga0272442, IMG submission 200262) | Marine sediment archaeal communities from Little Sippewissett salt marsh, Falmouth, MA, United States - SSM-Form-2O | ecosystem: Environmental > Aquatic > Marine > Wetlands > Sediment ... | reverse complement strand
CTGTTTGCGCCGCCAGCAGGTTGTTCATATCATTGAAAAGCGCGGCTGCCAGAAGGCCGCTGCCGGTGCGCGAAATGAATTTTCGGCGGGAACAAGTGGACATGACGACCCCCGGTTTGAGGTTAGAATTCGGGCTGCAAACTGAAAGCTGTTTTCCGGTGCAATAACAAATTATCAATATTATCGAGGATGTGTCAAATAAATCAATAAATATTTTCTTTTGTTTTTTTGTTTCGGCTGCCTGTTTTTTTCTTGTTAGTTACAAAGACAGCCTTAAATTATAAATTATCCGTCTAATCACAATTCACTCTCCTGTTAACCGCCATTCTCACCGGAGGTAGTCCATGATTCAGCTAGTGGCGATACTTAACGTTTTCGCTCTCGGGATCGTTTTCGCGCTAATCGGAGCTGTCAAACTGAAACTGGCTGATAAGCTGGGTATCGACGATGCAAAAGTCGGCGGCTTGATCTCGACGTTGATGTTCACCAGCATTTTCATGGTACTTTTTATCGGGCCCCTTGTGGATGCCTGGGGGCACAAGCCGTTCGCCGTGCTCGGCTTTTTCCTGGTGGGTGTGGCGATTTTCCTGTTCTCTTCTTTCAACAGCTACAAGGGAGTGGTGTTCGCCTGCGTGCTGCTGGGTGTAGGCGGAATGTGTGTCAACACTGTGGGCAACACACTGATGCCGATCGTTCTTTTCGGCGGCAAGAACGCGCCTGCGGCCCTGAACCTGGGCAACATGTTTTTCGGGCTGGGCGCGTTTCTCACCCCTGTTCTGGTGGGGCTGCTGCTGAACCGGCTGGGCTTTTCCAAGACAGTCAATATCATCGCGCTGATCACTCTCGTGCCGATAATTTTCGCACTGACAGCCACCAACTACCCCGAGCTTCCTGCCGGCGGGTTCGATCTCGGCAATGCGTTTGCCCTGCTGGCTGAAGCCGTGGTGTTGATCGCCGCGCTTGCGCTTTTCTGCTATGTGGGCCTCGAGGCCTCGATGGGCGGGTGGATCACCACCTACCTGACAAACACAGGCTTGAGTGCGGGAAAGGCCTCTGCCGGGCTTTCCGGGTTCTGGGTCGCAATGATGGCATCCCGTCTTTTCACCGGAGTCACCAAGGGCCTGGTTACTCCTGAAAACGGCGCAACCGTGATTATGATCCTGGCCATCGTGGCCACGATCACGATTTTCACCATGGCCCTGACCAAGAACACGGTATTGGCCACAGTGGCCGTGGTATTAACGGGTCTGGCTTTCGGGCCGATCTTTCCGACAATTGTCGGGGTGACTTTTTCCAAGATCGCCCAGGAACTTCACGGAAGCGTATTCGCAATAATCTTCGCGATCGGCCTGCTGGGTGCAACCACTCTGCCGGCAGCGATGGGTATTATCTCCAGGGGCAAGAGTATCCAGAAAAGCATGGTCCTGGCTGCTCTGATGGCGTTGATCCTGGTGATCATCTCGGCTTTCATGGGCTGCGCTTAAATTCAGCTTTTAATCCTACAATCTTTCCCGGGGAGCAGGAGCAATGCTGACAAGAAGAAGTTTTCTGATCAAGAATTCTCTGGCCCTGGCTGCAGCAGCGCATCTTCCGTTATGGGGCAAACTTCAGGCTGCCGCACCCAGGCACACGTTCAAGCTGAAATACGCGCCCAACCTGGGATTGCTGAGCAACATCGAGGATCCTGTCGACCGGCTGGACGAATTCGCCGCTTTCGGTTTCAAGGCGTTCGAGTTCAACGGGCTGATGGGCTGGGAGTATTCGCAGGCCGAGAAGCTAAAGGCGCGGATGGACAAGCTGGGGATGGAGATGGGCGTTTTCGTAGCCAACCCAGCCGGGTGGGACAGGGCCGGGATGGTCGATCCCGGGCAGCGGCCCGCTTTTCTGGAGCAGGTCCGCAAAGCCGTGACCTACCAGAAGATAGTGGGCAACAAGTGCTGCACGGTAATAACCGGTCCCGGGCTGGAAAAGCCTCCGCGCGGACTTCAGCGGGCCAACGTGGTCGAGTCCCTGCGCCAGGCGGCCGAGATCGTCCAGGATACCGGGCTGACCCTGGTGGTCGAGCCGCTGAACAACCTGACCGATCACCCGGGATATTTCCTGGCCCGCTCGGACGAGGCCTACGAGGTCATGAAAGCCGTGGACAGTCCCCGGATCAAGATTCTTTTCGACATCTACCACCAGCAGATCACAGAGGGCAACCTGATCGACAATATCCGCGCCTTTTATGACGAGATAGGCTATTTCCAGCTTGCCGACGTACCCGGACGCCACGAGCCGGGCACAGGGGAGATCAATTACCGCAACGTGTTCAAGGCGATTCACGAGCTGGGCTACAAGGGTATCCTGGGTCTGGAGCTCTCGCCCTCGATCAGGCAGGAGCCTGAGGGCAGCCTGAAAGTGTTCGAATCTATCGTGGAGTGCGACAAGTTCTAGCAGGGGGATAGCTTATCCCGCTGATTTCAGGCAGGCTTGGTTTGCGGAACAGTCAAAAAGCCTTAAAAAAGCAAACGCCGGGACGACCTTTCAGGCAGTCCCGGCGTTTTTATTGTCCCTGCCGTACACGGATCACATCCGGCCCGGCAACAGCGGCGCTGTTTCGCAGGCGCGGCAGTTCAGCCGCCGGTGTCAGGCTGTTTTTTGCTCCCGAAGACGCCTGGCACCTTCAATCATGGCCAGATAGCCCTCTACCGGCACATAATGCGGGATGGAATTACCCGATCCCAGGGCGTAGCCTTTGGCCGTACTCCTGAACCTACCGCCGTCCTCCAGCACTATTTTTGTTATTTCATCCGGTTTCTCCCGGCAGAGCCGGTCCATGTCTATCCCGCCCAGCAGACCGATCCGGTCCCCGTAAAGAGCGATCCACTCATCAAAGGGAGCGATCACGTCTTCATTGGAGTGCTTGGCGTCTATCCCGGCCCGGATCATATCGTCCATGATCTCGAATATCCGGCCGCAGGAATGCCAGAGGAACGGCTTATCTGCGGCGTGGACCAGATCAATCAGTTTTCTGTACCGGGGAATGATAAATTGCCTGATTGTATCCGGAGCGGTCAGCAGGCCTGTCTTGTAGCCGAGGTCGTCGCCGATCCGGCAGACAGCGAAATGCCCGGCCCAGCGCTCGATAAACCGGCTCCAGATCGTAACCATCAATTCACCGATCCTGTGGTAAAGATCGCTGAAAAGCCCGGGATCATCCACCTGCATATAGCTGAGCTGCTCGTAGCCCACAAGGTCCTCGCTGATTTCGAACACGCCGTAGCCCACTCCCCCGACAGCTTTCATCCCAGCAGGCAGGCATTTGCAAAGAGCTTCGAACTGCCTGTCATATTCTTTCCAGAACCTCTCCGGAATTTCCCGCCAGGGGTATTTCTCGAAATCCTCCCTGTTCTGGATCGGGCCGGGCCTGCCGCCGTAGATCGCTCCGGAGTCAGGCAGGATGTCCACAATACCGGCCTCGAAAGATACGGTATCGTAAGTCATTTCTTTAAAGAACCTGCAATAATGGCGGAAATACTCGCAGAGGTCGGAGTCTGTTCCCTTTTCAAGCTCCGAGAACTTACGGCCGAGTATCCGTTCCATCATTTCATTGCTGATAATGTGCTCGTAGACCGGCAGCCTTTTCGGCTTCACATTGCGCACGGCATCTACAAGCATACGATAATCAGGTTCAAACAATCGATACCTCCATCATAAACTAAAACCTGTCTCTATAGTAAAAATACGGCAGTTTGCTTTTCCCGGTTCCGGGCGACCGGCCGATCGCCCGGAAACCAGGGATGAGTTTAAGCCTCATACTGATATCGTGCAAGAGAAAATCAGTTTATAACCAAAAAAATAAGAACTATCGGAGGCACTTGAATTTTTTCACAGTTAGTAGTACCGTTTTAACAGCAGAGTCTGCCGGGCTGACCGTCAGGCTACAGGGGAAATTTTACCAACAATGCGCCGGAGAGGATCGCACTGACAGTGACTGTGAAAACCAGGCTGATAAAGGCGTCTCTTTTTCTGTTGACTGTCTGGCTGAATTTCGAGGCCGGCCTTTGCGCCGCGGCTGAAATCACCGGGCCAAGGCTCAAAATCGGGCTGGCGCTCAGCGGCGGCGGGGCAAAGGGATTAGTGCACGTGGGAGTGTTGAAAGTACTGGAAGAGGCCGGGATAAAAGTCGATTATATCGCCGGTACGAGCATGGGCAGTCAAATAGGAGCCTTATACGCTATCGGCTACAGCGCCTCGAGTATCGAAAAGATCGTGACAGAGCAAAATTGGGAGGAACTTCTTAACGACAGGATTTCGAGGAAAGACATTTCGATTGAAGCGAAACGGGAGGACGGCAGGTATGTCAGCACGTTTCCGATACGTGAAGGTAAAATCGCCATGCCCAAAGGCCTTGCTGCAGGCCAGAAAATAAGTTTATTGATCTCCCGCCTGACCCTGCCGGTTCATCACGTACATGATTTCAGGGGGCTTCCGATCCCGTTCCTGTGCATTGCCACGGACCTCGAAACGGGTGAAGCTGTAGTGTTGGACAAGGGTTTCCTGCCGGACGCCCTGAGAGCCAGCATGTCTATCCCGACCGTATTCACTCCGGTGGAGCTGGATGGCCGCTTACTGGTGGATGGCGGTCTGGTAAGGAATTTCCCGGTTTCCGATGTGCGGGAAATGGGCGCAGATATAGTGATAGGAGTGGATGTGGGTGCTCCTCTTTATAAGAGAGAAAAACTCAATTCTCTGGTGAAAATAACGGAGCAGTCTATCAATTTCCGGGGAGCAGCCTCGACCCGGCAGCAGCAGGCGCTTTGTGATATCCTGATAACGCCGGACATTAAGGAATTCGGCATGTTGAGTTTTAATGCAACAGATACGCTGATCGCGCGAGGTGAGCGCGCCGCACGTAAAATGATGCCTCAATTGAAAGCGCTTGCCGATTCCATAAATAGGAATTTCAGCGAAGAAGAGCGCCCCGCACCGCTCAAGCCGCCTGACAGGTTTTATGTTACTGAATTAGAGTTCGAAGGCTTGAAAAACGTTTCGAAGAACCTGTTACTGGCGAAGCTGCAGACAAAAATCCCTTCCCTGATGACTTCTATCGAGATCGAGAAAGCAATCGGCAGGGCATACGGGACCGGTTTTTTCGAAAGAGTGACCTATAAAATGGAGCCCGGTCAGGCCGGCACCAGACTGGTGATCAGAGTAGTCGAGCAGGGGGACGATGTTTTCCGGTTCGGAATCAATTACGACAGCGACCTGAAATCCTCGATCCTGCTAAACACGACTTTCCGCAACCATTTCATCGACGGGTCGAAATTATCAATCAGCGCCAAATTGAGCGAAAACCCGGCCTTCGAGGGTTACTATCTGATTCTAACAGACTGGAACCCCGGGATAGGCCTTCGCATGGGCACCGAATATATGAACATGGATGTACTAGTCTATAGTAATAAAGGCGAAATAGACGCGAGTATCGACTACCACCAGTACACAACCAATATCATGCTGCAAACGATCTTTTCCCAGTCATCGGACTTGAGCGCGGGAATTCAATTTAGCCATACTTTGCTGAAAATGAGGATAGCTCCACCGGGGTGGCTGGGGGGAAGCTATAACCTGTTGAATCTTTTTACCGCCATGCGGATCGACTCTTTCGACCGGACAATCTACCCGCGGTCAGGGATAAGCCTGCTGGCAAGAGCGCGGCTGGTGAAAGATCTCTCCAATCCGATTTTCCAAATTCAGAGAGAAGCAGGCAATCCAATATCTTCCTCTTATATTAATTATATGTTGAAATTTTCAGGAGCATTTCCGGCTAATGAAAAACTTTCGTTTCTAGGCAGCTTCTTCGGCGGTATCTCCACAGAAGACCTCGTCCCCGATGATTACAGATTCTATCTCGGCGGAGCATACCCGCATATCGATACCTCCTTTCCTTTCATGGGATTGAACTTCCTCGAACGCGTGGGCTCTCAGGCGCTGGCCGTTCAGGCGGGGATTCAGTATGAATTCATGAACAACAAATTTATCACGATCAAGGCAAATGCAGGCAAAACAACGGACAATCTGGATGATTTGTTCAACAAAAAGGATATCCTGACCGGTGTCGGAATGAGCCTTGGAGCGCTGACCCCGATCGGCCCGCTTGAATATACCCTGATGTGGGGTAGTGAGAAAGACGATCTCATCTCAAATATCAATATCGGCTACCGCTTTTAACGGCTCCGGAGCGCCACTAACAGAAAAGGGGCTGCCTGAAACAGCAGTCCCCTTTCTTCAAAGATATGCCTCTGCCTGCCGGAGTTTTTTTCTTCTCGCCAGCTCTTTTTCAGCCAGACACTCCCCGGGGCCGGTTATCAAGCGCCCTTTGTCAGCCAAGCCCGGCGCAGGCTTTTTTAAACTCGGCCAGGCATTCGCGCAACGGAGGCACCGGGTTTTCCGGCTCGCTTTCGTATTCGAGGGAGAAACTGCCCTTGAAGCCGATGGCCTTGAGTTTTCCGGCCAGTGTCTGGAGATCGAGCTTGCCTCTTCCGACAACCAGGTCAACCCACCGGTCGTTTTCATCCAGATACATTTCCTTGAGATGGACACCGATCACCCGGTCGGCAAACTCGTCGATAACTTCCAGGGGATTCACTCCTGAGCGCATATAGTGGCCCGTGTCCACGCACAGGCCCACCCGCTCGGAAACGCCGGCCAGATGTTCCCGGAACATCTCTGGTTTGGCGTAGAGCTTGTCCTCTGGGCCGTGGTTGTGGATCGCTGCCGGGATGCCGTACTCGCCGCAGAGCCTGTCCAGAAGAGGCAGGGCGTCATACTCCGGGAACACGCTTATATTCATCACGCCGAGAGTTTTGCCGTATTCGAAAATTTGGCGGCAGCTCTGTTCATCGTTCGAGATCTGCACGACTCCGAAAGAGTCCACTGTAATCCCTGCTGCGGCGAATTTCTCTCCGGCAGCCTTGACCTCCTCCAAGGGAGTTTCCACGGGCAAGTGCACTGACGGGGCGATTTCAACGTGCGCCAGACCAAGGCTGTGCAGATAGTCTATCACTGTGTCCAGCGACTTTGAATCGCGGAAACACCAGGTTTGCACTCCCATGCGGAAACCCGCGTAGGGGATGTCCTCGGAGAACTCGTAGCTTTGGGCCGGCGCGGGAGATTCTTTCCGGGCGCAGGCTGCGGTCATCGAGCCGATAACCATGCCGCCGAGCGCGATAAAGTTTCTGCGGGAGATGTTTTTCAAGTAATCAGCCATTCAGGCCTCCGTGGAATTGAATTTGGGCAGATGATTTTTCCGCTTAACTGTCCGGGTTCTTTTATACAAAGGCGGCACATGCGTTTTTCAACTCCTGGAGACACTCCCGCATGGCGGGCAGCGGATTGCTCGGGTCGCTTTCGTATTCCAGCGAAAAATAGCCCTTGAATCCCAGCTCCTTGAGTTTTTTCACCAGCGCGGGAAGGTCGAGTGCGCCCCTGCCCACAATGGCGTCGTGGTATCTGCCGCTTTGATCCGGGACCATGTCCTTGAGATGGACTCCGTGAATCCGGTCGCCGAACTCGTCCAGCCAGGCCAGGGGATCCTCCCCCACACGCTGGGCGTGCCCGGTATCCAGGCACAGGCCGACACTTGTCGGGAGCGGTGAAAGGTGCGTGCGGACCAGTTCTGCGGTGCCGTAAAGCTTATCCTGCGGGCCGTGGTTGTGGATCGCAATCGGCAGATCGTACTCCTCGGTAAGCCTGGCCATCAGCGGCAGGGCCTCGTGGGTCGGGCCGGCGCTGATCGCGATCACACCGAGTTTTTTCGCGTATTCGAAAATCTTGCGCGCCTCGGCCTCGTCGTTCTCGAGTCCGACCACGCCGCAGGCATCGATAGTGATACCCTCACTTTTGAAACGCTCCACAGCGGCTTTGAGCTCCTCATCCGGGGTTTCCACCGGCATGTGGCCGTCCGGCCAGAGCTCGATATGTGCCAGTTGAAGGTCATGGATGCTCTGGATCAACTTATCGTGAGTCTTGAACTCGCGGAAACAGTAGCTCTGCACTCCCACCCGGAAACCGGCATAGGGAATATCCAGCGGGAATTCCACTTTCCTGGCCGGCGCGCCGCCGGCCTGCACGGCCGGTTCTTTCTGAGCGCAGGCTGCGGAGATCGATCCGATAACCGTGCCGCTGAGTGCGATGAACTCACGGCGGGACAACTTCCTGAAAGAATCGCTCATTTCTGCCTCCATAAGGATGATTGGAGAGATTGCGAGATATATTTTTCGGCCTAGCGTCCGGGGCCCGGTTGATTCGCTGCCGCGTTAAGGCTGTCCAGCGGTTCGAACTCGTTGATTGTCAGGCTGTAGAACCCCTCACCCTCGCGACTGATCCGCCCCCACACCCGCACTTTCTTTCCCTGGAATCTGTCGAACAGTCTCTGGTACTCTTCGTTTTTGGCCAGGCTGTATTCGCGCCCGTCCCGAATCCTTTTCAGGCCGACCTCGATCACATTTGTATAGTCGTCCCAGTCCCAGGCAATGACAAGCGCTTCCACCTCAGTTCCGCTGGGCCTGGGACGGCTGGGCGCCGGAGGAACTGCCTTTTTGGATGCGGGCTTTAGCGAGTCCGGCTGTAATCCGGCAGCAGCAGTGGTATCAGCCGTGGAGGGCTGAGCTGCCGCAGAGTCTGCTGTCTCAGGAGACACAGCAGTCGAATCACCCGGCGCGGCAGCGGCGCTGGATGTATCTGCAGGCACTGAATCAGCAGCGGCGGCAGTGCTATCCTGGGCGGTCAAGGCTGCCGAGAAGCAAAGCGTAAAAGCCGCGGAGCAAATTAAAAGTTTTCTTCCAATGGATGGCATCTTATTTTTGTGATTATATTAAATGTTCCAGCGCATTCGAAAACAAATTTAGGCCCGGCAGCAGAAATCGACAAGGGAAATTGCCGATGGGCGCCAGTGTAAAAAAGAAACCGGCCCTGATCGAGCCGCAGATGCGGGTGCAGTACCTGAAAGGGGTGGGACCCAAAAGAGCCGAGCAGCTTGCCCGCCTGGGAGTCGAAAGCGTTTACGACCTGCTGTACCTTTTTCCGAGGCGCTACCTGGACGCCTCCGAGGTCAGCGCCGTGGCAGATCTGGAAGGCCCGGCCCGGGATGTCACAGTTGCCGGAGCTCTGGTATCTGCCCGCACGACACGGAACAGGTTCGGGCGCAAGACAGGGTACGAGGCAGTACTCGATGACGGCACGGGCAGGATCGCCTGCTTGTTTTTCGGCCGCCCGTTCCTGGAGAACGTGATGGCAAAGGGTCAGCGCTGGGTGATATTCGGCGATCTCAGGCTTTACCGGGGCAGGCTTTTTCTCAACCCGGTCGAGTACGAACAGCTCTCCGGCGCGGATGGTTCCACACAGGATGTGACAGGCAAGCCCGGCGGCATTATCCCGATCTATCCTCTCACCGAGGGCTTGACCCAGAAAGCCATGCGCAGGATCACCGAGAATGCCCTGCCAGCCGCGCGGTTTTTCGAGGAAAAACTGCCGGAGGAAATACGCAGCGACTTGGAGCTGATGGGCCGGGAGGAAGCCCTGCTGGCCACGCACAGGCCGAAAGATATCGGACAGGCGCGCGAGGGAAAAAGAGCGCTGGCTTTCGATGAGCTTTTTTACCTTCAGTTGATGCTCCTGGGCCGGAAACTGCATATCGGCTCTGAAAAGCGAGTCCGTGAGTATGAGAAGCGCAACCACCTTCTGCGCCGCCTGGGGCACGCGCTTCCTTTCAAGCTGACAGAGGCCCAGAAACGGGTGTTGCGCACTATCGACAGCGACCTGACAGGCCCTCACCCGCTGAACCGCCTGATCCAGGGCGATGTCGGCTCAGGCAAGACCGTGGTGGCTGTAATCGCCGCGCTGCGGGCAGTTGAAAACGGCTACCAGGCCGCGTTGATGGCCCCTACCGAGGTGCTCGCCGAGCAGCACTACCGCACGCTGAAAAAATTTCTCACACCACTCGATATCGAGCCCGAGCTGCTGATCGGCAAAATGAGCGCAGCAGCAAAGCGCCTGGCCGCAGGGAAAATCTCCACCGGGGATGCTCCGATAGCTGTGGGCACGCATGCCCTGATCCAGGGCAATGTGGAGTTCGCCGATCTCGGACTGGTGGTAATCGACGAGCAGCACCGTTTCGGGGTGAACCAACGCCTCACTCTCATGCGCAAAGGCGCTCACTCGGACTGCCTGGTGATGACCGCCACCCCGATACCGCGGAGCCTGGCCCTGACCCTTTACGGCGATCTCGATGTCTCTTCAATAGACGAGCTGCCAGCGGGCCGGAAAAAAATCTCCACCCACATTGTCGGCAAAAACAAGCGCGGGGACATGCAGCGCTTTATCGGCGAGCGGATCGCCGCAGGCGAGCAGGCTTACGTGGTCTGCCCCCGGATCGAGGAGGATGAGCAGACCGAGCAGGCGGCTGCAGAGCAGTGGTATGCCCGCTACAGGGACGAGATTTTCCCCGAATTCAGGGTAGTCATGCTGCACGGCCGGATGAAGAGCGAGCAGAGGGAGGAGGCGATGTGCGCTTTCGAGGCAGGAGAAGCCCAGGTGCTGGTGGGCACCACCGTGATCGAGGTTGGGATCGATGTGGCCGCTGCCACAGTTATCGTGATCGAGGGTGCAGAGCGGTTCGGCCTAAGCCAGCTTCACCAGTTGCGGGGCAGGGTGGGCCGAAGCGAGAGACAGAGCTGGTGCCTGCTGGTGCCCTCGCCGGAGGCTTCGGGTGATGGTCTCGAGCGCCTGAGGATACTGGAGGCGACCTCGGACGGGTTCAAGATCAGCGAAGAGGACCTTCGCCTGCGCGGCCCGGGGGATTTTTTCGGCCAGCGGCAGTCCGGGCTGCCCGAGCTGAGAGCCTCCGACCTGATAATGGACTACCCGGTGCTGCTCCAGGCGCGCCGGACAGCGAAAAAAATCCTCGAGTCCGATCCCTGTCTGGATCACTCCGAACACCGCATGATACGCAAAGAGCTGATCTCAAGATTCAGAAACCGGGTCCGGTTCCTGAGAGTGGGCTGACCGGGAATTCTGAAGTTTTATTTTTTTTCCTTTGCAACAGACCTCTGCGGGCGCACATTTAAATACGCCTTGCAAGGGAAGTTTACCGCTGAGCATGGGGGGAGTCATGAAAACGGCAAATCTGTGTATTTTAATGTCAATCGTGTTTTTTACAGTGCTTGAAATCTCTCAACTGAAAGCCCAGAGCGAGTCTGATTCTCTTGCCGCCTTTCCGGGAGCGCAGGGGTTCGGCAGCACAACGCCGGGGGGCCGGGGGGGCCGGGTGATCAAGGTGACCAACCTGAACACCAGCGGCCCGGGCAGCCTTCAGGCTGCCTGCAGCGCGGAAGGCCCGAGGATCGTGGTTTTCGACACCAGCGGTGTGATTCCCGGGGAAGTTTCTATCGAGCACGGCCAGCTAACGATCATGGGCCAGACAGCTCCCGGAGCCGGGATCACTGTCAAGGGCATGCTGAGCACGCGATATGATGAACAGGGCCTGGCCCGGTATCCGGATATCGTGATCCGCTTCCTGCGGATCAGGCCGGACCCGATACCGGATGTGAGCTGGGCGGACGCGATCCAGTTCTCCGGGGTGCGAAGATGCGTTCTCGACCACATCTCCTGCTCCTGGGCCAGCGATGAAACCATGGATATTTACAGCACGCAGGATATCACCATCCAGTGGTGCACGATCGAGGAGTCCGACACCCAGGGGCATCCCGAGGGCCAACACAACTACGGCCTGATCAACGGCCCGGACGGCGGGTGGGTCTCGATCCACCATACCCTTTTTGCCCACCACGCGCGCCGCTGCCCTGCGATCTCCAACGGCCCGGCGGACGTGCGCAACACGGTTGTCTACAATTTCCGCGACGGGTTCCTTCACGACAACGAGCCAAACGACAAGGGCTACAATATTATCGGCAATTACTACAAGCGCGGCCTGAACGACAGGATTTACCCGTTCAATTTCTGGGGAACTACGTCGTATTACCTTCGCGACAACTATATCGAGGGCCGGGGCAGCGACTACACCGGCCTGATCCAGGACCCCTGGGCCGAGGCTGACAAGGTTCCCGGCCTCAAGGCTTACGTCAACTATGGCAGGAAAGCCGACAGCGAGACCCCGGTTCCGCAGGTGACCACCCACACGCCACAGGAGGCTTACGAGCTAGTACTCGAGCAGGCCGGCTGTTTTCCGCGGGATACGGTGAGCCGCCGCACGGTCAATGAGGTGAGGACCGGAACCGGCTACTGGGGCCGCCACGAAAGCGGCGACCTGATGGCCGGGCTCACCCCGCGCAGGCCGCCACGGGATACAGATAATGACGGTATGCCGGATGCCTGGGAGAGGGCCAACAGGCTGGACCCGGCTGACAGCACGGACAATGTCAAGGTGATGAGTTCGGGCTATACCGCAATCGAGGAATACTGTAATGTCCTGGCCGAGGGGCTTATCGAGCACCGAGGCGACCTTCCCCCCAAAGGCGACCTGGACAGCAACGGCAAAACCAATATATTCGATCTGATCGAACTGCTGAAAGCCTTTGCAAGCGGTGAAAAAGGCTGGGAGGCGGACCTGAACTACGACGGGAAGGTGAATGTTTTCGATCTGCTGGAAATGCTGAGGGCTTTGAAATCCTGAAGCCGGCACGGCAGCTTTTCGAGCTGTTATCTATATTAATAACGGCAAGGTAATCCTCGCTGCAATTCAATTCAAACGTGGGAGCATTGGCAAATGGACAGAAACAGCGCTCTGGTAATGGTTTTCTTTTTGTTTTTCTGCTCGGAACTGACTGCCCAGGCCCCGGCCGACTCGCTGCCCGCCTTTCCGGGCGCTCAGGGATTCGGCTGTTATACTCCCGGCGGAAGAGGCGGCCGGGTAATCAAGGTCACCAACCTGAACACCAGCGGCCCCGGGAGCTTTCAGGCGGCCTGCAGCGAGAGCGGGCCGCGGATCGTGGTATTCGACACCAGCGGGGTGATTCCGGGTCCGGTGAATATCGCCCACGGCAGGGTCACGATCGCCGGCCAGACAGCGCCCGGCGCCGGGATCACGGTCAAAGGCAAGTTCAGCGCAGCCAGCGGCCGGGAATACCTGGAGGATATCGTGGTGCGTTTCGTCCGGGTGCGGCCCGCTCCATCTACCGACGGCGACGGCAGCAGCGATGATGCGGTCCAGTTCAACCAGGTCAGGCGCTGTGTGCTGGACCACCTGTCCTGCTCCTGGAGCACGGACGAAAATATCGGCATGTACATGTCCCAGGAATCCACAGTGCAGTGGTGCACAGTAGAGGAGTCCGACGTGGTGGGACACTACAAGGGCAGGCACAATTACGGCATGCTCAGCGGCCCGGAAGGCGGCAGAGTAAGCGTGCATCACAACCTGTTTGCGAACAACGGCCGGCGCAACCCGGCAATCGCCAACGGCCCCTCGGATATCCGCAATAACGTGGTTTACAATTTCCGCGACGGCTTCCTTCACGACAACCCGCCGAACATGAACGGTTTCAACCTGGTGGGCAACTACTACAGGCGCGGCCCCTCGGAGAACGACATCTTCCCGTTCTGTTTCCGGGATTGGGTTTTCTACTATCTGCGGGACAACTATGTGGACGGCGTGGGGGTGGTGGACAATCCCTGGGAGCACGAGAACGAGTTTCGCGGCTTCCAGGTCTATATGCACCACGGAGTGAGGTCCGAGCGCGAGTTCGCCACTCCGCCGGTAACCACTCACTCCTGCCTGGAAGCTTACGAGCTCGTGCTGGAAAAAGCCGGATGCCTGCCCAGGGACACTGTTTCCCGGCGCACGATCAACGAGGTGAAGACCCGCACCGGCGCCTGGGGCCGCCACGATCCCGGAGACCTGATGGCGGGCCTGAGTGCGAAACCGGCGCCGAAAGACAGCGACAGCGACGGCATGCCGGATGCGTGGGAGGAACAAAACGGCCTGAACCCGGGCAACAGCAGCGACAACAACAAAGTGATGAAATCGGGATACACGGCGATCGAGGAATACTGCAATCTGCTGGCAGAGAAAATTATCACCACAGAAGGCAGGCCGGATTAGCCGCTCGAGAATAAACGACATAAAAATCAGACTTCACAGTTAAAACCTATAACGGCAGCACTGGCTCGAGCAAAGACCCATCCACCTGAAATCCATCCGGAGCGAAGAATGAGCATGTCACATCGTCTGGCCGGGTTATTTCTGGCGGCAGTATTTTTAACCGCGACCGTTCTGTCCGTTCACGGCCGCACCTACTCGCCGTGGGTGGTGAGCGAGCACGTTGCCGACCTCTCGGGAAACTGGCACTCTTTCGTGCAGCATAAGGATTTCCTGGGCAAGAGCGAGAGTGAGCTGGCCTTTGCGCTCTGGAAATATTTCTCCATGCGCGAAACCGGCATGGTGCACACCCCGGCCTGGGAGGAGCCTTCATTGACCACGGATGCCGAAGGCAAGCCCGACCCGTGGGGAAACCTTTTCACCTATGCTATCCTCTACGATCCGGTGAAAAACCTGAACAGTTTCGGCATGGGGTTCTGCGGCATGCAGAGCGTTATCATGTGCGGTGTTTTCCGCTCCCTGGGCTACGAGTCGCGCTCGGTGAACCTGAACAGCGGATACTCCCATGAGGTGATGGAGGTTTTTTACAACGGCGGCTGGCATTTTATCGACACGGACGAGCGCGGCGTGGTGCTCACCCCAGCCGGTGAGCTTGCAAGCTGGGCGCAGATGGCTGCGCATCCCGAGTGGTGGAACCACTGGCCTTACACTGATATCCCCCAATTCCCGGTGCACAAGCGGTTCGGCGAGCTGGTCAGGCAGGGAAAAGTGAAAACCCGGGGCCACAAGTACCGCTGGGAGCCGCTGGGCCATACCATGGATTTCGTACTGCGTATGGGCGAGAGTTTCACCCGCTGGTGGCGCGCAGACAGCACACGCTACTATGTGGGCTGGTGGGACAGGCCGGAGGGGCCGAGCAAGTGGCTGAGAAAGAACATCCTGGACGATCCGGAGCACATGCTCGAGCACCAGCAGAAAGGGGTTTACGGGATTATCTACGACCGCCCCGGCATGGGGGTTTTCAGCTACAGCCCCAAACTGGGCGGCGCCTGGCAGGATTACGCAGACGGGGTCTATGAAGAGTCCAACGTGGAGCAGGACGAAAAGGGCGTGCGCGCCCTGTTCGGCGGCGGCTCCGCCACTTTCAAGGTCTATACTCCATATATCATTGTCGGCAAGAACGGCCCTGATCCCGGCGCTGCGCCTCCAGGCGAGGGCGCGGTGATCGAGTATGAGGGAAGCGGCGGTATCAAGGTCAAGCTCTCGCGGGATTTCGGCAGCCGCTGGGATTTGGTGCACGAGGGAAGCGAAGGCAGTATTGATATTACTCCGCGGGTGTACGGCCGCTGGGGGTACCTGGTAAAGTTTGAAATAGAGCAGGGCGCAGTGCTGCAAAATATTTCCCTGACTACCTGGGTCCAGGTCAACCCGATGAGCCTGCCGCGCGTGGAGGGCGAGACAAGTTTCCGTTTCCGCACAGGGGACCGCACGGGCGAGAAAACAGTGGTACAGCCGCTGTTCGCCGATTTCAGTACCACCACGGACAGCCTGGAGGCTATTGGCTGGCTGAGTGTGAAAAACCACCGCCGCTATGACCTTCACAACCGATCCGCCGGGGCCGCTGCAGTGGTCGAGCCTCCGCAGGGCTGCAAGACACGCTGGCTCACTGTGGGCGGGGATTTCGACAATAACGTAAAGCCGGAGATCTGGGTCTCCACCACCGGAGAGCGGCCCGACATGCGCCTTCTGCGCCGCCTCGAGGTCCCGGACTGGTGCAACCACTGGATGAGCCGCCTGGACGAGTACCTGGGAGCGCCGGACACTATTGGCGGCAGGCTGCTGGTGGATTTTCGCAAAAACGTGAACAACGTGCGGATTTACTCCCATTATGCAGAGCCCGAGCGGCCGGTGAAAGACAGCCCGGTTGAGATCACCCACTGCGCGGGCGGGATCGAGAGCACGCTCACCGTGCAGGCGGACACCACCTACACGATCTACGGGGAAGGGCCGAATGAGTGGATCAGGATGCGGGTGAAGTCCGAGCGGGCGGAAGGGGAAAAATAAAGAGAATATTATTGATATATCTTATTTAATTCAAAATTCTTACACTGCACATTCAAAGTTTCAGCAGAGGTGAAAATGCGATTCGCCTTGATTCTGGTCATTACAATCATATGCGCTGGCTTCATGAATCAAGCCGAGGCCCAGGTCTACACCCCCCGGGTGAACAACGACCGCCTGCCGGACTACACCGAGCCCTCCCGCTTTGCCGAGTTTCCCGCCTGGCGCGATTTGCCGGAGCAGGAAAAGGCTGTCAAAATCTGGGAATTCCTGGCCGACTACGAAACCGGCCTCTACCCGGTGCAGGGGATTTATGAGGATCCCGACCCGGGCCCGGCGTATCCTTTTTTCGATGAGCGCGACCTGGTGAAAGTGCTCAACGTGCACGGCCACGGCTACTGCGGCCTGCTCAGCCCCACTCTGGACGGAATTTTCGCCCACGCCGGTTTCAGCGACTCGCGGATCCACAACATGGACGCCAACCACCACTGTATCACCGAGGTGTGGTTCGACGACGGTTGGCGCTATTTCGACCTGGACCTGCGGGGCATGCTCCTCAAGCCGGACGGATCTGTGGCCAGCGTGCGCGATGCCATGACAGTGCCGTCTCTGTGGACCGACCCG